>Ga0172368_10000614_pt1 | contig 50154 bp, 53 predicted proteins | sample Lak11m_FD_114540 | JGI IMG/M metagenome (GOLD analysis project Ga0172368, IMG submission 114540) | Freshwater microbial communities from Kabuno Bay, South-Kivu, Congo - kab_022012_11m | ecosystem: Environmental > Aquatic > Freshwater > Lake | place: Democratic Republic of the Congo: South-Kivu... | reverse complement strand
GTGTTTGGAAAAAACACCTGAAAAGTCCAATTTTTCGTATTTGTTTTTTACAGCGAGAATCGTTCCAATGGGAAAGCATATATTCTCATTTGGGATTATTTCATCCGTCCTTAGTTTAGTTTGATATTTCATCAATAACAAACATGCTGAGGACAATATTATTATTTACCTGTCAAAGTCAGGTTATGATAATACTGCTTAACCATTCAATTCTATGTGTCGATTAAATTATCTTTGAGAATGATGATGGGAAAGCAGCAGATATGGAGGGTGGAATAAAATTTGTCCTGCTGCTTTCCTCCATTCATTACATTACTCTTGCAGGGGATAAATGGAACAGCCCATTCTCAAAATGTGAGAGTACCGATTTACGATAATACTTTGGTCTATTTAATGAATTCTTAAATTCCCAATACACTCCAATCAAAGCCGATATAATTTAACACAAGATAAATAACCACGATCACTACGATGATCGTAACGAGATAATAAAAGATCATGTCAGGCAAAATGGCTGATGGTTTATATACTTCATCTTCCGGAGAAGGAGAAAATAAAGCATCGTGAGTCATTTTTAATAGTTTTATTATACTGGTTTTCTTTTCTTCTTCCGTCATATTTTATCAGCCTGTTCGTTCGGTTCTTTTTCGAGAAATCTTCGTATCCAGAATATGCCAATTGGAATTAACCAGAAATAAAACCTGAAATGTGTACCTTTAATACTCCATGCCCAAAACTGCGGCAATACTGATATTAAGAAAAGTCCAGATGCAATAAAAAATGAATTTCTAAGGAGCCTGTATTTTTGTATCAACTCCGGGCTGATAATTTTTTTTTCTTCAACCGTGAGGATATGTGTGAAAAAAGCCATGATCGCCATCAGGCCGGCAATATCAAGTGCAAAAAGGACTGAAGCATATTCAAGATTTGCAAGCTGGGATTGGGTTGGATTAGGCCCAAGGTTTATGAGATCGAAAAAATAAGGTTCGATGGAAACAAGGAACAGCAGGACAACGTTCAAAAATACGGTTGCCGATGTTTCTAAGGGAAGAACGGACATAATGCTTGTGTATCGCAGCCAGACTGAGATCAGGATAATGAAGCTTACTGTAAATCCAGCCATATCGCTTCTGATTTCGACAGGGCTGCCAGGCGGTTTACTGATCAGGGAAAGCGCGCCAATTGAAAGTGCAAGCCCGAATATCAAGTCCGAGAGAGATTCGATTCGAGGCTTTGGACTGGATTGTTCGGTGTTCGTGGACAATGTTGTGAACCTCCGTTTTATCTTACTTTTCCCCTGGCAAGTGATGCGAATATTCCTACAAAACAGAGAGCTGCGAAAACAATGAATGCTGCTTTTTCACTTCCCAGGAAAAGAGAATAGTTTTCAGGCACGATCTGGACGTTTCCTACGTATATTGTTAATATCAAAGTGGCAATTCCCGTACTGAGCATCTGCCCTGTCAATCTCATTGTCCCGAGAGTTGCAGAGGCTACTCCGTAAAATTTCTTTTCAACGGAACTCATAACGGCATTAGTATTTGGGGATGAGAAAAGGGCAAACCCGAAACCGATAATAATCAAACTGGCTATTATATATTCCATCGTTGTCTCCTGGTTTAAAAAGCTGAAAAGGAAAAGACCAAGCGTTGTAAAAGCCATTCCTATTGATGCTACTGTCCTGGGCTCGATCCTGTCTGAAAGCCTGCCTGCAAGAGGCGAGAAAATAGTCATTACGATGGGCTGGGATACCAGGATTATGCCCGCACTCTCCGGGCTTAAACCTTTTATATCCTGCAGGTAAAAGCTCAAAAAAAATATTACTGCAAATGTTGCGCTGTAATTGATCAAAGCAGCAATGACAGATAACGTAAAAACTTTATTATTCCTGAAGAGGTTCATATCCAGAAGTGGATTTTTCACCTTCATTTCCCATCTGACAAAAGCAACGAGTCCTATGATGCTGACAAGAATAAGCCATGTACCCTGCATCTGCGGCATCACTGAAAAACCGTACATCAGCGCTACAAGCGAAAAGCCATAGATCGCAGATCCAACCACATCCAACGTTTCTCCTTTCGCATCAGCCCACTCTCCTTCCAGTTTCCAGAAAGTCAAGACGATTATTATCAGCTCAAGAGGAACGTAAGAAAGAAAAATACCTCTCCAGCCATAATACTGGGTTATGAAGCCGCCTATAACCGGTCCCAGGGAAAGCCCAAGATAAACCCCTGCAACAGTGATCCCGAGTGCTTTGCCCCTTTCCCCGGGCGGATATACTGAAGTAAGGATCGCAACGCTTGTCCCGAATATCATCGCTGCCCCTAACCCCTGGAAAATCCGCAAGATAATAAGCTCTGTTTCGTTGAATGAAAAAGCAATAAGAATAGAGGCGATTATGTCAATTGTTATTCCATATTTGAAAATCTTTTTTCTCCCGTATATATCAGCTATTTTTCCCATTGGAACGAGAAACATCGCAGCCGCTAAAAGATACGATAAGGAGACCCAGCTCAACAGGACCACATCCATTCCAAAATCCTTCCCGATGGAAGGAAGCCCTATGAACACTGAAGAACCCATAAAGGGTGCAAGAAAAGAACTCATCGTTGTAATCAGCAAGACAATTTTCTTGTTGTCTGGATAGTCCATTTATTCAACCCATATACAGATTGTTTTGGAAAAAGATATAATAATCGGAGACTTTTAAATTCGTGTTGTCCACATATAACCTTTTTTTTGGTCGTTCTTCGTCATGACACTCTCAAACACCTTACCTTCGGCTCATCTCATAATAATTGACCGTCAAGAGTGTGAACGAGAAAAGCTTAATTATAATAAAAATAAAAATATAATGCATATTAAAAACAATGGACTTCTGATTTCGACAGGGCTGCCAGACGGTTACTGATAAGGGAAAGTGCATTAATTGAAAGTGCAAGCCCGAATATCAAGTCCGGGAGAGATTCGATTCGCGGCTTTGGACCGATTGTTCGATATTTTGGGACAATTTTATGAACCTGCCTGTGTATTTTACGTAAATGTCTTTCTTAAATATGGACTGTACTAACATTTAATAGTTGGTAAATAATATTAAGTATCACAATGATACCCGGAAGTAAGCAATCAGCAGATGTGAAAGCTCGTAAAGATGGGACAGTACCTCCTTTCAGACCAGATTTTCATTCAGATCAGCATGTACGTTGTAAAAAATGTGGGGAAACCTATAAAGGAAAAGAAATAAAATGGGATCCAATAAGTGGCAACTGGGTCTGCAAACACCATCCAAAATGTGACGGCGCCGGGTGGCTTCCATTTTAAAAATATATAATTTCAAGCAATTATCGCTATTCTGTGTGGAATTTTCCTTATTCGCAAGCTTTTATTTTCTATTAAATACAATATGAATTGGATATATGGACAAACTGGATGGTAATCGTTCTAGGGGAGTCATCTGATTGGAACCTATTATTGAGGTCAGGAATCTTTCCAAAGTATTCAAATCAAGAGGAAGAAAGATAACAGCAGTGGACGATGTCAGTTTCGACGTATCCAACGGAGAGATCTTCAGTATGATCGGACCCAACGGAGCCGGCAAATCCACTACATTCGCCATGATGACCACATTAATAAAACCCACAGGCGGAAAAATAAAGGTTGCAGGTTTTGATGCTGAAAAAGAAGATGACAGGATAAGGCCGATCATAGGTATAGTTCCCCAGAAGCTCAGCCTTTATCCTGACCTTACAGCCCGCGAGAACCTGGAGCTTATGGGCAACCTTTATGATGTGCCTAAAAAGGTCATGCAAGAAAGGATCGAATACTACCTGAAACTGGTCAATCTTGAAACTCATGCAGACCGTTTTACGGGCGGCTTCTCAGGGGGCATGAAGCAGCGCCTTTCCGTGATAAGCGCGGTGATACACGACCCGCAGATAATCTTCTGGGACGAGCCCACAACAGGGCTTGACCCGCAGACAAGGCAGGCTATCTGGAAACTTGCCCGGAAGTTCAATACTGAAGGAAAAACTCTTATTTTCACGACCCATTACATGGACGAAGCGGATAAACTCTGCGACAGGGTCGCTGTAATGAATGCCGGTAAACTGATGGCTCTTGACACCCCTGAGAACCTGAAAAAAACTTCAAACAGTGCAACTCTTGAAGACGTTTTCATTCATCTGACAGGCGAGGAGATACGCGATTGAAATGGATGTAAAAACCGAACTCAGGAAATCCTGGATAATCATGATCAAAGAGTCTAAACAGATACTCAGGAAAAAAGCATTTATGATCCCGATGTTTTTGTTCCCGATAGTCATGATAATCTTTTTTGGCTACGGCATGGGTGGTACGGTCAAAAATGTAGATATTCTCGTAATAAACGACGACACAGGTACGGCTTCAAGTGCGCTTGTCCAGGAGATCGGGAATTTTATCCCCAAATATGGCGATGTCAAAATGTTCTCGATAATTTATACAAAGAACATGGGGCAATCCGAGGCTGAGAAAAAAATAGATGCAGGGTTATATAAAGCAGTCCTGATAATTCCACAGGATTACAGCGAACGAGTGGCAAAAAATCAGAGCGTGACCCTGACTCTTCTGACCGACTCCTCAGACACCGCATCAAGCGGCATAATAATTAATTTCATGAGGCAGTTAATCGCGGGAACATCGAGTTCGCTTGTTACGTTGAAAATTCCTGATCTTTACGGCAAACTGGAGTATATTGACTTCCTCACACCTGCGGTTATTGCCCTTACGGTGTTCATCGGTACTATCCAGACAATGGGTTATGCGATAGCAGGAGAGAGGCAGGATGGCACACTGGTTCGCATTATGATGACGCCTGTGAGCCGTGGAGCCGTAATTCTGGGTAAAACCTTACACCAGCTTATATTGCAGCTTGCAAGGGCCGTGGTCCTGATAATTGCCGCAATTGTTCTTCTGGGGGTTAAGATGAACGGGAGCTGGCTGCTTGTCGCCCTGGTGCTTATCATCTTCACTTTTGGCGCGGTAGGTCTTGGAATTGCCATATCTGCAGTATCAGAGGATATGATCTCTTTTCAGGCGATAAGTATGTTAGTCGCCTTTCCTTCCATGTTCGCCACAGGGGTTTTCTATCCTTTAAGCTCGGTCCCGGACTGGATGCGCTGGATAGCATATATAGTGCCTCTCACATACGCTAATGATGCAATGCGAACTATCATGGTCAAGGGCCAGGGTCTGGCTTTTATAGCTAATGACCTGATGATACTTCTTTTCTTTGCAGTCTTTTATTTTGGTTTAGGTGTTTATTTTTTCAGGAGGGAAGCAGCATAAATGAAGAAAATAATAATCATACTATATATTTTAGTATGTATTACCGTCGTGATCTCTGGTGCATCCGGGGCTTATGATGTCCCGCAAACATATAACGTGCCAAGAAGCTTTGAATTTTCAAAAAATTATTATAATGTGTACGGGAGCCCCGATCTTGAGGCTACCATTATCGGCAGCAACGAATTCGAAAGAGGGCAGACTGTTACTTTGCTTATCGATTTAATGAACCGGGGAAAGTTCCTGGGATTTGAGACTGAAAACACGCCTTCCCTTGACAATGAAATATATGCCGCCAGGACTGAAATCAAACTTGAGGATAAAATAGTGGATGCTATAGGGATATCAGCGTCACTATCAGCAGATCCCGGAAGCCCGATAGAAGTAAAATCCGTCAGCCAGCAGGTTGGTTCCATAAGAAGCGGGCAGAACGCGCAGTCACCCGTGAAATTCGATTTAAAGATAGATAAACTGGCAAAAGCAGGGGAATATACACTGTACCTTGATCTAGCCTATGATCACCAGCAGAACGTCCAGATAATAAACGCAAATGCAACGACTGAAACCTATGATGCGAACTACTGGTACGGGATGATGCAACAGAACCAGACTTTGAAGATCAAAGTGAAAAAACAGGCGGAATTTGAAATAATAAAGACAAATGGCAGTCTTGCTGCCGGGAATGAGGGCATCATAGAGATAACCATCAAGAACACGGGGGAGGAAGAAGCAAGAGATATAAAGGCTATCATCACACCTTCTGACCCGATAAGCACCACCGATGATAAGGCCTACCTGAATAAAATGGAACCGGGAAACGTGGCCATCGCTACTTTCAAGGTCAATGCTGACAGCAAAGCCGTGAACAAAACATATGCTATCGATACAGTCCTCCGATACCAGACTCCGGAAGGGGATATCAAATATTCTGACGTGTTGCAGGCCCCGGTTGCCGTCAGGGAGGTTGGGTTATATGAGAGATTATTCGGTTGGCTTCTGGAATTTCCTATGAGATAATATCAATCTGAAACCTGAGACATTTTGGAGACTTTCTATTATTTTCTGGTTTGAAAACCACAAAGAGCACAGAGGACACAGAGAAAAATGGCAACCCTCTGCGTTCTGTGTGGTTGATTACTTAAGCAAGGATTCCTTTTGCCAGAATAAATTAAAAAGTCTCACATTTTGTTAATATAAGCTTAATATCCAACCCGCCAAAATGCTTAAACATGGATATCACCTCCCTCAGGAGAGAGATTGAACGACAGGTTCATACAAATTCCTCATCGTTTGTCCCCGATATTCTCAAATCCGGATTTTCATGCGTCCGCTGCGGGTGGTGCTGCTGCCGGAATTTCGATATCAAGATAACGGATGAAATTTCACGCCCATCCAATGCGATATCGATCTTTCCTGGGGATATAAGGCGCATAATGAAAACTACGGGACTCAAGTGGGATGAAGTGGCGCAGCCTGATATCTATTCATGTTTTTCAGATGAGGATACAATTCTGGTCATTGGATGGATACTGAGGCGAAATGATCTGGACACTTGCGTTTTTTACAAAAACGGAGGATGCACCATATACGGTTGTCGTCCCATGATATGCATATGTTATCCTTTTTTTATGGGAGAGAAGGGAATTGAAATTATGCATTGCAGCGGGTTGGGAAAAATTGCGGAAATTGAAAACTCTGTGGAAATCGGACTGGCGTTGAAGCGATTTGAGATCAAGAAACTTCAAAGTTACATACGGATATTGGAGCAAATGGGAGATAAGTTAAATATTGCCACCTTGAAGACTCTTCCTGAAAAATATTCTGGCGATGTTTTTGTTTTTGATGGTGAATCGATTTCAAGGTGTAAATCATGAAAAAATTAGATCATGCTTAATTTATGGATATAGTACCACATATCTATTTATCCCGAAAGAGTTCGGTGCTGTTATTTCAAGATTTATCGATGCCCCTCGTTCCTGGTTCATGGATAAAGATATTGTTTCCTTTGGAATAAGGAGTGGATTTGTATAATTACTCGTATAAAAAACAATATCTGCTAGATCTCCGCTGTTAAGAACCGGAGTATCTGGACTGAATGACCCATCCTCATCACGTATCATGGTTGCGCCAAATGTATTGTCGATATTGCTTACATTTGAATAGTTCAAGATCACATTTCCGTTTTCGCTTATTATATTTATAATTATTTGCCTCAAATCCATAGAAGCCGTGCCAACCTCCGGTTTGATACGGATCAACAAACCTTGAATGCCCGGTTGAAGACCTGATACGGACGAATTCACCCTGTCTCCGACCACGCTCTCAACCACAATATTTGATGTAACCTTTGCAGGGGCATCTTTAGCTGTAAGCATTGCTTTTTGCTGAAGCGCCCCGGTTGAATATATCAACACGACCGCCGCCACTGCTGCCACTAATACCATTGCAATGAAAATTATAAGTGTGCCAATACCAATATCCGCCATCTCATTATCAAGGATTTTCATTTAAATCAATCCGGCATTCGAAAGGAAATTTTATTCTCTCTCTTTCAGATAACGCATGTTAACTAAATATGTCCATTTTTCCTCGTCTCTCTATTATCAAATCTTTTATGTTTCAGGAATAATATGTGCTGCAAATAAACTATAGTGTGAAAAATGTGTGAGTCAGGTTTAGGACATGTAAACTCAATTCGGCAATCCTTATATTTATCTTTCGCCTTGTGGGACTCGGAGAATTCTATTGACGACTATTTGCACAGCCCCGGGTAAAATATACCTCTTTGGTGAGCATGCCGTGGTATATGGAGAACCAGCAATAGCATGCGCTGTGGAACTTCGCACACGCGTCCAGGTGAAAAAAACAGATGCCATTTCGATTTCATCGGATCTGGGAACAACCGGGCTTGATTTTGAGGTTCACCCCTATGTGTGCGCAGCTATCCAGAAAATGGGTTCACCGGAAGTATCCATAAAAATAACCTCGGATATCCCGGTTGGATCGGGACTCGGCTCATCGGCCGCAGTAACTGTGGCGACACTGGCTGCTATCAATATCGAGTGCGGTAAGGGATATAAAAAGGATAATATCGCACAAATGGCTCACGGGATAGAAAAAGAAGTGCAGGGGGCGGCAAGTCCTACTGATACATTCGTTTCCACATTCGGCGGAGTGATCGAAATACAATCCCGCAAAAGGCTTGACCTTCTTGAGTGCGGGATCGTAATTGGGAATACAGGCAAAGGCGCATCACCCAAAAAAACGGCGAAACTGGTAAAACAGGTAGCTGTACTTAAAGAAGAATACCCCGATTCTATAAATCCCATAATCAAGACAATAGGTTCATTCGCAAAACATGGTGAAATAATGGTCACCCAAAAAAATTACCAGGCTCTTGGGAAACTTATGAATGTTAATCACGGGTTGCTGGATGCCCTTGGTGTCAATACCATCGAGTTATCCGACCTTGTCTATGCAGCGCGAAATGCCGGCGCATACGGGGCAAAACTCACAGGAGCCGGAGGTGGCGGCTGCATGGTGGCTTTGACCGATTCACAGGAAGTGGTTGCCCATGCTATTGAAAAGGCCGGGGGGAAGGCAATTATTACAAGATTTACGCGGGAAGGTGTGTTACAGGAATGAGCCTCATAATATTGAAGATCGGGGGAAGCGTAATTACCGAAAAAGGTTCCATATCAAAAGCGAGGGACGCTGAAATTGAAAGGATATCAAGTGAGATCGCTGCATTCAGGAAAGATTCGGATTCACAGCTTATACTTGTTCACGGCGCAGGTTCTTTTGGTCATCCCCAGGCTATAAAATACAGGTTGAACGAAGGATTCGATGCACAAGGAGCATATCTTACCCATCTTTCCGTGAAACTGTTGAATTCAAGGGTCGTAGAATCATTAAATAATGTATCCGTCCATGCCCTGCCGGTTCATCCTTTGAGTTCATGCCTCCTTGATAATGGGAAACTTATTGAATTCCATGTTGGACAAATACAGGTGATGCTTGAAAAAGGCATCGTTCCTGTGCTTCACGGGGATGTTGTCATGGACAGGATAAAAGGCGCCTCAATTCTTTCCGGGGACAGGATAATCCCGTATCTTGCGCTTTCCCTGAATGCTTCAAAGATCGGGGCGGGAACCGATGTTGATGGGGTTCTTGATGAAAAAGAAGCGGTCATAAGGAAGATTACACCTTTTTCATTTATGGATATAAAAAAAAGTATTAAGGGTTCAGGCTCCATTGATGTGACAGGTGGAATGCTCGGTAAAGTATCGGAACTGCTGGAACTGGCAGGCAAAGGTGTTGAGTCACGTATTTTCAATGCCTCAAGGAAAAGCATGGTATCAAGATTTTTATATGGAGAAGATGTCGGGACATTGATATCAGACAAATGAGTTATATATTTTGGATTTAATAAGGTACATGAAATGAGCACGTCGCAAAGGAAGATAGAACATTTATTATTATGCGTTGAAAAAGACGTTGAAGCGCATAGAAGTAATACTGGCATGCGGGCGTCTGGTTTTGACGATATTGACCTTATGCATAATTGTCTTCCTGAAATAAACAAGAAGAACCTCTGTCTTGAGACTGAATTCCTGAGCAAGAAATTACGTGCCCCCATACTGATAGCATCAATGACGGGAGGTCATCCCGACACTAAGGCTGTGAACTCAACACTTGCAAGCGCGGCTGAAGAGCTTGGAATTGGGATCGGCGTGGGCAGCCAGCGAGCAGCCATCGAAGACCCGAATATGGAGGATTCATTCAGGATCGTCCGGGATAAAGCGCCAAATGCATTTATTTACGGTAATGTAGGCGCTGCCCAGCTGAATGAGTTCGGTATCGATGGGCTGGAGCGGGCAGTCGAGATGATAGGAGCCGATGCAATGGCTATCCACCTGAATTTCCTCCAGGAAGCAATACAGCCCGAAGGAAATGTTGATGCCACTGGATGCCTTGCAGCTATAAAAAAAGTTTGTGATGAGCTTTCAGTTCCTGTGATCGTAAAAGAAACCGGAGCAGGTATCGCCCATTCCCAGGCCCTGGCTATCTGCGAAGCCGGCGCATCTGCCATCGATGTGGGCGGTCTTGGCGGAACAAGCTGGGCCGGTGTTGAAACATATCGTGCGCAAAAGCGCGGCGACCTGTTGTCCGAGCATGTTGGCAAAGAATTCTGGAACTGGGGCATACCCACAGCGGTAAGTATCGTGGAATCCACTATCTCAATCCCTGTAATTGCAACCGGTGGTTTGCGTTCAGGCTTAGACATGGCAAAATCTATCGCACTCGGAGCATCACTTTGTGGAATTGCACTACCTCTTGTGGGTCCTGCTTTAAAAGGGCAAAAGGATGTGGTTGAGAGGTTGAACCTGATGGTCGAAGAATTAAGGGTCGCCATGTTCTTATGCGGATGCAGGACGATTGAGGAGCTTGGCACCGCAGCGGTGGTTATAAACGGAAACACCAGAGGATTCCTGGAGCAAAGGGGATTTGAGATAGGTAAATTTGCGAAAAGAAGATAATGGAATGATTTAAATGACAGAAATAGGAATAATTGCGGTCGGCGGCTATAATGAAATGGGTCGCAACATGACCGGAGTACGAATTGATAATGATATTATTGTGCTTGATATGGGACTTCAGCTTGACAGGGTCCAGATACATGAAGATGTGGAAATCGACAAAATGCATTCCATGGACCTAATTAAAATGGGAGCAATCCCGGATGACACTATAATGAAGGATGCCGGCGGAAGCGTGAAAGCTATCGTGTGCACACATGGTCATCTTGACCATATCGGAGCGATACCAAAACTCGCCCACAGGTACAAGGCGCCAATAATCGCAACGCCGTATACGGCAGAGCTTGTAAAGCACGAGATATCAGATGAAAAGAAATTCAAAGTGAATAATGAAGTGATCCCGTTAAAGATCGGAGGGCGCTATAATCTTACGCCGGATATCCAGATCGAATTCATACGGATACAGCACAGCATTGTGGACTCGGCTTTTGCAGCTATACATACACCAGGAGGTGTGGTATTGTATGCAAGCGATTTCAAACTGGACAGGACACCAACCATCGGTGAGCCGCCGGATTTCGCAAGGCTGAGGAAGCTGGGTAAAGATGGTGTGAAGGCTATGATAACAGAGAGCACGAATTCCGGTCTCTCAGGTAAAACTCCGTCTGAAAAAATAGCAAAAGATCTTGTTCGTGATGTGCTTCTTGGAACTGAAGAAACAGAATCGGGAGTAATAATCACAACATTTTCCTCGCACGTGGCGCGCATCAATGCAATTATCCAGGCAGCAGAAGAAATGGACAGAATCCCGGTATTGCTGGGGCGGTCAATGGAGCGTTATCTTTCAATTGCGCAGAAGATGGGCTACATTAAATTCCCTAAGAATCTTGAAATTTACGGCAACAGGAATTCGGTAGATAAATTCTTAAAACGCATATCACAGGAAGGAAAAAAGAACTACCTCCCCATAGTTACGGGACACCAGGGCGAGCCTGATGCAATTCTTACAAGGATAGCAAACGGGGAAACGCAGTTCAGGATCGAGAGGGGAGATAAGGTTATTTTCTCAGCAAATACTATCCCAAGCCCCATGACAATGGCAAACAGGCACGCCCTTGAGATAAAACTGAAAATGGCGGGGGCGAGGATATACGAGAATGTCCATGTATCGGGTCATGCTTCAAAGGAAGATCACTGGGAACTCCTGCGTCTTGTAAATCCGGAGCAGGTCATCCCGTCTCACGGGAACATGGTCATGCATTCCCATTATGTAGAACTTGCAGAGGATGCCGGTTATCATTTTGGCGATACCGTCCATATAATGAGGAACGGAGAGGAAATGGTAGTATGAAATCCCCTTTACGAAATCGTTTTCGCTTTGAGGTAACAGGTTCATGATAGAAGAGATCCTCCAGAAGAAAGCAAAATTGGTGGATGAATCCATCCCTAAATTCCTCCCTATCACTCCCCCGGAGGAATTATACAGGGCAATGAGACATCTCCTTGATGCCGGGGGAAAGAGACTTCGCCCATCCGCATTGTTGCTCGCTGCGGAAGCTGTTGGCGGGAAAGCCGAAACCGTCCTTCCTGCAGCAGTTGCAGTTGAACTTGTGCATAATTTTACATTGATCCATGATGATATAATGGACGAGGCGGATTTAAGAAGAGGACTTACTACCGTTCATAAGAAATGGGGTGTGCCAAGAGCGATCATTTCTGGCGATGCTTTGTATTCAAAAGCTTTCGAGATCCTCTCGTGCACAAGCAGCGATCCGCAAAGACTGGTAGAAAGTCTTGAGCTTCTTTCCAAGACCTGCACGGATATTTGTGAAGGGCAGTGGATGGATATGAATTTCGCGACCCGCAAAGATGTTACAGAGGAAGAGTACATGCGAATGGTCGAGAAAAAAACTGCCGTTCTTTTTGCGACGGCGCTTAAAATGGGAGCATCATTATCGGGCGCGAACCGCGATCATGCCAGGGCATTATGGGATTTCGGCCGTTTCACCGGCATAGGGTTCCAGATATACGATGATGTTATTGATCTTATCACGCCTGAAGAAATACTTGGAAAAGCGCAGGGCGGGGACATAGTAGAAGGAAAACGCACTCTCATCATTATCCATGCTCTCTCAAAAGGAATAAGTATTGACGCACTTGGAAAGAGCAATGCCACGCGAAGCGAGATCAACACGGCGCTTACCACTCTTAAAGAGTCGGGTTCGATAGATTACGCTATGAACAAGGCGATCGAGTTCGTGGACCAGGGAAAGGTTGCACTGTCGGTGCTTCCCGATTCCGAGGCAAAGATCACGCTTAGCAGACTTGCGGATTATATGATAGAGAGGAAGTATTAAGAGGAATTGGAAATAAATAACCAATATCAAATAAAACGAAATAACCCAAAATTGTTTGGACAAATATCTGCGTTTATTTGCATTCATCTGCGGCTAATATTCGTTTCATTGGGCGATAAAATCCGGGAAATTCAATTTAAATTATTTCCCATAATTAATGAAAATCGTTTGGTCAAATCGCCACAAAAAGCGCAAAGCTTCGCCATATCTGTTACTACGTATGAAGAGGCGACACCATCACGATTTAGAACACGGATGACGCGGATTTTCACGGATACGATTGCAACCGCGTTCTATTACACCCTATTTACCTGCGTTCATCTGCGGCTAATATTCGTTTCGTTGAGCGATAGAACCCGGAAAATTCAATTTAAACTATTACTCCTGTTTTATGAAAATGGTTTTGTGCCTGTCCAAGCATCTCCCCAACAAATGCAAGAAAATCAACATTTTCAGGTTTGATATGCTAAAGATCACAACTCCATCCCGCCTGCATATAACGCTTATCGATATGAACGCTAGCATCGGGCGCGTTGACGGCAGCATCGGCTTAACTCTCAATGAACCTGTCATCAATATCAGCGCCAGGAAATCTGATATTGTTGAAATAATTGGAAAAATCGAGCATTCTGAGCGCTTGAGTAATAGTATAAAGGCCCTGCTTCCTGATGGGAAGGGGATTCGGATATCAATAGAAAAGGATTATCCATCACATATAGGTCTTGGTTCTGGCACACAGGCTGCACTTGCGGCAGGAACGGCGGTAAATGAATTATACGATCTTGGTCTGAGTATATACGAGATTGCGGTAAAAGCAGGAAGGGGTGGAACAAGCGGAATAGGTGTTGCAGCTTTTGAAAAAGGCGGATTTATCCTTGATGGCGGGCATGACTTTCGAAAGAAAAAAGCTGTTCTTCCATCTGCGGCAAGCAGGCTTCCTCCTGCGCCGGTTCTCGTAAGAAGGGATTTTCCTGGTTGGGATATCGTGGTGGCAGTGCCGGAACAAAAAGGGGCTTCCCAGGCTAACGAAGTGAATATATTCCAGGAAGTTTGTCCTGTGCCTCTCTATGAAGTTGAAAAGTTGTCCCATATTATCCTGATGCAGCTTCTTCCTGCACTTTCTGAAGAAGATATTATCACTTTCGGGAAGAGCATCAATGCGATCCAGGAATTGGGTTTTAAAAAACGGGAGGTTGAACTCCAGCCCGTATCGAAAAAGTTGATGGAGGTATTAAGGGACGGCGGTGCGCACGGGGCAGGTATGAGTTCATTTGGGCCGACAGTGTATGCTTTTGGGGAGGATGCCGATGATCTTAAAAAAATAGCAGAGGATTTCCTTGGAAAGGGGCAGGTTTTCATTACAAAAGCAAGGAATACCGGGGCAAGAATAGAAAACAATGGAATATCACGCATGTAATCAATTTAATTTATAAATTCCATAAAAATTCTTCTTCTTTTCCTGCATGCAAATGCCAGTTCGTATCCCAACTAGCAAAGAACCGCTTCCACAATCTAGTCCTGAAATCAGCGCCGAATATACCCGTCCCGATGGCAAGAAAGAAACTCTTACTTTTGATATTGAAAAGAAACTGGAAGATTTCCTTTCTTTCTACAAAAAAACCAAAATAGACTTTGAAGAAAATATCAAGATATTGGGAGAGAAATCAAACTGAAATACAGCAAGTTATAGAAGAAAACGGATTTGATGATGTGCTTATAGTTCCGGGAAACATTCTACTCGCGGATTTGGCAGAAAAGATGAAGATAGAGGGGTATTTTTGTTACCAAGTCGAAGAAGATTTTTCTGATGTTCAAGTACAAATACTGACAAATCTCGAATTATACTTTTTCATCACATGAATACTTTGCCGGAAATATCAAAAAAGACGGGTCTTAATATTCACATAAACATTACAGGAAAAGATGCTCTTAAGCATTTTAAGGCAAATCCCAACAATTATATATGCACTCTCGAAGATGCTTTGGTCCTGGAAAGAAAATACTTTGAAGATACGGAGAAACATTTAAATTAGATAGCTTACAGATAAAAAGTGGAGATACGTCATTCGGAGGTTTCATTTTGAAAATTGAAAAAAAGGAGTTGTCATCAGAACAACGTGAAGAATTACTCAGAGCGTTGAAAGCCCGTTTTGAGAAAAACATGAACCGACATATTGGTCTTGAATGGGCTAAAGTACAAGCAAAGCTGGAAACTAATACTGAAAAACTGTGGTCGCTCAATGAAATGGAAAGAACTGGCGGTGAACCGGATGTTGTTGGTCATGATAACAAAACGGGCGAATACATTTTTTATGATTGTTCAGCGGAAAGTCCTGAAGGCCGAAGAAATGTTTGTTACGATCGTGAAGGGCTGGAGTCAAGGAAAGAACATAAACCAGAAAATAATGCTATTGATATGGCAGCTGCCATGGGCATTGAGCTTTTAACGGAAGAACAATATCGAGAGTTGCAGAAACTTGGAAATTTCGATACGAAAACGTCGAGCTGGGTGAAAACACCTCCTAGTATTAGAAAACTCGGCGGCGCCCTCTTTGCTGATCGCCGCTACAATAATGTCTTCGTGTATCACAACAGTGCGCCCTCTTATTATGGCGTTAGGGGGTTCCGTGGCTCGCTAAGGGTCTAAATTTTGCACAAAATAACATACTATAACAAAAAATGAAATGAAAAGATCCCGTAATCTGAAAAAATAGAAGGAGATAAAAATGAAGACTGAAATCAAAAAAGTATCCATGAAAATGCTAAAACCAGAGGACGTCGTGAGAGAATACATTGATGCTAAGGACCGCCATGATTGGGACGCGCTTGTAAAGCTGCTCGACCCAGACTATGTGAGTAGCGACCCATCCGTTCCCGAGCCGGTTAAGGGAATTGAGCCAGTTCGTCAATATCTGGACATGCTCAACGGTGTAGAGATGAAGACCAAGATCCTAAGCATGATGTCCAAAGACGACACAGTAGCGGCTGAACTCGAGGTATCCTGCCTCGTTAAAGACAAAGGCGAATTTGAAGGACACACCGTACTTCCTCATGCTTTTAAGATTACATTCGCCAAATTCTACAGGGTGAACTCTAAGGGTCTGCTTGCTGAGGAACGCGAATATTCAGACACTGCAACCAAAATGCGAGCTCTCGGAATGAGGTCCTAATATCGTCCGCGGGTTTAAAGCAAACCAGAATTAAGGAGTAAATTCAAATGGACCAAGCTAATAACTCAAAAGTTCTGGAGGTAGTTAGAAAGTTTTTTGAAGCCGGGAATAAGCAGGATATAGAAACGCTAGCCAGCTTAGTAGCTCCTAACCTCATAGTAAACAACCCATTATTTGGGCAGGGCAACGTTGTAACGAGAGAGGTTTTTAAATCCTCACTCGACAACATACTCCAGGCTTTCCCAGATCTGAATATGCATGTTGTCAACATGATTACGCAGGGCAATACAGTCGTTACCGAAGAGCTGGAAACAGCCACGCTGTCGGCCAATGGTCGATCGTATAAAATGCCCGTATGCGTTGTTATGCGGGTCAACGACCAAGGGCAAATATATGAAACGCACAACTATTGGGACACCAGAACTTTATTCGACCAATTGCAGATTGATCTCGATACCTACAGTAAAATTTTGCGGGAAGAAAAATAGTTGCCAGACAGTGCAGAATAAAAGAATTTGTCGCCAAAGAAAAACGTGAAGTCGTCATTCCCGTTCCGGTTCAAGGCCGGCAAAAAGATGTGCCAACCCTGACAGGACACAAAACTTCGTCTACGCGAGTTTCGATTTTCAAAAATCATTTGAAAGGATCTCGTTCATCAAATTCTGGTTTTTGAAAGACTCAACATTTATCTATGATAGCAGATATTGAAGAGCCACATCTTATTATCCGGAGCTTAAACCAAAATGGTCGAATCAGACGCACATAAGAAATATGAATTCAAACGTACACTTGAGGCACTGCGTGATAAACGCGGACGAGGCACAGAACTCATCTCGCTTTATATCCCGCATGATAAGCAAATATCTGATATCACAAGCCAGCTCAGGGAAGAATTCGGCCAGGCATCCAACATCAAATCAAGGGTTACGAGGCAGAATGTGCAGGGAGCCATCGAATCGTTGCTTTCAAGACTTAAACTCATACCAAAGGCGCCTGAGAATGGCGTCGTGATCTTTTGTGGTGCAGTTGACATCGGTGCCAACAAGACAGATATGCAAACTTACATAATAGAGCCGCCTGAACCCATAGTTTCCTATAAATATCATTGCGACTCATCTTTTCTTCTTACGCCGCTTGAAGAAATGCTCCACGAGCAAAAGACCTATGGTCTCCTTGTCCTTGACAGGCGTGAAGCAACTGTTGGCTTATTGAAAGGAAAACATATAGAAGAGATGGCGCATCTTACTTCCAATGTACCGGGCAAGCAGAGAAAAGGAGGGCAGAGTTCCCACAGGTTCCAGCAGCTTCGTCTCATTGCAATTAATGATTTCTACACCCGCATAGGTGACGCTGCGAGCGCTGTCTTCATTGCGATCGACCACAAGGATTTCAAGGGTGTTTTCATAGGAGGACCATCACCCACCAAAGAAGAATTCGAAGCGGGAGAATATCTTCATCATGAGATCCAGAAAAAGATTCTGGGTCTTTTTGATGTGGCAAATACAGATGAGTCGGGTTTGACCGAACTTTTCGATCAACTCGGGGACGTACTTTCGGACGTTGAGGTTATACAGGAGAAAAAACACATGGAGATGTTCCTGCGAGATCTGGTGAATGACACCGGCCGTGCTTCATACGGAGAGGAACAGGTCAGGAAAAACCTCCAGATGGGTTCTGTGGAACTTCTATTGCTTTCAGATCAGCTTCGAAAAGTGCGCATTACGATAAAATGCCAGAATTGCGGTTTTGAAGAGAAGAAAACCATGACAAAAAAAATTGGCGATGAAGAATATCAGCCAGGGATCTGCACAAAGTGCGGGTCAAACCTGAGGGTCGTAGATTCCACTGATATCGTGGAAGAGCTTTCAACCATCGCTGACCAGATGGGAACGAACATTGCTTTCATTTCAAGCGATTTTGAGGAAGGGAACCAGCTTTTGAATGCATTTGGCGGAATAGCTGCGATATTGAGATTTAAGACCGGGATTTAATACTTTTTGAAGAAAAGACATATATATAATGAATTCCACAGATGAATTGTTATCTTGAAAAACAAATTAATAATTATTTCGTTAGTATTATTGGCATTATTCTCAATTGGATGTATAAATAAAATTGAATCAAATAAGGGATCAACTCCGGATTCATTAAATACATCGGTTCCAATTCAAACAATTTCAAATGATAATATTGACGAAAAAGAAACTATTAAGAATATGGAATCCAACATAAAAACGTTAGAATCCAGAATTGATGAATTAGAGAAAACAATTCAATATAATGGAATGATGAAGGCAAGCAATAAAAATCTGATCCCTGCTCCTCCTTTTGCTATTATTGTACTATTCAAGAATAATATGACTTATTATTTTAATCAAGATGGTAGTGTGGAAATAACGAAAGATGTTATACCGATTAAAGCTTATTATGAAATTTATAGTAACAATACTATAAAGATATTCTCAAAGAATAATAGCGTTGGTGTAGGATTCGTTGATAACAACTTTGATTTCTTCAGGTTGAGACTTTTCGATAATTATATTGTATCAACCTATGATAATGGCTGGATCGATTGGGTTGCAGAGTATAAAATAGAAACAAATTCTACATCAAAATGGTCTCAACATGGATAGCTCGCAAAGTTTAATCTAATACTTTTTCTTATCAACAGAGTACCTGATCGTCATATCGATCGAAAGACCATTAATAGTACTTTCAGCATCGCACAGCGTTTCTTTAATATTTGCATCATCAAGTACTTTCTGGATCTGGCCCTTTATCCGTAAATAGCGAACATACTCATCCACTGTAAGCTTTTTTTCGTTATTTTCCTCAATCGAGATAGAACTCATCCACATATTATATGTGAATGTCAGCAAAATAATTTTTGATAAAAAAAAGAAATTATGTGATGTGAAAATTCACACCACTTCAAACTTTACTCTCCGTCCATGAATGGGCTCTTGACACCGGTCAAGACTGCCATTACACGTACTCTGCCAGTGAGCTGGTCATCGACTTTTGCGCCCCAGATAACTCTCTTGGTGTTTGGGACCTTGTCCATGATCAATTCTCCAGTGACTGCTACCTCTTCGAGTGTGAGGTCTTCGCCTCCTACAATATGGATAAGCACGCCATAGGTTGCTGACATGTCTGAGATATCAAGCAGTGGGACTGCAAGTGCCTGTGAAACAGCCTTTGCGACCCTGTCTTCTCCATCGCCTTCACCAATGCCTATCGCTGAGATACCGCCGCGTTCCATTACTGCGCGAAGGTCTGCGTAGTCAAGGTTAATTAAGCTTGGCTGTGTGATCGTCTCGGTTATATTCTTGACGAATGCGCCGACAAGTGCGTTTGCAACTGCAAGTGCCTCTTTTAATGGGAGGTTCCCTGCAACTTCTCTTAACTTTGAGTTATCAATGACAATTGTTGAATCTACGCTTGCGGAGAGCGCCTTTATGGCTTCTCTTGCTTTTTCTCTCCTGAACTGTTCGATCTTGAATGGGATCGTTGTGCATGCGATGGTGAGGCAGCCGAGTTCTCTTGTTAATTCACCGACAACTGGTATTGCACCTGTGCCGGTTCCTCCGCCCAATCCAGCTACGAGGAAAACAAGGTTAGTTCCCTCAAGTTCTGCCCTGAGTTCTGTAAGGTTTTCTTTGGTTGCCTGGGCACCCATTTCAGGGTATCCGCCGCATCCGTGCCCCTTGCATAATTTCTCACCAAGTAGGATCAATTTATCCGCTTTACTCATTGTACTTAAGTGATTTACATCAGTATTAGCTGCGATAATCTTTCCGCCTGCCATGCCTTTTTCTGCTATCCACGTCGTAATATAACATCCTGCGCCACCAAGCCCGACTACGGCCACTGACGGCTTTGAAGTCTTTACAAGCTCCGCTAACTTTTCGTTAACCATATTAATTGCCTCTTTCGAACCACATTAGGGCTCTCTTCTCTGTTTACACCTTTAAAGTATATAGATTTGATTGATAAAAAGTCCGTAATGGGAGAAAAAAAAGTTTGAACTCTATTTATTTAGATTTTGGAGGCCAATTCTTCTCCATCCAGCCAGGAATTCTCCCTGAGTCCGGAGGACCGATCATCACACGAAGTCCTGTGACATCCTCCACATCTCCCTGCAAACGCGCTGCAAGACCCGGAAGTATCACTGTACTGTGAGAGGTCTTTTCCTTGAACTCAAAATTAGCTTTCTGGAATGCATCTTTTATCTTGGCGGCTGTGAGCTGTCCTCCGGCAACTGCCGCTTCAACTCCAATTCCATCGGTATCAACCGCCGCAAGATAACAATTGATCTTGTTCGAAGAAAGGTCGCTCTCCACGGTATAATATGTAAGGGCAAAATTCGTTGTAACTATTACCGGTGAATCCTTTGTCGGTGAACCGACATGGTTTACTCCAGGTGCAACTTTGGCAGGAGTCCTGGGGTCTGTATATATCGTTTCCCTAAGATGCACTTCAGGCAGCATTGCATACGGCTCAAGGCTGTGAAGTATCATAATGTCACCATACCTCACGGTGAAAACAGAAGCAAGCACCGTTTCCCAGTATGATGCCGCCGCAGTTTCTTTATAAACAAGCCATGCATTTAGCGGAACTGCCATCACCGGATAAGCCATATCCTTCTGAGCTTCTTTTATTCCGGAACGGCGAAGTTTTATGAACCTCTCAAATGTCTCTTTCAATTGCCTGCCCTGCGGGTATGTGCCCGGGTCAAGAACGAGATCTTTTATTCCCATTTCCCCGAAAGTTAAGGCGAGGGATTTGAGTTTATCAAGGTTGCTTGAAAATAATACAACAGGTACTTTATATGTCAGGGCAAGTTCCGCAACTTCGCCCCAGTTTTTCTCATTAGCGGCATACAGGAGAGGATTTTTGTCCTTGACGACTTCAAGCCCGCTTTTAAGGATCGCCGGGTCAAAAGAACACAAGATTAGTGGAAGTGTTGTGGTCTCATTCACTTTTTTTACTGCTGCGGAAAATTTTGCGGCATCACCTGAAACGCATCGCACAGCGACCATGTCAACTTTCAGGAATTTTCCTATATAGAATTTCCTGAAATTTGAGATCTTATTAACCCTCTCAACGAGGTCCTTTTCTGGCATTGTGTCCCATACATCATATGCAAATGCAGTAGGATCGAAGAAGGTCAATTGGTGGCGATAAATGACATCATCCCCTCCTATCTTTTTGGCATGCTCTCCGACTCCTATAGTGATCTCACGTATCTCCGGTGCAAGAAGTGTGAGGAGTTCAATATATTTTTTCTTATACGCTTCTTTCAAGATCGGGGGACAATCATCAAGTTTCTTCGATCTGTCGATAAGATGGGCTGCAAAAGCCATACAAGTTGTCTCTCCGCATTCTGCGCAGTTTGTCTGGGGGAGATACTTATAGACCTGAAGGGGGCTATTTAATTTCATTATACCACCGCCTTTATCCAATTATCAATGTTGACCGCATCTGTTTCCCTGGAACCGTACAATGTCTGTGTGATCTCCTTAAGCACTTGGACTGCGGTGGGATGCATCATCATGAAAAGGTCGTTGCCTGCCAGAGAAAGCGTCAAGCCAGTGATAATTTCCCATATCGGGCCACGATACTCCCTGGGTCCCCAGTCTGAGTCTTCCTTCAGGGGCGATGATGTCATCCATGCTTCACGCGCTCCCCATGCATTGGTGGTGCCGCTTGACATCGGGAAATTAAGCTCCGTATCCCCTGAAAGACCAGCAAGCCTAATCCGTTCCATGTTTGTGTAAGCATAATCAAGCCCGTAACCAAGAGCTGCTGTCGTGGGGTCCATTAAAATATTTTCTCGCGCGACCCCGCATTGTTTCATCAGTTTGCGGTTAAGTTCTTTCTGTGCGTTTATCTCAAGCTGCGTCCATGAGAGCACTACATGATTATATTTCTTGGCTGCCTCCGCGATCCTTGCATAATCAAGGTTCAAACTTGCCGAAGCAAGAATGCATCGTTCGCCTTCGGCGACCTCAGCGGCTTTCTCAAGAACTGCCGGGTCTTTTTCAGGATTTCCCGAACCTCCGATCACTATCGGGACATCCACTGCCTGCAGAACTTCTTCTACCGTCTTTGCAGCCTGGGCTGGTGATGTATCCTTGATGTTCGGGTCTGTGCTGATAAGATGTATTGTGACCATATCCGCCCCAAAATCCCGAACGACTTTTTTCGCCCATTCGGCAGGGCTATTGATAACGTCCTCATAATTGGATTTTACCGCTTTTGCCATGTTTATGGGCATATCAAAAACGTCCATTGTAATGTGATTGCGATGCGGCATCGGGCTGTCAAAATAATACGGAAGGGCATTTTCACCGCCAAGCGTTATGGTGCTCTTCCTGCTTCCGCCATCGGATGAAGTTGCGCCAAGAACTACTTCCTGGATAGGGGTCTTCCATTCTTCTACTCTTCCAACGCTGAATTTTGACTCGATCAGCTTGCTAAGTCTCTTTGGGGCAGCTACCTGCTGCTGCCCCCCAAACATCTGGTCAACGGGGTAACCAAGGATTCTTGAAATATTCATCAAGTGCATCGCCATCTGGGCGGTCTCATGACCTAAAGCGTATGCCATCTGTGGGTTCAATCCCATTTGACCGAGGTCTATTTCAATATCTCCTTCTATCTTTACTCCTTCAAGGGCTTGAATATCGCCGCCAAGCAAGCTTCCAAGTTCAGAGAGTTTGATCTTTTTAGTCATTCTTACATCCCATTTCGCATTATTAATCGTATTATTCATCCAAGATAGGGCTGGCTACATATATATTTTTAGATTTGGCGAGACAGGGACAACTGTACAATTCACGTTGGAAAATACCCTGATGTAAAATATCAAATTAGGTCAACGTAGGGTGAGATAAGGAATAAATTGGTTCATAGATATGGCGATATGGCGCTGAGAGACAATAAATGAATTATCATATTAGCACAGCCTTATTACGTTGGTATAAAAACTATAAAACTCAAAGTTTTTTGAAAAAAAAAGTCGAAAGACTTATAAAAAAACAAGGTATACATGATAGTCATGTTTATAATGATAAGAATCAGATCAAAATTATATCCGGTACTGAATAGGATTTTATTTTTTTCACATTAAATATATGAACAAAATCCTGAAAATCCTGGTAGTGGATGATAATATGAATGGGAGACTGATGCTTTCAAAGCTTTTAACCTCAAACAACTATGAGGTTAAAGAAGCACGCAACGGCATCGAAGCCCTGGAATCCCTGAAAGTTTCAAAACCCGACCTTATAATTTCTGATATCCTGATGCCTGGGATGGACGGTTTTACCCTTATCAGGGAAATTAAGAAGGATATTAGTGTTGGGAAAATACCGGTTCTGTTTTATTCGGCGCAATATTTAAACGAAAAGGATAAAGAATTTGCTGAAAAACTTGGTGCGTCAAGATTCATTATCAAACCCGTTGAACCAAAAGATATTCTCGAAGAAATAAAAAATGCTCTGGCAGAATTTGGATCAGCAGAACAGAAACATTTGAATTCTCATCTCTCAAATGATGAAGAATATCTGAGTGAGTATGCAGAGCGTGTGTTCAGGAAACTTGAGGATAAAGTCAAAGAGCTTGAGCAGGAAATCACTGAGCGCAAGAGAGCAGAGGAATCACTGAAATCATCTGAAGAAAAATACAGGGACCTCTTTGATAATGCAAATGATGCGATATGTATTGTGGATGCGGATTTAAAATTTAAGGATATAAATAATAAGACACTTGAACTCACTGGTTACTCAAAAGAAGAATTTTTAAAAATGCGTATATTTGACTTAATTCCCCCTGAACAGGTTCCCAGGTCTAAAGAGGAATTCAAGAAACTTCGGGAAAAGGGACATTATGAAAAATTCATTGGAAAGATTCTTACAAAATCCGGAAATATGATAGATGTCGAAGTGAACTCATCGGCAATTATTGAAAACGGCAGGATCACGGGTTCAAGAGACATAATCAGGGATATCACCCAGCGCAAGAAGGCCGAGATGGCAGTTCAGGAGAGCGAAGCACGACTGAAAGAAGCCCAGAGAGTCGCGCATATTGGAAACTGGGAATGGAAATATAAAACAAACGAATTGTACTGGTCCGAAGAAAACTATCGCATTTTTGGACTTCCACAGGAGATCAGACCGTCTCTCGATGCTTTTTTTACTATTGTTCATCCGGATGACATGGAAAAAGTAAAAAAAAATATTGATGAGGCATTAAATAAGATGAAGCCGTATAATATTATTTTCCGTATCACAAAACCCGATGGTTCGCAAGGTTATGTTCATGCCATGGCAGAGGTTGATTTTGATATTTATGGCAATCCTTTCAGAATGTATGGGACAGTTCAGGATGTCACTGAAAGTAAAAAGGCAGAGGAAGATCTTTTAATGTTCAAACTCGGAATTGAACGATCCAGCGAGGCCATCTTCATAACCCTGATTGATGGTAAGATAACTTACATTAATCCAGCCTTTGAAAAAATATACGGGTTTAGCAGGGAAGAAGCTCTCGGAAAAAAACCAAATATCCTGAAATCCGGATTACTTCCGCCTGAAGCGTATAAAACATTCTGGGATACTCTTCTCGCAAAAAAAGTCGTTACCGGGGAATTGATCAATAAGACCAGAGATGGTCGCTTTTTAAATATTGAAGGTTCAGCCAATCCGATCCTGAACAATGAGGGGGACATCATTGGTTTCCTGGCCATCCAACGGGACATCACTGATCGTAAAAAGGCTGAGGATGCTTTGAGAAAGAGCGAGGGCCAGCTGAAGAGGGCGCACCGGGCTGCCCACCTGGGCAACTGGGAATGGGATTTAATCACGAACGAGCTATACTGGGCCGAGGAAAATTACCTGATTCACGGCATTGATCCGCAGAAAGTAAAGCCTTCGTATGAAGCATTTATTCAGGTGGTTGATCCTGCGGAACATGAGTTCGTAAATAAAGCCGTTGCAGATGCGCTTGCAGGTAAAGGATCCTTCGATATTGACTATACCGCCATCAGGCCTGACAACGGAGAAAAATGCAGGATCAACTCAAAGGCCGATGTGATCGCGGATAGTATCGGGAAAGCCGTGAAAATGGTGGGCACAGTCCAGGATATCACCGAGCGCAAACGTGCGGAGGAGAAAATAGAAGCATCCCTAAAAGAGAAAGAAATACTCTTAAGGGAGATCCATCACCGCGTAAAGAACAATATGCAGATAATTTCCAGTCTGCTCGGGCTTACAACTGGAACAATCAAGAATAAAAAGTATGCAAATATGTTCCGTGAAAGCCAAAACAGGATTAATTCCATGTCTCTTATCCATGAAAAAATTTATCGATCCGCAGATCTGGCAAAAATAGATTTAAAAGAATATATCCAGGATCTGGCAAATGCCATACTCCAATCCCGCGGAGTCAAAACAGGAACTCTTATACTCAAAATAGATATCGGGAATGTTCAACTGGGGATTGATCATTCCATCCCTTTAGGATTAATTATCAACGAACTGATAACTAATTCTTTGAAATATGCATTTCCTGGAGATAGAAGAGGTGAAATCGAGGTTTCCCTTCACTTCATTGATGAAAATGCCCTAGAACTAAGAGTCAGCGACAATGGCGTTGGCATCCCATATGATGTGGATTTTAGAAAAACCGATTCACTGGGTTTGCGCCTCGTTACAATCCTGGTAGAAAATCAACTAAAGGGTAAGATCGAGATGCATAGAGACAAAGGAACGGAATTTATCATAAAATTCCAGGAAGGTAATAATGGCAAAAATAATGGTTGTTGAGGATGAAAGTATTGTTGCAGAACACATTCGAATAAGCCTGCAAAATATGGGATATTCAGTTACATCTGTAGTATCTTCCGGAGCTATGGCTATTAAAGATGCAGAAAATAAACGCCCGGATCTGGTGCTGATGGATATTGTATTGGATAGTGAAATGGATGGAATCGAAACCGCGAAGCTTATCCGTTCACTTTTCAATATCCCTGTTGTATTTCTCACAGCCTATTCTGATGAAAATATCATGGAAAGGGCAAAGATCACAGAGCCTTTCGGATATATTATAAAACCATTCAATGATACAGATTTGCGTATCAATATTGAGATAGGTCTCTATAAGCATAAGATGGAAAGGGAATTGAAAGATAGTGAACAATGGCTCACTGCCGCTCTAAAAAGCCTGGGAGAGGCTGTGATCACTACTGACAAAAAAGGAATTATAAAGACCATTAATCCTTTTGCAGAGGCACTGACAGGCTGGAAGCGGGAAGATGCTTTAGGAAGACACCTGGCGACTATTTTCAATGTTGTTAGTGAAGAAACTGGTAAACATCTGAACGATCCCGTAAAAAAGGCGATCCAGGAGGGGAGTTTCTACGGTCTTGCAGATCGTACATTATTGATGTCAAAGGATGGTGCCAAAATGCCTGTTGACATTATCGGTTCGGCTATCAAAGATGATAGAGATAATTTAATAGGTGTTGCACTGATTTTCTATGATATCATTGAACGCAACAGGATTTATGAAATGCGAAAATCATATAGAGCTATTTCATAAAAGAGTGGAAAAAATGAGGGATTATGGTATTAAAGAATTGGACGATTATCCGTGAAAAGGCTCAAATTTCATGCTGCTTCCGCACTTCATATATCAAAGCATCCCCATATTCAAAAACCTTCCTGAACACCCCGGGATATTCTTCAAATAGTACCTGACGCCTGAATCTGTTCGATTCGGCCTCCCCAAAATATATGTAAGATATATTATACTTATTTAAGAGCCCCTCTACTTCGCGAATATCACCTGAGGTATAAATCCTTCTTACATCCGACACTCGCCTGTCTATCTCACTTCTGTTTGGAAATCTCCAGGTAACTTCATGACCAGACCATCCAATAACAGTCGGAAGCCCTGTAAAAGTAGTTATGGCGGAATTCCATTCATATGCTCCGCCATTTAACTGCAGGACTACTGGCTGTCCTGTGATATTTCTGAACCACAATATTGCCTGGTAGTCCTGGGGATGTTCTTTTTTCAGATATGTTTCCCCATCAAGGTTTGGCACAGCCACGAAACTTCCTGACTTTCCAATTGTGGCAAAAACAGGATATATGGAAACCATCAGGATCAGAGTAACTGCGGCGATACCCCATATTTTTCCCGGTTTGATTTGCTCCCTTAACAGGAAAAAAACGTAACCAGTTGAAACGCCCCACAAGATCCAGTTCTGGAGGTAAAATTTAAAGACAGTGTTCAGACGAACAAGACTCGGATTCCCATTTCCAAGCGCATCCAGAATATAAAGGAATTCACATGAAATGGAAATTAAAACTCCGGTGACCATCAAAATCAAAATAAATATCTTATTCTTATTCTTCTCTTTTAAAATGGAGAGTGCCAGCAGGGCAAGGAGGGGGAGAAGCAACAGCAATAATTCAAATTCATTTATTTTTGGTTTTTCCACATTATCAAAAATAAAAAGTTTAATCTCAAATATCGTGATCAATAAAGCTATTAATAGTAAAACAGCCGAAACTTTCGGAATATTTGCTATAATTTTACTTGTTTTACTTATATTTTTGTTTGTATCTTTACTGATGTTATTAATTGTTTGATCTCCTGCATCACTTCTGATATTTCTAAAAATAAAGGTGTAGATAATGAAGAGGAAAAATCCGGAAATCGATAAATAAAAGATCAATGATGTTCTTCCTGATTGGACTAATAAAACACTCTTATCGATCTTATAAGAAAGGTGGTACGGAAGATATAAAAGATAACTGGCCGCAGCCATGGCTGCTATTGAAATTAGGGGTCTTAAAACAACTTTTTTTCTTCCTGGATGGTCAGATAAAATCATTGTAGTTACTGTTACAATGATTCCCAGGACAAGATATACAGGATAATCCCATGTATTCAGGGGATATAAAAATCCGACAGCAAGCCCCACGATCAGAATAGACTTTAATTCCAGGTCACCGGACCTTATTATATTTAGCAAAAGCATAATAACCAGAAGCTGGAAAGTGATCGAGATCATATGCGCATGTACATCGCCCTGGAGGAATGAAAAAAAGGGGAATTCATTAATCGTATCCGGGATTACGCGCGAACTTGTCCAGTAACTAAAGGAAAGAAGATTATCTAGATTATCTTTTCTCAGGATATCCAACAACTGGAAAAAGCCCACAAGATTTCCTGCAATGGTCACAAAAAAAGCGGTCATAATGCCATATTTTATTTTTTCAGTTAGGTTGAATCCTATTCCGAAGGCGGTTGTGAATGAAAGGGCGAAAAAGGAAGCTGTAGCAAGATTGAATGCTACTGATGGAAAAACTCCTGAGATCTTTATTAAATTAGCAACTATCAGGTACCCGAAATAATAATAATAAGAAACAGTACCCGACATCCAGGGGTCAAGAGGGGGAAATTCAGTTGTTCGAAGCAAACTGTTTATGAATGTCATATCCATGAACTTCTCACCGCCTGTCCAGTAAATTTCAGGGCTGTATGCACGGATTATTGCAAAAACAATAAATGCCATCAAGAAAAGGAGTTCAAATTTGAAAATGTACTTCATATCCGGAAGGAATTGCTTTTTTTTCAGATACATGAAATAAAGAAAGAAAGAAAGAATTCCTGTCAGAGCAAAGGAAAACAACACAGAAAAATAGGAATAACCTGTGAAATATGATATTATCCAGCTAAAATATGTTGTAAGCAATAATCCAAGCGGCTTGGAAATTGAATAGCCATGGTCTTTTAAATTTCGGCATAAATAAAAGGAAACCGGAAGTGCAAGAAAACCAATTATTTCAAGAACAAGCCACCATATCGCGATATCAAACAGGTTTAATCCCATAAGAATTCATACCATAACCTGAATATCTGCGACCCCATCCCGAACACATCTTTCACAAGGTTTACTTTTGTAGTTCCCCCGTGCTTCCATTCCACAGGGAATTCCTTTACCTTGTATCCGCCGCGCTGTGCCCTTACGAATAATTCAGTATCCCAGAACCAGTGAGTATCTTTGATATTATCCAATAACGCAAATAGTGCCTCGCGCCTGAATGACTTAAAACCGCACTGGTGGTCATAGAGCTTTGAACCAAGCATCAGACGCGTAAGGAAATTGAAACCTTTGCTTGCAAATCCCCGTTTGAAGGGGCGTTTGACATTGCTTTGGGGAAGCATCCGGGAACCTGTGGCAAAATCATTTCCATCACGGATGGACTGGATAAGCTCAAACAGGTGCTTCATATCCGTCGCAAGATCGACATCTATATATCCAAGGATATCCCCCTTCGATGAGCGAAAAGCCCTGTCCAGGGCGCGTCCTCTTCCCTGGCGTTTCTCAGAATGAAGATGTTTCACAAAATCATATTTTCTTGCAAGTGATTCACATATCCTGTCTGTTCCATCCCTGCTCCCATCCTCAGCAATTATGATTTCAAAAGAAGATGATATCTCCCGAAGCGCTGTAGCAGTTCTTTCTACTGTATCTTCTATTCTTTTTGCTTCATTATAAGCGGGCAGGACAATAGAAACCTCTACTATGTTTATACCTCCTAAAAAAAGATAGCCTGATGCCTTTATCAAAAAAAACGAATTTTATTTCATCCCATACACATTTTTCTTTCTTCTTTCGATGGTATCATTTAACCTGTCACGGTCTGTAGAAGGTGGTTTTACCTCAACGAGTTTTTTCTCTTCTCTTGCTGGAGGCTTGCGCTTTCGGGATTCCCATACATTATCATATACATCCGACATTCTTCATTCACCTTTTTCGCATGTTCTTTTATGCTTTTATTGATTTCATTCTTAATAAAGCGAGGGGATACATATGAAATCCGGTTTTTTCAAAATTCGTCTTCCAGATCTTCCGGATTCACTATACTCATTAAGCCGGCGAGGTCTGAGATAAGACGCACACAATGCATTTCATTCAATCCCATTTGCATTGAATTTTCATATAACTCCTTTGCGGAACTATAGGCTACACACGCCGGTGTGCAATCCCTGTCCATATAACAGCATTTTTTTGTCTTCATTTACCGTTTAAATTAGGATCAACGGCTATTAATTTATCGCTATAACTTGCTGTTGTTATTGACCACCTGAATTATTTATTCAAATGCACGACTTTTGGAGGCGGGAAACCGTTAAAATAGGTCGTTGAAGCGATCGTATATGCGCCAATATTTTCAGCATAAAGCAAATCGCCAATTTGCAGATCGTCCGGGAGTTCATCGGCAAGTGAAATTGTGTCGAAAGCGTCACATGTTGGGCCAAACGTAGCACAAACTTTTTTCTCTCCGCCCTTAAAGGAGTGCAGCGGATAATGTTGATGATCAAAAACCTGTCCTGAAAAAGTATGATAAACACCATCGTCCAGATAATAGCATGTTTTTCCATCACGAACAGCTTTGCCAACGATTTTCGTTATCAAAGTACAGGCTGTTGCCACCATAAATCTCCCCGGCTCTGCAATGACCTGAATATCGTCTTTGGGGAACAAACGATTTATTTCCGAATTCAATTTTTCTGCCAGGACGGCGAAAGATTTTACGTCAGGCGTATACTTTACCGGGAATCCGCCGCCAATATCCAAAATTTTTCTTTTCTTGTCTTCTTTGCCAGTAAACCCTATATGATAATTTCTTAATTCTGCTTCCTTGAAAATAGATGAAGCGAAATTCAAAGCCTGGGAATAATTATCAAAATTATTGCACTGGCTGCCGACGTGAAAACTAATGCCTTCAACTCCAAGACCCAGATTCAGGGCCTCGGCGATAAGATCAACCGCTTCCCCGGGATGGGCTCCGAATTTTGAAGACAGCTCAACCATAGAACCTGTATTGGGTACGCGTATCCGCAAAATCAGGCCAACATCAGAAGAGTGCTTTTTTATTTTTTTTAATTCTTCGATATTATCAAAAGTTACAAGGATCTTATAGTCATTTAACCTGGCCAGGATATCAGCAGGCTTGATCGTATTGGCATAGATAATTTTATTCCAGATAAAATCTTCCTGTTCTTTTTCGGATAAATGCTTGATATTTTCGTGGACCAGCATAAATTCAGGAAAAGAAGCCACGTCAAAACTTGCACCCATATCATACATGGTTTTGACAATTTCAGGGTTGGAATTGGCCTTGACTGCAAAATATGCCTGCACATCAGGCAATTTCTCCCTGAAGTCACGATAATTCTCCCTTATCTTTTCATGATCTATGATAAAGATCGGTGTTCCGTGTTCTTGCGCAATTTTTTCTAACACTTTCTTTTGCTTTTCGATCATTGTTGTACCCAATATTATTAACAATAATTTATTATTTATATTATTTATTATTGACTATAAAAACTTTAACCTATAAAAATAAAATTTTCAATTTGCCAGGGATCCGGATTGTATTTAGCTGCCGGATTTTCTTTGAAAAATATTTTGCGGTTCTTAAGAGGTGTCCAGTCCGAAGCAGTGGAAATAAATTTTCCAAGATACGGTTTGGCAATATCAAGGACAAAATCATGAGGCAGGTCGTCGGGCAATTTAATACCTTCTCGCGGGTTTTCAAGCATCCAGAGCACAGCAGCAACAATACCTGCCGCTACCTGGAGGGTTGTGGCATTCTGGCCTGGAGCGAGGGATCTTGTTTCATCAATACTCAAAGAGCTCCCTGTCCACCAGGAATTATAGGAATGCCCCATCAGGAGCGCTCCCAGGGTATCCTCCCCCGATATAATTTCATTTCTCATGATCCTTATCCTGGGCTGGAGTTCGTAATTCCTGCCGCGCAATTCCCAGAGCGAAGAAAGTGTATCGTGACAGGGCATATATGCATAATTTACGGTAGGCCTGTAGATCGCCTTCCCATTTTCCCAGACAGTCAACCTGTCTGAAAGGCCAAATGCTTCGCCGTGGCGGATCATCATACCGATAATTTCTTCATTCGGTATCCACGATCTTACCCATGTATTAATGCCCATCTGGGGCAAAAATATCTGGTTTTTAGGTCCACACGGAGGTATTTCCGCCAGGGGCGGCAGCTTGCTCTCATGTGTTCCCCAACCTATTTCAGCCGGGGCCGTCCCTTCCTCACGCAATCCTTCGATGCTCCATGTCCCTACAAATTCGTTAACCTCTTTTGGCCTGTTGGCAATTTGAGTATCCCGCTCGCTGCAATGGATAACCTTAATTCCTAATTTCTTTGCCAGGCGGGCAAAATCCCTGTCTTTTGCAAGACGGGCAATTTGTTCTTCATCATGCGGAGAAACTTTCTTATCCAGACTGATGCGCGCAGCGATATCCAGCAAGGCCTGCTTCACGAAATGAGAAATGAGGCCGGGATTTGCGCCATGGTCAACAACGGCAGTTGGCGCATCTTTCCAATCACGGGAAAGTTCACGCAATTGCATTTGTCGCCAGTAAAGCGATTTTTCATACGGGCTTTTCGTATAAATTCCCTCAGTGGGATCCCAGAGTTCAACCGAGGTATTAACATATAAAACATTGTGATCATGGCACCATTTAATTATATCCTGGGCGCCTATATTCCATGCCAGATCAACGAGCAATCCCCCATTATCCAGATATTTTGACAAAACATGATCTAAATTTTCCGGGACAATTTTTTCACACACATATTTTAATCCCAGATCAGTATATTTTTTCAGGTCTTTTGATTTGTCTTCAAAATCAATTATAGTAATGTTTTTCAGCGGAACATCGATCTTGTCTATTAATATGGGCAGGGTGCACTGTGATACAGCGCCATAACCGATAATAAGGATATTATTGTTGAATTTTTTTTTCATTCTTCAAGAGGTCTATTAATTATTCATAGCTTTTAAATTTTTCCCTGACTAAACCTTTTTATTTCTAAAACCCATATTACCCGACAAATGCCTACCATAAGTGAAAAGATACTCTCCCGCGCATCAGGGAAATCCGCGCTTGCGAACGATTTTGTGATAGCCAACATTGATTATGCAATGGCGCACGACGGGACGAGCGTCCTTGCCACGAAAGCATTCAAGGAGATGGGGGCGAAAAAAGTCTGGGACCCCCGGCGGATAATCATCCCTTTTGACCATATTGCGCCAGCCAATAACGAAACCGCCGCAAAGCTCCAGAAAAGCATAAGGCAATGGATAAAAGAGCAAGGCATCACGAATTTTTTTGATGTCGGGGAAGGCATCTGCCACCAGGTTTTGCCAGAACAGGGATTCGCCCTGCCGGGAAAACTCATAATAGGCGCTGATTCACATTCATGCACTTACGGCGCTTTCGGGGCATTTGCCACAGGCGTGGGCGCAACTGACATGGCTGAGATATTCGCAACCGGGAAACTCTGGCTTCGGGTTCCGGAAACTATAAGGATAAACGTGGATGGAAAACTTGCAAAAGGGGTATCGGCAAAAGACATGACGCTTTTCATAATTAAGAATGTGGGCGCAGATGGTGCAAATTATAAGGCGATCGAATATTACGGCCAGACCATTAGCGATCTATCAATGCCGCAACGCATGACGCTTTGCAACATGTCCATAGAAATGGGGGCAAAAACCGGCATCGTGCCACCTGATGAGAAAACCTTCAAATACCTTAAGGGGATCGCTCGTGATAAATATACACCTGTATATGCAGATGACGATGCGAAATATTGTGAAGAGTTCAACTTTGATGCGAACGATCTTGAACCCCAGATAGCAATTCCGCACGAAGTCGATAATGTAACAGGTGTGGGAACGGTCGCAGGAACGCCTCTTGACCAGGTTTTCATAGGTTCATGCACAAATGGAAGATTGGAAGACCTCAGGATCGTAGCGAAAATCCTTGATGGTAAAAAGGTCAAAGTAAGAACTATTGTGCTTCCTGCATCGCGTTCTGTTCTCCTTGAGGCAACTGAATCCGGAATTATTTCAACTCTTTTAAGATCAGGCGTTATAATCGCTCCGCCCGGCTGCGGGCCATGCCTTGGCGCCCATATGGGTGTTATCTGCGAAGGTGAGACATGCCTTTCCACATCCAACCGGAATTTCAAAGGGCGGATGGGGGCTGGCGGACTAATTTATCTTTGTTCCCCGGAAACGGCTGCAGCGAGTGCGCTGAAAGGTGAGATAGCAGACCCGAGGTACCTTTTCATTTAAAAACTATTTCAATAGAACTGAGTTTTCAGAATCAGCTTTAAGTAAGTTATATAAACTCACGAAAGATATGAAATTTGATGATACTTGTCAGGAAATGGATGGTTCAGGCTGAAGCCGATTTGGGCGCTGCAAAGGATAGTTATGATTCAAAACATTACAACTGGTCATGTTTTCAAGCCCAGCAGTCCGCTGAGAAAGCCTTGAGGGCTTGAGAACAAATTCAAAGACCTGAAAAGCGATGCCATCCTCCTCGACACGTTCTATATATCTACCAGATATCCAAATGGACTGGGCGGAGAGCTTGCACCGTCTGAGTATTATGAAATGGAAGATTCACAAAAATGCCTAAACTCTGCAGAATCAATATTGAACAACGTGAGAAAGTTTTCGAAGATATAAACAAGTCTGCAATCAAACTTAAAACTAAATTCAATTGCATAGTTTACATGTTCGGCTCATTTGCCAGGGGGGAAATCCACGAGGGTAGCGATATTGACCTTATTGTGGTTGGCGATTTCAAAGAAAGATTCTTTGAACGGATCGGTAAAATAATCGAAATGACAGACCTTCCGATTGAACCCCTTGTCTATACAAAAGAAGAGTTTGAAGATATGAAAAAAAACAATCCGTTTATTAAAGATATTTTAAGTTACGCTAAGAAATTGGCATAAAATAACCGAATTCGTTGTTTGACGATGTACGGTTCGTTAATTTTATATGCCATCAAATCAATAACTCGCTCTAACATGAATGAAAAAGCAGATGTTGCTTCGACAAATGCCCCTATTGCTTCTGGTATTAATCCTCCGGTCATGAATGGCTCATATCAGGACTTAAGAAATAAATTAGCTGAAAAAATGGCTGGCGAGATTACACTTTCTGATAATCCCGGAGAGACACTTAAGAAATGGCGATCAAGTTTTGAAATATCGCAAACTGACCTGGCATCTTTTCTCAAAGTTTCACCTTCAGTGATCAGCGATTATGAAAGCGGAAGGAGAAAATCCCCTGGCATATTTATCGTAAGTAAGATCGTGGAAGCGATCCTTGAAATGGATGTCGCGCGCGGCGGCGCTAAAATTCGCTCTTATGATGGAATGCTCCGGGGAGGGTTCAGCGCTGATGCCATATATGATATTCATGAATACCTGTCCCCTTTGTCTATTGAAGAGCTGATAAAACTCATAAATGGAGAAGTTGTTTACAGCCCGCCGGCAGAATTCATAAAACCATTATACGGTTACACGGTCGTGGACAGCCTGAGGGCTATCCTCCAGCTATCATACAATGAATTCCAGAAATTATATGGGTGGAGCTCTGAAAGAGCTATGGTATATACACAGGTTTCAACAGGAAGATCGCCCATGGTAGCCCTTAGAGTGACTAATTTAAAACCGGCTCTGATAGTCATTCATGGACTTACGGCACAGCAGGTGGATAAGATAGCGGTAAAGATAGCAGAAATAGAACATGTTCCCCTTGTTGCAACTGTCATGCCCATAACGGATCTGATCCGGGCTCTCCAGTCGCACGATCTTAAACATTAATATTTTATTTTAATAACAAACAAAAAAAGAGGTACTTTAGATGAGTGTTGGAATTGTTTCATATGGCGCTTACATACCCAGGTTCAGGATACGGGTTGAAGAAATAGCAAAGGTTTGGGGTGCAAACCCAAATAGCATAATCGACGGACTGATGGTTTATGAAAAATCAGTGCCCGATCTTGACGAAGATACGATAACTATAGCAGTGGAAGCCGCGCGCCATGCCATTAATCGCGCCGGGATAGATCCCCAGGAAATCGGAGCCCTGTACACGGGTTCGGAAAGTCACCCCTATGCTGTCAAACCTTCAAGCACAGTGGTTGCTGAAGCTATCGGGGCTACACCCAACATCACTGTAGCAGATTTTGAGTTTGCCTGTAAAGCAGGGACAGCCGCCATCCAGACATGTATGGGCATGGTGGACTCCGGAATGATAAAACTCGGGATGGCAATCGGCGCTGATGTTTCACAGGGCGCACCCGGGGATGCACTGGAATATACAGCTGCAGCAGGCGGAGTTGCCTATGTCATAGGAAAGAAGGATCTCGTTGCGAATATTGAATCGACATATTCATTCACTACAGATACACCGGACTTCTGGAGGAGGGAAGGAATGCCTTATCCGGAACATGGAGGCAGGTTTACCGGAGAACCCGGATATTTCAAACATGTTACATCCGCGGCCCAGGGTCTTATGAACAAAATGGGAACAAAACCTTCAGATTACGATTATGCGATTTTCCACCAGCCAAATGGCAAATTCCCTACGCGTGTAGCCAAAATGCTGGGTTTCAGTAGCGAACAGATAAAACCAGGTCTTGTTGTTACGCGCCTTGGGAATACATATTCCGGTTCGTGCATGATGGGACTTGCTGCGACGCTTGATATCGCAAAAGCAGGAGACAGGATCTTCATGACATCATTTGGTTCGGGTGCGGGAAGCGATTGTTTCAGTTACACTGTGACCGACAGGATCGAAGAAATACGAAATGGCGCACCCAGTGTTGAAAAATTACTGGCTGATCCGATATATATCAATTATGCGACATATGCCAGACACAAGAATAAGATCAAATTATGAGGTGAAAAAATGAGAGACGTTGCTATTATTGGAGTCGGATGCACGGAATTCGGCGAATTATGGGATAAATCATTCAGGGAGCTTTTCGTTGAAGCGGGGGTGAGCGCAATAGAGGACGCCAATGTGGCGGGCGGGAAAATAGATGCACTGTATGTCGGGAATATGAGCGGCGGACGGTTCATCGAGCAGGAACATCTCGGCGCGCTCATTGCGGATTATTCGGGGCTTGCAAGCCTTCACATTCCTTCAACGCGCGTGGAAGCAGCCTGTGCCTCAGGCGGGCTTGCGCTGCGTCAGGGAATTATTGCAGTAGCTTCAGGTTATCATGACATTGTAATAGCTGGAGGGGCTGAAAAAATGACGGATGTTGGAGTTGAGACAACAACGGATGCCCTTGCAGCAGCAGCTGACAGGGAATGGGAAGGAATAATGGGAGCTACGTTCCCGGGTCTGTATGCCATGATCGCAAGACTTCATATGCATAAATACGGGACAACACAGGAACAACTTGCAGCCGTTGCGGTCAAGAACCATCACAACGGTACCATGAATCCAAAAGCCCAGTTCCAGAATGAGATCACTATCGATACTGTGATAAATTCAGTGATGGTCGCGGACCCCCTGCGTGTTTTTGATTGCTCTCCGATATCTGATGGGGCATCTGCTGTGGTCATCGCTTCTGCTGATATCGCTAAAAAATATACAGATACGCCGATCTATGTAAAAGCTTCCGCACAGGCAAGCGGCACCATTTCGCTTCATGACAGGCCCGATATTACCACGATCGATGCAACAGTTGCGGCAGCGAACCGGGCTTATAAAATGGCAAAGCTTACGCCAAAGGATATTAATTTTGCAGAAGTCCATGATTGTTTTACAATAGCTGAGATATGCGCGATCGAAGACCTCGGGTTTGTAAAGAAAGGCGAAGGCGGGAAAGCGTCAGAATCCGGATTGACCGCGATCGGAGGAAAGATCCCCGTAAACCCGTCAGGCGGATTGAAAGCATGCGGCCATCCTGTAGGTGCAACTGGTGTAAAACAGGCTGTTGAAATGGTATTACAGCTTCGCGGCGAAGCAGGAAAAAGACAAATTGAAGGTGCAAATATCGGTCTTACCCACAATGTGGGCGGCTCAGGCGGCACCGCTGTTGTCCATATTTTCGGGAGGGATAAGTAATATGTCAGTCCCACGATTCTGGAGAAGGCTCAAGAATATTTATAATCTCATCGGAACCCACTGTGAAAAATGCGGAAGTTTCCTGTATCCGCCCAGGAACATGTGCCCCAAATGCAGAAGGAATGGTATGACCATACCTTTCAAATTTAAAGGTACTGGTGAAGTGCTAACATATACAATCGTTCATTCAGGCGCAAAGGATTATACTAAACTCACCCCATATATACTCGCCATAATAAAACTTGATGAAGGTCCACAGCTTACTTCCCAGGTAATATGCGATCATTCACAGATCCGCATTGGCATGAAGGTAAAAGCAGCTTTCAGGAAACTTGGGGAAGAGAGCGAAAAGGGAATGATATATTACGGGACAAAATTTGTCCCGATGGAAGATAAGGGGACGTGATCAGCGTCCAATGTTCCCGGCATAATTCATTATTATTTCCTTATGATAACCGGTCGTGTTTTTGAATAAAATCGGACACGATTCACCAAATTATATTTCATACGCCGGTGGTTTTTTTTTCGTACAATCAGATAGACGGTCTCAAAAATCATAGAATTGCTTTATTAATCCTGAAAAAATTTATAGGACATAGCGTTATTAGATAGTTCTTAAATAAGTTTTGAGAAATTGAGCTGTAAATGAACCTGTATTTAATAAATTGTAATTGTTAATAATACCGGCATGAAGTGTTAACATGAAATTATCCAATATAAAAAAAGAAAGAAAGAAAGAGAACCAGCCAGAAAAGCTGGATGGATCCGACACCATATCAATAATGAAAGTCCTGGAAGAAGCCGGACTCTCGGAAGAGGTTCTCGTTTCCGCCGCCATGGAACTTTATGTACCTCATCCCGGAGTAGAAACACGGGAGATCGCAGAGAAAGTCTTCAAGAGGGAAATGAAGCACGCGCTTTCAGATCCCAACCTGAGCATTCTTCTCTATGCCGGTATGCTTCTTGAAAAAGCCGGAGATAAGGGCGAGCTTCCTGGCATGACCAAAGAAACATTCAAAAAAGACCTAACATTCCTGATCGTGGATGAAGTGATCGGGATGAGCATTGCAAAATACATAAGCGGCGACAAGGGGATTTTTGAATATGTGAGATTTGATAAATTAAAACCCGGAATCCTGTCAACGCTTGGGCCTTTCATGGACGATGTGATCGCAGGACTCATCGGAGGCGCTTCAGCCAATATGTACTCAAGAGGAAAGAGTGACGGTGAAAAATCACTCAAGAAATCCAAAAAGAGCGCCTCTAAGCCAAAAAGGGTCAAAGTCGCAAAGGTCGGTTTTGCCGGATGAGAAAGTTCCTGTCAGCCCTGCGCAATGGTTTTGGTTTTCTTTCTACGATACCGGTGGGTATAAGCATGGAAGGCATCGAAAACCTCATGAAACACATCTACCTGTTCCCGGTAGTGGGCGCGGTAATTGGGATTATTCTTGCTGTGTTCGGATTGGCTTTTTCACTGGTATTTGCCCCGATAATGCTCGCACTATTTCTCATCATTTTGATATATTATTTTACCGGAATCAATCATATTGACGGGCTGGCAGATTTCGGGGATGGCATAGCAGCGCACGGTACAAGAGAGAAAAAGATCGCAGCCATGCGGGATACCGCTGTCGGGACTGGCGGCATTGTTTTTTGCATGATATCAATCCTTGGCATTTTTGTCTCACTTGTATCGATCCAGGAAAGCAATGTATATCTCCTTCTCCCATTTGCATTGATCGTGGCTGAAACAAGCGCAAAGCAATCCATGGTCACAGTAGCTGCTTTCGGGCGGCGGATACATGAAGGTTTCGGGGCTATGACAGTTGATAATACGAAGAAATCCGACTTTATCATAGGAACCATCTTTTCGGTTTCAGTATGTTTCATTGTTCTTGGTTCCATTGGTATCGAAGCTTTCATCATATCGCAACTGGCAGGACTTCTTGTCCTTAATAGTGCCAACCGCCATTTCGGTGGTGTGAGCGGGGACATTGTGGGCGCTGCAAATGAAATCGGGCGTCTTGCAGCCCTTCTTTACCTGGGAGGTGCCGGATGGATGCACTTGTAATGGCGGGCGGGATGGGAAAACGACTGGGGGTGGATGAAAAACCACTTACCCTTCTATGCAGGAAACCGCTGATACATTATGTTCTTGATGCCCTTCTTAGTTCAAAGAACATCGAACGCATTTTTGTCGCAACTTCACCGCGAGTCAGGAGAACTAATGATTGGCTTCTTGATTTTAAGAAAAAGCATGACAACGTCCAAATAATCCACACAGAAGGGATGGGTTTTGTTCATGACATGATAGGCGCAGTTGAGGAGGCGGGCATCATTGGGAGCGTATTCATTATGATGGCCGACCTTCCCCTTGTCACCTCCGGGCTCATAGACAGGATAATCGCTAAATATTATGAGATGAACACTCCTGCACTTTCGGTCCACATGAAACTTGATGTATTCACGAGGCTGGGTTTAAGGCCGGATACCGTTTTTCATAAAAATAGTGATTTCATTGTCCCTTGCGGGATAAACATCCTTGATGCAGGAAATATTCACAGGGAGCAGGAGGATTATAACTTAATCCTTGAAGATGAAGAACTGGCGATTAATGTCAATGCACCCGGGGACCTGATCGTTTGCGAGAGGTTTTTTAAAAATTGCCGTGGCGCATCTGGACTTCAAAAGTGATATAGATAAAGAGTCAGCAAGCCGATTAAGCTTAAGATAATCGTAGGTTCACTGGCTTTATTTTCAGTGAAATACTCATATCCCGCCAGGGCTATCATCGGAAGTACAAATGCAATAAGGAGATTCCCCCCGAAGATCCCTGGAAACGTCAGTAAAAGCAGAAATGCATTTTCAGGTCTTTCCCGGAAATCTATCTCCTTTAACACTTTAGCAAGGATGAAACACGAAACTGCCGCAAGTGCAGGAGCTGTTGCCCAGAGTAATAATTCAAGAGGGAGTCTACTAAAAAAAGGAGTTATGAATAATACTGGAAAAAATGCGATAGCTGTCACTATACTTGCGTTTCCCGTTTTAGCCCCGACAGAAACTGCACCTGCGCTCTCTATGTATGTGCCAACTGTAGGCTGACCGAACAATGCTCCTACAGATGTTGATACTCCCTCTACATGCATCACTTTCTCGATGACCTTTTCTTCGTCAACCAGTTTCATTGGAGTTACAAGTGCCTTTAAAGTACCAGTGACGTCCACTAATTCAATGAGAAGGAAAATCAGGATCAAATGAAGGTAGTTAAAGGCATCCGCGAAGTTTATTATAAAAATGACTTTTGAGGGGTCTTCTATTCCAAAATGCAAATAAGGGTATGCTATATTGAAAATCGCAGGTGCCATTATCAGGGCAAGGGCAATGCTTGCCAGCATAGCGATCCCTTTAATTGCTTTGGGCAATTTTTTATAAAGAAAAACGATCAAGATCCCCAAAATGAAAAAAGAAAGGACAGATAGAGTATTATAATTGGCAGGAAGCGTGGGCATCCCCGGAACTGGGCTTGCCTTGAAGAGTCCCGCATCAAAAAAAGCCAGATAAAGTAAAAACACAGCCACTGCAAACCCCCATATCAGAGATAAATTTCGTGGGGTCGCCTGCCCGAACTTTTTCCTAAGACCACTGACACTGATAATCAAGAACAGGATACCAGCCCAGAACACAATGCCAAGAGCGGTTGGAAACGGTATACCAGCTCCTACAAGTCCAAAAGCGAAGAAGGCGTTCTCGCCCATATATACGCTCTGGGCAAAGGGCACATGAGCATATATCCCATTGGCAAGCGTGAATATTATTGTTACAATTATTGTGGTAGTCATCAATGCCCCAAAATAATCCTGGCCAACGCCCTGTGCTATGATGGAAGGGCTGAGTATCAAAGCGTATAGAAGCAGTGCGGCATTTAATAGTCCACCCAGGATATCCTCTTTTAAGAATTTCATATTTTAACGCTTTTTGGATAAACTTTTATATAAAGTTTATCATATTATAAGCCATAAGAGATGGGTTTTTATGGCAACTAATGAAAAATTCATTATCAGGACAATGCTCAGGGAAGATGTTGATTCAGTTTTAGACTGGGCTGTAAAAGAAGGTTGGAATCCAGGCATACATGATGGCGATTGCTTTTTTTTTACTGACCCCGGTGGATTTTTTATTGGCGAAATAGGCGGCGAACCTATTGGATGTATTGCGGCAGTTACTTATAATGATTCTTTTGGATTTATCAGCCTGTACCTCGTTAAACCAGGATTTCGTGGGAAAAGGTATGGGATCGAACTATGGAAAACCGGCATGACCCACCTGGGTAAACGTACTATCGGACTTGATGGGGTCATTGATCAACAGGAGAATTACAGAAAGTCTGGTTTCCAACTCGCTTATCGGAATATTCGTTATGAGGGTATTGCGGAAGGTTCTATATCACCATGTATCGTTGACTTAACAGGGATTCCGTTTGAGGAGTTAGTAGCATATGATTCACAATTGTTTTCTATCCCACGACCACAATTCCTGAAGCGATGGATCGATCAACCAGAAGGGGCTGCTCTTGGTTTTATGAAAAAAGACAAAATTGCGGGGTATGGTGTAATTAGAGCCTGCAGGTCAGGTTTCAAGATCGGCCCATTATTTGCAGATGATGAACAAATCGCAGAAGACTTGTTCAATTCACTCGCCGGGAAAGTTAACGGAGAAACGGTATTCCTGGACACCCCGGAGGCTAATCCTGCTGCGATTGCTTTGGCGAAAAGGCATGACATGAGGATGGTTTTTGAAACTGCACGAATGTACACAAAAATGCCTTATTTCTTACCGGTTCGTCGAATATTCGGGGTTACAAGCTTCGAACTTGGCTGAAGATCATATGCTTATAAAGCGGAAAGTGATGAACTGCATCAAATCATCTTCATCAAATTCCTGACACCAAGCGCCACACCCTCGACCTCGATTCCGCCATGTCCTTTGGCGCCATCGCCAACAATATACAGATTTTTTATCGGAGTCGTATTCCCGGTATCGCTCCCTGAAGAGGCCCTGTTCACAGGCCATCCGTCTGAATACGACTGGACTAAAAGCACCTCATATTTCTTACCCGAAAAAAGTTTCCTGAGATCAAGAAGGCCAAGATCAATCTCTGCCCTTGTATCCTCTGAAATATTTGCCTGGTGCGACATTATGAGATGCTTTCCGGGAGGCGCAAGGGAGGGATCGGCGTTTGTGACTTCATTGATGCCGTTGATCCTTTTTGCGTATGGCGTAAAATAGACGCCGCTGTGACCTATCAGAGGTTCGTCAGCGGAAAGACAGATCTTAATGCCCTTTGAGGGTTTGAGATTTTTTATTTTATCCAGGTATTCCTTATCTGTACAATCATACATACGGCTTGTTCCGATATGGCCAATGTCGCTTATTATAATGTCAGCCCCGATCGTATTTCCGTTTACTACGACTCCTTTTGCAATGCCTTTATTGACAATGATCCTTTCAACACATGAACGGGTGTAAATCATTCCACCTTTTGACTCAATGATATCAAACAGGGCGTCCGTGACTGCGCCGCATCCGCCTGCGGGAACCCCTGAACCTTTATATAGATACATATTATTGATTATTTCAAGCATCTCATGCGCCGGGACATCCTTTGCCTGAAGGCTCAACGCCCATCCGCAAAACGAATCAGCCAGCTTAAGGAGAAAATCATCATCAAAATATTTTAAGACCCAATCCCTGAAGGAGATATCACTATCAGGCCTGAATTTCAGGGAATATGCAAGAACCGTTCCCAGCTTCACCTGTTTTGTTAGTGAAAGTTCATTTCGAAAATCGTGAAAAGAGATGATCTCGTTATTTTCTTTCCTTATGACGGCCATGGGTTCCGAATCGTGGATTATGACTTTCGCACCCACCTCCCTGAGCATCTGCGCAAGCGGACCGCGCCCCCCATGCGGGATCATGTGGAGGGCGCCTGTGCTGAGCTTGAAACCCTTATATGGAAGATTGGTGAACCTGCCCCCGGTAAATGGAAGTCTCTCGAATATCTCAACAGAATACCCCGCCCCCGCAAGTTTTGCACCAGTCAGCAATCCTCCAAGACCTGAGCCTATAATTACTGCTTTCATTCATCCTCCGAAATGGCGCCCAGGGGGCAATAATCGATGCATTTGCCGCATTGTGCGCATTTTTCGTTCATGGAGACTAAGGCCAATACGATTATCGCATCAGATGGACAATATGCCGCGCACTGGCCGCAGCCGACGCACTCCCCGCTTACCTTCATCCGACCCCGGCTGCCCCTATTTTTTCTGCAAGTTTTGCAAGCACTTCTTTTCTCATACCTTCCACGAACTTTATGCTTCCAACTACGAGATGCCCTCCACCGCTAACTCCTGCTCCTTTTATCTCGCTGTGAAGTTCTTTTACCATCTGCGGGATATTCATTTTTACGCCTTTTGAGCGCAGTACCGCAAAATCGGGCCCGTATCCGATGGTGACAAGCGGCTGTCCTGCATTCTGGTTGCACAGCCTGTCATGTATCTCCCCGCTTGTCTTTCCTGGAGGGGGGAACGTAAATTTATGGGCAAAATTTTCTACATCTATCACATTCATTATTGTCCCGTTTGGCAATTTCTGCGTTTTGACATTGGGCATTGAGGCCTCAAGCTGTTCTGTGATTGCGGCATTTGCCTGCTCGTTCAGCAGTTTTACGATCTGTTTATGCCTCAAACTTCCGCCAATATTAAGTATATCATTCATCATTCCCCGCCCGTCATTGAATCTCTGCCAGAATGCTTCATAATCGATCGCAAGCGCCATTTGTTTCAGATCATCGATCCTGTATTTATCTGCCACAAGAGCTTTATATGAATCAGCTTCAGGCGCGGACGACCTGTCACCCATGGCTGAAACCGCAGGAAGATGTTTTATTTCCTCAGTCACTTCAAGATTTATCATCCTGGCAATCTCCGTGCCTATCATTCCTGTTGTAACTCCATAATCCCCGCCTGCGTATGCGGGATTTACATGTTCAAGCACCATTGAGTCGATAGTTCCGTCAGGGTGATGGTGGTCGATGACCATGATATCAAGCCCATAGATCGCAGCCTGTTTCATCGCCGGCATATCCTCATCTGTCGCCCCATTGTCCATTAATACAACAAGCGGCATCTTCTGGGAGAAACGCTCCTGGTCTTCAAGAGCAAAAGTTATATCTTTTGTCACATCCTCTATTTCATAGAAGGGCGCCTTCGATGGGGAACGCCTGAAAAAGTGCCGGTCAGCATCAGATCCGCCGACTTCCCGGATAACAGGTAAAAGTGCGCGTTCAATTGCGATCGCTGAAGTGATACCATCAGCATCCGCATGATGCCTTATAATTATGGGCCTTGATTTGTATGCGGCCTTCAGGATAAGTTTTGCCGCGTTTTTCATCCTTGGTCGCATTTTCTCAAGAATGTCGCTTTTTATCAGGAACTGGATATCATGGGGTTGCGCGCGCAGGTCAATTGCTGATTCGATCTGCTCTTTTATAATTGCGGCGTCACCGCCCGATAACTGTCGTATGGAACGTATTTCCACCTGCAACGCTCCATTTCTCATCGAAGGCTCACCTATGACTTTGACAATTGTTTCGGCCTTTATCTCCGGATATGCCCTTTCTCCTGCTTTTTCAAAGGCTGCGCACTGGACTGTCCCATCCTCATCTGAAATTGAAAATATCGTGGGACCTCCGGTCTGTTTTATCTGGATGACCTCGCCTGAAAGATGGATAAGTTTCCCGATGTATTTTGTGAGTTCGGTGGTCTTCCTCCTGGGAAGTTGTTTTTCGATCTGTATAACCTGGTAATCTTTCGGGGTCCGGACCAGGAGTTCTATGTTGCCGTTCGGGGCAATGTTCTTTACTTCCACGAAAATCTTATCCCCAAGTTCGGGAGTAAAATTCAGGTTGCTTGAATGGATAAGTCCGCGAAGCTGCGCATTTAAGTCCACGAACACGCCGAAGTTGGCATGACCCTGCACTTTTCCTTCATAGATCTTTCCGACTTCAAGCTCGCGCGTATCGCATTCGGAACTGAGGACATGCACATATTGTTTTTTGGCGCAATTTTCACAAAGGTCCCCCTTTCCTGTAACCTCTATCCCGCACATCGTACACGTTACGATCTTTCCCCGGCCACCGCACGTTTTGCAGGTTTCCGTAACTCTTGCCTTGCCTGTGCCCTTGCATGTGGGGCATTTTATATCCCCCCCTAATAACTTTCCCAGGTCTTTTTCCGTTATCCGGTCAAGGCTTATGGATTTTGGTTTGCCTGAGCCTTTGCAGTCAGGGCACTCCCTTTCACTAAGGATAATGGAGCCTGTGCCTTTACAGTCTTTACATTCAATTGTCATAGATTTGAACGATAGATGTGTTTCAGAGTGAAATAGGTTACGCGGTCATCCAATTAAAGTATGACATGCCGGGAAACAGAAATTATTCAGTGTGGAAATGCCCCGGAAAGTCTTGAATTCGACGTTTATCATTAATAATCAGCACAGTTATTTCAAACACTTTAGAAAGTCTTAAATATTGAATATATAATTCTCATGCGTCAATTAGGATGGAAAACGTTTTTCATTCTGATATAAATATTCCATTGAAGGGTAATAACATGATTTCCTATCTCTTTTTCGGAATTATTGCAGCATACCTTGCCGGGTCTGTATCAGCCCTGATATTAAATAAAAAAGATCATTTGTGCACATACGCATCATTTCTTAGCGCATCTATTGCTTCCATCCTTGGCGTTGTTTTTTCATTGTCAGTGTTATTCGGTAAGAACTTTGAATATTCAACATCAAGCAACCTGCCTTTAACTTATGGCTTTTTTGTAGATAAACTGTCAGCCTTTTTTATTCTTATCATATCTATAACGGCATTTGCAGTATCCATCTATTCGATGGGATATGTCCGTGAATATTACGGAAAGAAAAATATCGGATACCTGGGGTTCCTGTATAATATTTTCATCCTTTCAATGCTCCTTGTCGTTTCTGCAAATAACGTTGTCATGTTCCTGATAGTCTGGGAATTGATGTCCATCATATCATATATGCTTGTGCTTTTCGAGCATGAGAAAGAGGACGCCAGGAAAGCGGGCTTCATATATATTGTGATGACTCACATAGGTACCGGCTTTATCATTTTGGCATTCCTGATCCTTGCAGGTTCAAGCGGAAGTTTCAATTTCAATACCTTCAATTCTGCGACATTGTCCCCGGGTCTTAAAGATGCAGTATTTATTTTTGCGCTCATAGGCTTCGGGACAAAAGCCGGCATCGTTCCCCTTCATATCTGGCTTCCGTATGCTCACCCAGCAGCGCCGAGCAACGTTTCTGCCCTTATGTCCGGCGTAATGATAAAAACCGCGATTTTTATGCTTATCCGTGTCTTTTTTGATTTCCTGGGCGCAGGTGTTGCCTGGTGGGGCATGCTGGTGTTGATACTTGCGTCTTTTTCAGCGCTTCTTGGAGTATTGTATGCACTGATGGAACACGACATGAAACGCCTTCTTGCGTATCACAGCGTTGAGAATATCGGAATTATCCTGATCGGGGTCGGGGTTTCTATGATCTTTATGGCTTCCGGGCATCCCGACCTTGCCGCATTCGGATTAATAGCCGGCCTTTACCATACGATCAATCATGCAGTCTTTAAATCGCTGCTGTTCATGGGAGCCGGCTCCATCGTATATTCAACGCATACAAGGAACATAGAGGAATACGGGGGGCTTATTAAAAAAATGCCATGGACAGCGCTTTTTTTCCTGATAGGGGCAATATCCATTTCTGCCCTTCCTCCGTTTAATGGCTTTGTGAGCGAATGGCTGACTTTCCAGGCCCAATTGCAGAGTATCAATCTTTCAGATAATATCACCAAGATGCTCGTGCTTTTTAGCGGCGCCGGTCTTGCTCTTACAAGCGCCCTTGCAGCAGCGTGTTTTGTAAAAGCGTTCGGAGTCAGTTTCCTTGCCCTTCCAAGAAGCCCACACGCCCAGCACTCGAAGGAAGTGCCGGTTCCAATGCTTATAGGAATGTGTATTCTTTCACTGATGTGCATTATCCTTGGAGTATTACCTTTTTATTTTATCAGGATCATTGATTCCATAACTTCACCGCTTGTGGGCGTAAGCATAATTTCAAGGATCGATACCAATCTATCGATCTCAACCCTATCAGCTTTTCCCGCAACCATTTCAACAACAGCCATTGCCCTTCTGGTTTTTGTGGTTTTGCCACTTCCGGTCATCCTGTATTTGCTGCTAAATCGCACCCCAAGTCCGAAATGTGAAACATGGGGGTGCGGGCAGCCCATCTCCACCGGAAGAAATGAATATACAGCCACAGCATTTTCTAAGCCTTTCCGCATGTGGTTCGGAGGGATATTCCGGCCTCGAAGGGAGATACAAACAACGTATTCAGATTCTCCCTTCTTTAAGGACAAAGTGATTTTTGCATCTGAAATCGAGCCGGTATTTGAGAAATATCTGTATGATCCTGTCACATGGGTGATTGTGAATGTATCGCGGTTTATGAGGATAATACAGACAGGGTATGTCCAGACTTACCTCCTCTACATACTTATTACGCTTGTGATCTCACTGATATACGTAGGAAGCGGGGGATGATATTGCGAAAATCAACAATAATTTATCCTTTATACAGGAACAACCCCATGCTCTTTTAAAAAACTCCTTTTCATACTCATAGATACCCACCGCTTCGGCTCTTTCACCAGTTCGTACCTTTTTTTAACCTCTTCAAACTTAATCCTGGCAATTTCCCAGAAACCGTCATCTACAATTATTTTCCCTTCCACAATGGAATCAAGCGCTATAGGATTCCTTTTTTCTATCATGTTAAGAAACTCATTTCTTGTGTACCCCTTAACCTCAATTGGCGTTTCTGTAAGCGAGTAGAGGAACTCAAGCCTTTTTAGTGGATTTTCCGGAAGTTTATCTGAAATAACAAGAAAATCAATATCGCTCCAAATATTATAATCTCCCCTTGCCACCGAGCCATAAAGGACGCCTGTGAATTCGCCCAGATTTGAAGACACAACATTTGAATATTCCTTCAAAATCCGAATTACATTATTCAAGTAATTTCCATTATTCATATTTTTTTCCCATCGTGATGCAAAAATCACAGATTTTTTCTGCACAATCCATGGCCTCTTGCGAAGTTTTCTCATCATAAAACTCAAAAGGACTGCCTTCCGTGAAAGCATCAGGATAACGTGCAGGTACATAATGCCGGTCAAGAATTCTGGCATATGAGGTCAACGTATGAACATCAATAGTACAACTTTCCAAATCCTTCAGGAGCTTGACAATGGAATGCCCATACGCTGAAACCCCAAGTCCTTTCAGGAGCGCCTTAACAGCATATTCAGCAGCCTGCTGTGCCTTAAAACAGCACCAGTTATAGCTTTTATTTGCATAATCCTGCCGGGCTGATTTCAAAGTATCTGATGCCTGCGCCATCCAGCGATCAAATTCTTCATTGTCAAACATTATTTATATAAATCATTTTTTGTATTTAAAAGGATTTCCACAAAATAGTGAGACTTTTTCTATAGCTTCGGAATACCGTTGGAAAACAACATCAAGTTTTGATATGAACCATCTACAGATATTGTTTTCTGCAAGAATGACGTAGTAGGTATCAATACATGTTATACCATTTAAAACTATTTTTAAATAT
>Ga0172368_10000613_pt1 | contig 50189 bp, 39 predicted proteins | sample Lak11m_FD_114540 | JGI IMG/M metagenome (GOLD analysis project Ga0172368, IMG submission 114540) | Freshwater microbial communities from Kabuno Bay, South-Kivu, Congo - kab_022012_11m | ecosystem: Environmental > Aquatic > Freshwater > Lake | place: Democratic Republic of the Congo: South-Kivu... | reverse complement strand
TTCATGTAACAAAGATAATCATTTTATGTGTCTGATTATCAAATATATATGAAAAGTTATTAACAATAACACATTGATTTTCAACAAAATAAAAAGGCTGTCCTTTTGAGACAGCCTCTTTTTTTTATGAAGTATGCATAATATTTTCTAATACTCAGAAAGTTTTATTTGGTATTTAGCAGCAAAATCTTTCTGGGCATTAAGAAAGTCGGTATTTGTTTTATCAAGTTTTCTGTTGATGGCATGGACCAATTCTTCTTCCTCGTACAAGGTATCTTCAGTTACTTGATCATCTGGTGTTTTTAAATTTTTCAGCCATTTCGTATATTCGTTATCAACAACTTCTTTATAAGATTTCAAAAAAGCAAGTGCCGCATCTTTAAAATCACTTTTCCCATCGAAATCTTTCATTTCTTCGATTATTTTTTTAGAAGCATCAATTTGGTCAGATAGTTCTTTGAGAAGGTTATCGAGGGTATTTCCCTTATTAAGATTTTGTTTAATTGCTTCAATAAGTTCTTTTTCACCCTGAACGATTTTTTTCTGTTCTCTTATTATTTTATCGTTATAGTTTATAGCATCTTCTTTTGATGGTTTGCATGAAGTAACCATAAAAACAACAGTCATTAAAAATAAAAGTGATGTGGTGATTTTTTTCATTTCATAAGATTTTGGTTAATAATAAAACAAAGATAAAAATTAAAATAATAAGATACAAAACACAATTTTAAAAAATTCGGGTTATCTGTTAAAAAAAATATAATATTGCATCATAGCAAGAGCTTCCATCAGCATTGCGATACCCAGATGAACAATACAACCACCAAATATGCTGCGGGTGTACATGGCAATAATACCCAAAAAGTAACCACCAAAAAAAGAACTTATGCATTCAATTACTGGTTTGCCAAAATGCAGGCTGCAATAAGTAACTGCCATAGGCAGAACAGCATGTTTTCCCATTACTGATACCATTCCAATAACGAGAGCCCCTCTAAAGAACCATTCAATCATTATAAAATTTGAAGCGTAAGTAACTTCATAAATTGTTGTCATTTGGAAACGAGAAAGCCCAAACACATCACCTTGAGGAAACCAGGGTTTGAACTTTGGATACATCCTTATAAAATCGGGCTGAAAGGATGCCAGAACAATAAAAGGCAACAAAATTAGAAGTATCAATAAATAAGGTTTAAAATCCCAATTTCTGAGGCTAAAGCCATAGGGGGTTTTAAGAGAAGTATCGAAAAGTTTCCATGTAACAATTAAAGGCATAATAAAAACCAGTACAAATCTCAGATTTCCTGAAAGTTTGTTTAAGAAATAAGCTTCAAACCCTTGGTATGATTCAGCTAATTGTTCAATTAGACTAAAGCCGACAGCTGTGCCAAGCAATAAGAGAAAAAAAAGGCTTTTGAACCAGAATTTTTTTGATGCCAGAATGAATTTTTCTTTTTCAACAAGGATTTTTTGAATAGATACAAAATAATAGATTGAAGCGTAGAAAAGAAAATAATACAGCATACCTAGGGGAGGTTTTCGGTAATAACTATCGAGTACTTTGTGTTCAAAATCGACTAAATAGTTATACCAAACGGCTATGCTCATAAAGATGAATGCAATGCCATAACTCCAGGGATTGAAGTCATCTTTAATAAATGAAACAATATATTTTATTAATTTTTTCAATAATAAAAAGTAACACTATTTTTAAAAATAAGAAAACTTAGAGATATTTAAATCTTTTTTTCAATCACTGAATAATATGTTGTGGTAAAAAAATCTCTTAAAAAAGGAATATTAAAAATTTTTGGCAATTTACGGGGTTTAAGTTTAAACTTAATTTCATAATTTGGATTAATTAAAAAAAGATCTTGTTTCACAAATGCAAAGCTGTTTTCCCTAGTTATTTTTCTGAAACGATTAATACTAATTTTAGTATCCTTTATCTCCATTAAAGATTGTATAAAATCAGGGGGTTCTCCAAAAGTTTTAAGAATAAACTTATAAATAGGCTTTGGAAACAAATGAAAATAGGGTAATTTGCTTAAAAAACGGCTTTGACAAATTTGCTGATGACCTGCAAATGGCATTCTCCAAGGTGGGAAGCCAATAAAGACCCTTGTTTTGGGTTTTAAGATTTTATAAAGATGTTTAAAGAACAGATGCTGGTTGGGTATGTGCTCTAAAGTATCCCTCATGATTACAAAATCTACATTTTCAAACACATCTTCATGAATATCATAAATATCGCTCTCGATAAGGGTAACATCTTCTTTTAGATTATGTTTGCTAAAAAATTCATGAGCTTTCTTTATTTTGTTTTTTGAAATATCAATACCAATGACTTTACAACCTAAGTCGAGGAAAGGTTTCAAATTGCCTCCTTCACCACAACCAATTTCAGCTATTGTAAGATTACCGGAAACAGGAGACAAATCATTAATGTAAGGAATTACGTACTTTTCGGTTGTAAGGCTTTGTTCGGCAACATATTGCTCGAAATTTTTATGTCTTTCCTGCATTTATAAATATATTGACAAATTAAATTGAAAAAGAAAAACAAACCTACTTAATTTTATTTTAAAAAAAGCAAATCAAAAATCATTTTTTTTTGTATTTTTAATCTTTTGTAATAACAAACGACATTTGATGAAATTCACAAGAAATAAAATATTTTTAATTTTATTTATTACACTTGTCCAAAGCGTGTCATTTGTAGCTAAAGGTCAACCTTCAAACTGGTTTGGAGACTTAACAAGCACCGACAATTCAGTTTATGTTGATCATATAATGATAGACAGGGGTGCTTTTTTATCTACCGATTGGATTTTGGCAACGGTAACAAAAACTAATGCCCGGTTTATATTTAATACAGCACCCAATATTTTTAATCCAAAGTGGACGGGAAGCAGTTCAAATAAAGTGCGCACATTAAACACGAAACTTAATGGTGAAGCCTATTATGGACAAGATGAATATTGGCAGGAAGATTTTGAATTTTCGATTCAGTCAGGAAGGTATTACAAATTTTTTTCAAGCAAAAACACGGTGTCAAATAATGACATGTCAATTGTTGAGATTTCCTATTTACCTGTAATATTAAACAGTGTTTTTCAAACACCACTCAATACCAATGTTTATTCGACAGATAATGTTGTTATTTCAGTTGATGTTTCACAGACATTAAATACCGGAGAGTATTTATATCTGAGATACACTACAGATTCGTGGAGCACATCAGAATTTGCCGTAATGACACAAACAGGAGCGACAACCTATGAATCAACATTACCCCCAATGAGTGCCGGTACAGTTGTAAAATATTACATTTTAACAACAATTAATTCGAGCCCATCGCATAATGATATTGATTTTCTGACATTGAATTTCCTCAACAACAATGGGTTAAACTATGAATACACCGTTCAGGCTGTGCCTACTTACTCAGGTATATTTGAGAGAAAAATAACATTTAATGAAGGCACTAATTATTATAAAGATTTTACTGATACTGCATTAGGCACTTATGGAAACACGGCATTGCTCACATTAAAAGGAGGACAGCTAAAGACATGGGAAGCTTCTCCTGATGATATATTAAGTGCTAATATGTACTACAGGATATACAATAAGGATTCATTGACACTTCCAAATTTTGACACTATAGTTTTGCCATGGAGAGCAGATTTAAGTGTACCCGGTGACCAGATATGGGAAAATGATACATTAAATGCATTTTTATTGAACAATTTACCTGATGGTCAATATAATATAGAAATATACTATGAAGCGTTTTATAATGATGGTTTAAATAATTACATTCACAAGGATGATAATGCAGGCAATTACTATTTATTAACTTTCGAAATTGACAACAATATAAGTTATGGCAGCTGTGGCTTATTTGAAAACTATGTAATAGTAGATACCACGCAGATTGTTTATGTTGATGGAACTATGTGGAATAACGGACAGATCGGCACTTTTTATCCAAACAGCCATTTTGATTTTAAAGGATGTCAGTCAAAAACTTATAAAACGGGTATTTTTGATATAATAGGAATAAAAACCTATTACAGGTATTATATTCAGAACTCAACCCCTCCTGCATTTGAAAGTTTCAGCATGCCATGGCAACAAGACCTGGTGTACCCTGGAAATCAGGTTTGGGAAAACGACACTATTAACCTGAATATTATAAATAACTTAAACTTCGACAGTTATTATTTTGATATTTATTATGAACTTACCTATAAGATAGGTGTTATTCCACAGCTTTTCACAAAAACAGAAGACAATGGCGGAAACTTTTACAGAGGTAATTTTATTTTTACTCCAACGGTAAACATTGAGGACAGCATGAAAGATGAATATGTAAGTATTTATCCTATTCCAGCACATGATTTTATCAACATAAACATTAAAAACAACAGTCATAAAAGGTTTTGTGTTGTATTGAAAGATATTTTAGGGAAGACACTCATTAATATGCAAACAAGTTCTGACAAAATATTAACTTTGGAAACGAATAATTTATTGAAGGGACTCTATTTAATAGAGATTACAGGAGAAGATTATAACTATAATCAGAAATTAGTTATTCACTAAAGACGCATATTATAATCTATTGATTATCAAACATTTAAAAAATATAATTATATTTCACATGAATTTTCTCAGACACCTCTTTATAAGTTTGATACTTAATTTTTTAAGTTTGTATGCATTTTCGGCAAGTGGAATATTTGACAATTACATTATCATACAGAAAGGAAGTATTTCATATGTGAATGGAGCTGCTTTCGACAGTATAAATTTTGGTGAATTAAGCTCTAATACTCAATTTATATTAAAAGGCGGGCAGTTAAAAACATACAAAAATGGAACAGATGATATAACCGGAGCAGCGATGTATTATAGAATATACAAGCAGGGAATAAGCCCATTGCCCAGTTTCGACACATTAAATCTGCCCTGGAAAGAGGAAACACAATCGCCTTTAGGATCAATAGACCAGACATGGGAGCAAAACGGATTTAATTTTAATATTTTAAATGGTTTAGCTGACGGAGATTATTTTATAGAAATTTATTTTGAAGCTTTTTATACTGATCAAACGGGGGCGCATATACATTATGATAATAATGGTGGAAATAACTACATAGCCTCATTTTCAATAAATAATTGTCCATTAGAACTTGGTAATAATCTAACTTTTTGTTCAGCTTTTGACGTGACATTAAATGCCACTCCCGGCAATGCTTCATACTATTGGTCAACAGGAGATACAGTTTCATCTATAGTGGTTTCACAGGCAGGAACCTATATTGTAACCATCACAAATCCAAGTTGCACAGCAAAAGACTCCATTACAATTTATACAGGAACCTCATCATTTGTATTAGAAATTGGAAATGACACGACGGTATGCGGCTTAGGTTTAATAACAATGAATACGGGAGGAGGATTCACGTCCTACCAATGGTCGACAGGGGATACATTATCATCAATACAGGTCATTACAGGTGGTTTATACACTGTAACTGTAAGTACAACAGATAATTGTTTATTGATGGATGAGAGACAAATTAACTTCAGAGGTTTGCCTCAGATTGAAATAGGATCGAATTTTTCAATTTGTAATGGAGATTCTGTAATATTAGATGCCGGCTATGGCTTTGCATCTTACCTATGGTCGGACAATTCGCAAAATCAACAAATCACCCTTTATGACTCGGGAATTTATTCTGTAACAGTAACAGACAGTGCAGGTTGCGAAGGATTTGATGTTGTAACTATCAACACATCAGAAGTGCCTGATGCTAATTTTTCCTTTGTTCAGGGACAGGGTTTAGAAATTAATTTTACTGATTTATCACAACACAGCACGCAAAACTATTGGGATTTTTTGGGTAACAATATTTTCACAGCCTATAATGTAGGTGATATTAGCTACACCTACCCTTTTGCAGGAATTTACACCGTTAAAATGATTGCATCGAACAGCTGTAGTTCAGACACTTCTGAAATGATAATAAACGTCAGCACTTCGGTAACAGAAGTTACAATTAATGATACATTTTCAGTTTATCCCAATCCATCAGATGGAAGGATTTACCTTAAAGTATCTGATAAGGCCATCGTATATAACATTAACATAAAAAATGCACAAAATCAGATAATTAAAGAGATAAAAACGCATGATGAAAATACTAGTAAAGGAAGATTTTACACATTTGACATTTCTTTTATTGACAGAGGCATATATTTTATAGAAATTGTTTGTGAAACGGGTATTTTTTACAAGAAGATAATTATCAATTAATTTTACATATTTAAATTTTAACTTATGAAGAAACTTTTTATCCTTTTAATGATGTTGGTCTGCATCCAAGCAGGTATAAAAGCACAAACACAAATCAAAGTCACATTAGACACGAAGAAGTTTATAAACATCGATTGCAGTTTAGGAGCCGATTGTTCGGGAGGGCCATCATCACTGACAAAAGTTTATATGCATTCGGGATTATGCACTACGGGCGATATTTATTGTAAAACTCAAATTATACCGTTAAACTCTTTGGTATGGGAGCATGTTGTTGGAAACTGGGGTACCAGTCCACAGGACGATGGTATTGGAGAAATGATTACTGAAGGAAACGGTGTGTATTCAAAAACTTTTATTGTAGAAGATTATTTTAGTGGCTCGTGGGTAAGTACCGATTGGAATGACACCCATACTATTCAATCTACGCCAATGCCATCAGGTTCTACTCCATATACACTTGGTTTGGTATTTCGCAGTCCGGATGGATTACTTACAGGAAGGGATAACATGTGCAATGATATTTTTGTAACTGATATTAATACAACCAATCCAAAGGTCATACAAAGTTTTGACCTTTTGCCTTGGCCCAATTCACCTGTTACCATTGAAAGAACTATTATAGGTATAAATGAAGTGAAAAATATTAATTTTTTCAGGGTAGCTCCCAATCCTGTTAAAGAAGACCTATACATTGAGTTTTATTTAAATGAAAGAGCAACTGCAAAAGTTACTTTAACAGATTATTTTGGAAAAAAGATTGCCACATTATTGGATGAAAACCTGAAAAACGGCAAGCATGTTATCAAGGCCCATATTAATGACTTTGGCATTGCATCGGGGATATACTATATCACTGTAGCAACCAATTCCAATATAAAAACAGAAAAGATTGTAGTGATAAAATAGTTCCATTAGAACTTAAACGCATTGATTGAATAAATGAACAAACGTCTAATAATTCCTTTGGTTCTGATATTATTTTTAAATATCAGATTTATAACAGCACAGGTGATAACCTACACACCTCTTTATCCTAAAGTAACTGATTCTATAACCATTTATTTCGATGCTACAATGGGGAATGGAGCATTGACAGGGACAAATGATGTTTACATACACACAGGGGTGGTTACAAACAGAAGTGTTTCATTATCGGACTGGAAATATCGTCCTGCTATATGGGGAACAGCTGACACAACAGTATTAATGCAATCGCTTGGGAATAATATACATACAATTACTTTTCGAATTGACAGTTTTTATTCTATTCCCAATAATGTTGAAGCATTGGATTTAGGTTTTGTTTTCAGAAATGCTGATGGAAGCATAGTTGGGAAAAATGCAGATGGTTCAGATATTTTTATACCTCTCTATAAACAGGGTTTTGATGCCCGTTTCACTTCTCCACTGGGCATTCCACTAGTTACCACACAAGGAAGCAATATACCCATTGAGGTCAAATCGACAGATAGTGCCATGATAAATTTGTTTTTTAACAATGCCCTTGTATCTCAAAATTATGGTATAAATTTAAATTCACAAATCACAGCAGCTCAATATGGCAAATACTGGTTGAAGTTTACGGCTCAGAAGGGTTCAGAAACCATCACAGATTCAACCTATTATATTGTACAGCCACCATCAACGGTTCAAAATCCGCCATCAGGCATTGAGAATGGCATCAACTATATTAATGACTCTACTGTTACATTATGTCTTTTGGCACCACAGAAGAATTTTGTTTATTTCAGGGGTGATTTGACGAACTGGGAACTTGAGCCTTCATTTATGATGAAAAAATCGGTTAATGGGGAGCAATACTGGATAGAAATTACAGGTTTGGTTCCTCAGCAGGAATATCGGTTTCAATATTGTGTTGATGCCAAGATAAATACCGCCGACCCCTATTCCGAGAAGATTTTAGATGAATTTAATGATCCAGGTATTAATGCCGTTATTTATCCCAATTTAATACCCTATCCTGTGGGAAAAACTTCAGATATAGTTTCTGTGTTTCAAACTGCTCAAGCACCTTATAACTGGGTAACTACCAATTATCAGATGCCGGCTAAAGAGGACATGATAATTTACGAATTATTAGTGAGGGATTTTTCTTCGCGCCATGATTTCAAGGCTGTAATTGACAAACTTGATTACTTAAAAGACCTTGGAATAAACACTATTGAATTGATGCCTGTTATGGAGTTTGATGGTAATGACAGTTGGGGATACGCCCCTTCGTTTTTCATGGCAGTTGACAAGTATTATGGCCCTGCGAATCAGCTTAAAGCATTAGTAGATTCTGCTCACAGCAAAGGCATTGCGATAATCCTTGACATAGCCATCAACCATGCCTTTGGTCAATTTCCTTACGTAAAACTTTATTGGGATGATGAAGCTAAAAAGCCATCAGGCAGCAGTCCATGGTTTAACGCAGATCCGAGACATCCTTTTAGTGTAGGTTATGACTTCAACCATGAATCAAATTATACACAGACATATTTTGATAAAATACTGAAATATTGGGCAGAAAATTTTAAAATAGATGGTTATCGTATTGATTTATCAAAAGGCATAACACAAAATAATACATTTGGAGATGTGGGCGCATGGAGTCAGTACGATGGCAGCCGGATAAATCTTTTAAAAAGATATGCCAATGCTTTGTGGAGCACTCATTCTAACAAATACATTATTTTAGAACACTTTGCCAATAATGATGAAGAAACAGAGTTGGCCAATTTTGGATTTATGTTGTGGAGTATTGCTCACGACCCATTTAAAGAGGCCGTTTTAGGCTGGCCGCAAGCAAATTCAGATTTTTCGTGGAATATTTCTTACCAAGCTAAAAATTGGAACAACCCCTATGCAGTAGGTTTCTTTGAGAGTCATGATGAAGAAAGACTGATGTATGAGATGCTTAACTATGGCAATTATGCAGGTACATATAACATTAGGCAGCTTAAAACAGCACTTAAAAGGAAAGCATTAGCAGCTGCTTTTTTATATACTGTTCCCGGGCCTAAGATGATGTGGCAGTTTGGAGAACTGGGTTATGATTATTCCATTTTCTGGCCATCAGGTACTGAAGTTTCACGTACAGCCAAAAAGCCCGTAAGATGGGATTATTATGATGATGTTGACAGAAGATGTCTGTTTTGTAATTACAGTGCCATTATAAAACTCAGGAATGAACATCAGGACATATTCAGATCGCCTAACTATAATATAGATGCATCGGGCTTAGGAAAGAGAATATGGGTAAGTCATAACAATATGAATGTTCTGATTTTGGGTAATTTCAGTGTCAATACCATTTCGATGGTGCCTGATTTTCAGCATACAGGCACGTGGTATAATTATCTGGCAGGCACTTCTTATGTAGTAAACAACACACAAGATCCCATCAGCCTTGCGCCCGGTGAATTTCTCATCTTCACAAATACCCAACTGCCTAATCCTCAGATAGAAAATTGCTGTAATATAGGAGGTGTTGATAATATTGACAATGACAATTCAATTGACATAAAAACATATCCAAATCCGTTTGATGGTGAAACGAATTTCACTTTTTATCTTAATAAAGCATCTGAATTGAGTATTGACATATATGATATTTTAGGCAAAAAAGTAAATGGTCTTTTTCAGGGTAAAATTGCAGCTGGCGAGCATATTATAAAATGGGACGGAGCTGATAATGAAGGGCACAGAGTAACTCCTGGCGCCTATTATTGTATATTTAAGTCGGCTGAAATTAATAAAACAGCTAAGGTTGTCATTTTTTAATTTTTTTTATTAAATGTCAAGTAAACCCCAATTAAGTTTTTGGCAAATATGGAACATGAGTTTTGGGTTTTTGGGAATCCAATTTGGTTTTGCTTTACAGAATGCCAATGTCAGTCGCATATTTGAAACTTTGGGAGCAGACTCATCCAGCATACCCATATTATGGTTAGCAGCCCCGGTAACCGGCTTATTGATACAACCGATTATAGGATATTTGAGTGACCGCACCTGGTGTTTCTTAGGCAGAAGGCGTTTGTATTTTCTGACTGGTGCTTTTTGTGCATCGGCAGTACTTATAATAATGCCTCATTCTGCAGCTTTGTGGATTGCAGCGGGTATGTTGTGGATTTTAGATGCATCAATAAATATATCTATGGAGCCATTCAGGGCTTTGGTAGGCGACATGCTGCCCTCAGAGCAGAGGACAAAAGGGTTTGCCATGCAAAGCTTTTTTATAGGAAGTGGGGCTGTCATAGCTTCTATCCTGCCCTACTTTTTAACTCATGTTTTAAATATTTCAAATACTGCTCCTGCAGGAGTCATCCCCGATTCAGTACAATATTCATTTTATATAGGAGCGGTTGCTTTTTTTGGTGCTGTTTTGTGGACAGTAATACACACCAAAGAGTACCCACCAGAAGTATTAAAAAGTTTTAGCACTACTGAAACCGTATTGGATACTAAATCCCAAAACCCACTAAAAGAAATTTGTTCAGATGTTTTAAAAATGCCAAAAACAATGTTGCAATTGGCAGTAGTACAGTTTTTTTCGTGGTTTGCTCTTTTTTCAATGTGGATTTATACAACTCCTGCCATCACTTCATATATTTATCATACAACAGACACGACATCAGCACTGTATAATGAAGGTGCCAACTGGGTAGGTGTTTTATTTGCATTTTACAATGGATTTGCTGCCCTCATTGCATTTTTACTCTCACCATTAGCCAGAATAAGCAGCAGAAAGACAGTACATAGTATTTCCTTAATTCTTGGAGGTATAGGCCTGATAAGTATGTACTTTATTAAAACTCCTGAAATATTAATATTTTCGATGATAGGTGTAGGATTTGCGTGGGCCAGTATATTATCTATGCCCTATGCCATTTTGACAGGCGCATTACCACAAAGCAAAATGGGGTTTTATATGGGGGTTTTTAATTTTTTCATAGTCATTCCACAAATTGTTGCTGCATCGTTGTGGGGATATATAGTTTTAAATTACTTCGATAATCAACCAATATATGCTCTTGTTTTGGGTGGTTTGTCATTTATTATAGCTTCCTTTTTGGTATATTTTGTAAAAGATGTTGAACAAGTCACTAAAAAAAATCACAATTAAATGAAAGAACAAAGATTAAGTGGTATTTTGATGCATATCAGTTCGTTGCCCGGTAAGTTTGGAATAGGTAGTTTTGGCGATGATGCTTATAATTTTGTAAAATTTCTGAAATTATCAGAGCAGAAAATATGGCAAATTCTGCCTCTCGGACATACAGGGTTTGGAGATTCTCCCTATCAGTGTTATTCTGCATTTGCCGGCAATCCATTATTTATTGATATTGATGAATTAATCAAATCTGGCTTATTAAAACAAACTGATATCAGTAATGATTATGTATTTGAGGCAACAGAATTTGACACCATTAAAACCTCTTTATTTAAATATCCTTTATTTAAAAAGGCAAGTGTTGAATTTCAAAAAAATGCAACAGGCGAATCAAAAGGAAAGTTTGATGAATTTTGCCATAAGAATAGTTTCTGGTTAGAAGACTATTGTTTATTTACCGCCATTAAGGCGCATTTTAATGACAAACCATGGTATGAATGGGAAACAGAGATACGTTATAGAAAAGAGGAAGCTATTTGTAAGTACAGTGAGCTTTTAAAACAAGAAATATTATTTTATAAAACCTTACAGTATTTTTTTTACGCTCAATGGATGGAACTGAAAACATACGCCAACGATTATGGTATTAGAATTCTCGGAGACATTCCTTTATATGTGGCCTATGATAGTGCAGATGCATGGGCGCACGCTGATATTTTTCAATTTGATAAAACCCTAACACCAGTTGCAGTAGCCGGTGTGCCACCGGATTATTTCAGTGAAACAGGTCAGTTGTGGGGAAACCCATTGTTTGATTGGGAAAAATTGGCACAAACAGATTTTCACTGGTGGATTGAAAGAATAAAAGCAAATTTTTCACTTTTTGATATTTTAAGGATAGACCATTTCAGAGGCTTATCTGCCTACTGGGCTGTGCCCTATGGTGATGAAACTGCTGTAAACGGCAATTGGGTTGATGCTCCCGGTCAGGAACTTTTAAATGTAATAGTCAATAAACTGGGTCATATTCCCATTATAGCTGAGGACCTTGGCGTAATGACTGAGGATGTGAAAAAGCTACGCGATAGCTTTTATTTTCCGGGCATGAAAATTTTGCAGTTTGCATTTGATGGATCTGAAAATAATAATTTTTTACCTCACACATATACTCAGAATTGTGTTGTTTATACCGGCACTCACGACAATGACACCACACTTGGATGGTACCAGAGTGCCACAGAAAAAGACAAGGAAGCGATTCATGATTATTTCAATTTTAAACCTTCAACAGTGCATTGGGAACTTATCAGATTAGCATGGTCTTCGGTTGCCAATATGTCTATAGCTCCTATGCAGGATATTTTGGGATTGGGTACCGAATGCAGAATGAACTTACCAGGAACTACAAGCGGAAATTGGAAATGGAGAATTGAAAAAGAGGCTATAAACAACGATATTATTGAAAAGTTAAAAAAATACACAAGAATTTATCAAAGATAATTTTTCAATAAAATTATAAGCAACAGAAAAAAAACGCCTTTTTGTCATGTTTTTAATGTCAAATTAAGAATATGCCATAAATTTTCATGTCATTTTTTACATTATTTGTGCATAATTAACCTAAAAAAGCCAATGGCATAATCATTGAAAAAGGGAGACCGCTTAAATAAAAGAACAAAAATATTAATTTAAAACAAATATAAAATGGGCAAAATAATCGGAATAGATTTAGGAACAACCAACTCTTGCGTATCAGTAATGGAAGGCAATGAGCCTGTAGTAATTCCTAACAGTGAAGGAAGAAGAACCACTCCTTCGATAGTCGCTTTTACAGAAAACGGTGAAAGAAAAGTAGGAGATCCTGCAAAGAGACAAGCCATTACGAATCCTAAAAAAACCATATTCTCAATTAAACGTTTTATGGGTGAAACTTTCGACAAAGTTCAGAAAGAAATAAATCGTGTATCATACGAAGTGGTAAAAGGAGAAAATAATACGCCACGTATAAAAATAAGCGACAGGCTTTATTCGCCACAAGAAATATCAGCAATGGTTTTGCAGAAGATGAAAAAAACTGCTGAAGATTATCTGGGACAAGAAGTTTCTGAGGCTGTTATTACAGTTCCTGCATATTTCAGTGATTCACAAAGACAGGCCACTAAAGAAGCCGGAGAAATAGCAGGTTTGAATGTAAAAAGAATTATCAACGAACCAACAGCAGCAGCATTGGCTTATGGGCTTGACAAAAAGAACAAAGATATTCGTGTCGCAGTTTATGACCTTGGAGGAGGCACATTTGACATATCAATACTTGAGTTAGGTGATGGCGTTTTTGAAGTAAAGTCAACCAATGGAGATACCCACTTAGGAGGCGATGATTTTGACCACAGAATTATAGACTGGTTGGCAGAGGAATTTATTAAAGATGAAAATATTGACTTGAGAAAAGACCCGATGGCGCTTCAACGTCTTAAAGAAAGTGCTGAAAAGGCAAAAATCGAATTATCAAGTTCATCATCTACTGAAATCAACCTTCCTTATATTATGCCAGTTGATGGTATTCCAAAGCACTTGGTAAGGACTTTAAGCAGGGCAAAATTTGAACAATTGATTGACGATTTGGTTCAAAAAACATTAGAACCTTGCAGACAAGCTATGAAAGATGCCAAAGCAAGTACATCGGATATAGATGAAATACTTTTGGTAGGTGGATCTACAAGAATACCCATAATTCAGAAAATTGTTGAAGACTTCTTTGGCAAAACACCATCAAAAGGAGTAAACCCCGACGAAGTTGTAGCCATTGGTGCAGCCATTCAAGGAGGTGTATTAACAGGCGAAGTTAAAGATGTATTGTTACTTGATGTTACCCCACTTTCATTAGGTATTGAAACACTGGGAAGTGTCATGACTAAGCTCATTGAATCTAACACAACCATACCCACAAAAAAGTCTGAGGTATTCTCTACTGCTGCCGACAATCAAACATCGGTAGAAATACATGTACTTCAGGGAGAACGTACTATGGCTAAGGATAACAGAACCATTGGCCGTTTCCATTTGGATGGGATACCACCGTCAATGAGAGGTGTTCCACAAATAGAAGTTACATTTGACATAGATGCCAATGGTATTTTGAATGTAGCAGCAAAAGACAAAGCCACAGGAAAATCTCAAAATATCAGGATAGAAGCTTCTTCGGGATTATCAGATGCAGAAATTGAACGCATGAAAAAAGAAGCACAGATGAATGCTGATGCAGACAAAAATGCCAAAGCAGAAATAGACAAGCTCAACACTGCTGACACCATGATATTCCAAACAGAGAAACAGTTAAAAGAATATGGTGACAAAATACCCGCAGAGAAGAAAACAGTTATTGAAAATGCTTTAAATGAACTTAAAGAAGCCCATAAATCGAAAAATCTTTCTTCAATAGACACGGCAATTACGGCATTAAACACCGCATGGCAAGCTGCCAGTGAAGACATGTATAAAGCCACACAACAGAATGCTCAGGATCAGCAGCCCCCACAAAATGAAAAGCCAGGGAATAACAATGACAGTGAGGTAACTGATGTTGATTTTGAAGAAATAAAGTAAAGTTTTTCTCTAAAAAAACGCTGTTTTGATAAACAAAGCAGCGTTTTTTTATTTGTTTTCGTCCAACAACCTGAAATACAGCTTTCTCATATCATTGCATAAACGTTCGTAGCTGAACTTATCTTTTAATACTTGAGAGCAACTATTTTGAGCAAATTTATTTCTTAAATCATCACTTTCAATTAATAGTTTCATGCTCTGGGTAAAAGCATCCAAATCATTATTAGGCACCAACAAAGCTGTTTCATTGGGTACAACCACATTTTTAACACCACCAACATCGGTTGTAACAATGGCTTTACAAGCGGCCTGAGCTTCAATCAAACTCACAGGAGTACCTTCATTTAAGGAGGTCATGGCAACAATGTCTAAACCGGCCAAAACATAATCTACTTCTTTTATCCATGAAGTAAAAGTAACACTTGCTTTTTCTCTGTTTTGCGGAATACCTTTAGTGTTTAAGTAATCGAGATTCAACTTGGAGGAAAGCTCCTTTAGGTGTTCTTTCATTTCTCCATCGCCAATAATAAAAGCCCTAATTTTCTTATTGGTTGAATCTTTTATTCTTTTAAATGAGTTAAGAAACAAATCATGGTTTTTTATAGGAACCAAACGACCAATAATACCTATAGCAATTTCATCGTCGTCTAAATTATAAACTTTTCTGAAGTTTTGTCTTTTTATAACTTTATCTTCTTTAAACTTGCATAAGTCTATACCTAAGGGGATGACTTCAACTTTTTCGGGCGCACAAATTTTGTGAATTTCACAAAGTTCCATTTTTTGGTTCTCGCTGATAGCGATTATTTTAGTGCTTTTCGAAGCCAGATAGCGTTCAATATTTTTATACACTGAAGATGTTACTTTGTTAAAATAAGCATCAAATACATGACCGTGAAAAGTATGAATAATAACAGGCACATTTAAATGAGATGCAGCCATCCGACCTAATGCACCTGCTTTAGCTGCATGGGTATGGACTATATCGGGTTTGAACTCTCTGATAATCTGGCAGAGTTTTCTGTAAGCCTTAATGTCGTTATTCAGGCCAATAGCCCTTTTCATTTCCACCAAGGTAGTAAAGTTGATACCTTCGTCTCTTAAGATATAGTCTGAGTTTTTTTCCGAGTCACAATGTTGACCGCCTATTAAAAGTGTTTCAAAATCTGGGGCCAGATATTTTGTCAGATAAGTTGCATTAAGGGTCGGACCTCCTAAATTAAACCTGTTTAAAATTCTTAATACCCTTGGCATCTTCAGTTAATTTCTATCAAATACTCCTTCACTGCAACCCTTAATTTACGTTTGCAAAATTACATTAAATAAAAAATATAAAAAAATAAATTTGATAAAGTTTTTGCAAATATGGTAATGTCTTAATACTGACAATATTTTTTCCACCAATATTGAAATACAATAAGACCCCATATACGTGCTGTAGCATCTTGAGGATTGTTCGAAAAAACTTGCTTTTTTAACATGCGAATGCCATCACTATTAAAAAGACCTTGTTCTCTTATAAAATTATCTTCAAGCAAATCGTCATTAATTAATGATTTGAGTTCAGAATTGAACCATTTTAAGAGAGGCACTTCAAAGCCATGTTTTTTTCTGTTATAAAGCTCATCAGGCAATTCATTTTTAAAAGCATCCCTTAAAATTTTCTTCCTCCCGCTGCTATCAATTTTAAAAGACGATGGCAATCCAAAAGCAAACTCAACAACTCTGTAATCGAGGAAAGGTACTCTTACTTCAAGACTGTTAGCCATCGACATCAGATCAACTTTAGTAAGCATGTCATTGGGTAATACAAGGTGCATATCGGTGTACAGCACATCGTTGATATCAGTATTTTTGTCATCAATAAAAGCCAGACATTGTGATTTCCTGGTTTCATATTGGGATTTATCAGTGAAAGAAGACAACAAATTCTGAGCTCCGGTTTCATCAGCATAACGGCACCACTGCCAATATCTGTTTCTGGCAGGCATTTTTGCGCCCAACGACATGCGATGCATTTGTCTGAATTTATTTAGAATAGCAGAATTCCGCGATTGAGGCATGCTTCTCAAAACGGGTTCCATTGCGGCAAGAAACCGCATCAGGTTTGGGTTATTCAAATATTTAAATTCAGCATAATGCTTATTGTATCCGGCAAACATCTCGTCGGCGCCATCGCCCGAAAGAGCCACAGTAACATGCTTTCGGGTATGTTTACTCAGAATATGTACGGCCAGTGCAGAAGAATCGGCAAAAGGCTCATCGATATAATCCAAAACATCGAACAAATGCTCAAATAAGTCATTGTTTGTCAGTTTAAAAACAGTGTGGTTGGTGTTAAATTTTTTAGCAACCAGGTTGGCATAAGGCGTTTCATCAAACAAAGGTTCATCCTTATAGCCTATAGAAAAGGTGTTGAGATGTTTGGTGTGTCGGGAAGCTAAGGCAACGACAACTGATGAATCAATACCGCCACTTAAAAAGGCCCCCAGAGGCACATCAGAGATCAATCGCAATCGGACAGAGTCGTCAAGCAAATCCTTCAATTCACAACAAGCGTCCTCATACGATTTAAATTTCAAAATGTCTTTTTTGTAATATGGCAATTGATAGTATTTTTCTTTATGGAATGTGTCCTTATTTACAGTGATTGAGTGGCCTGGTTCCAGCTTGTAAACATTTTCAAAAATGGTTTGGGGAGCAGGAATATAATTCAATTGCAAATAGGTGAACAGGGAGGTATGATCTATTTGGCGTTTAATGGGAAAAGCAAGTAAGGATTTCATTTCTGAAGCAAAAGCAAAGACCTCTTCATTTTTGAAATAATAAAAAGGTTTTATGCCAAATCTGTCCCTGGCTATAAAAAGCGAATCTTGCTGTTTGTCATAAATAGCAAAGACAAAAAAACCATTCAACTTATGTATGAACTGTGGACCGTCTTCAATATAGAGATAAAGCAAGACTTCCGTATCGCTTTGAGAGCGAAAAGAATAACCTTTTGACAATAAATACTTTTTATGTTCAGAAAAATTAAAAAATTCACCATTAAACACAATTGTATATCTGCCGGTAGCGTCTGTAAACGGTTGTGAGGCCATATCAGAAACATCAATAATAGAGAGTCTGGCATGACCCAAAGAAACATTGCTGTGATGGAATATACCCGATGAATCGGGTCCGCGCAGGTGGAGTTTTTTTACAGAATTTTCAATCTGACTGTGAAATTTCTGCCCTTCAGCCGTGAAAGAAAATATTCCTGAAATACCGCACATATAAAGGTTAATTAATAAAATATAAAATTACAATAAATTGATAAATTGTCTAAGTTAAAATTGTTTATTTGAATTTCAATAATTTTATATCCAAATAAAAAAAGTAAATTTGTTGAAAATCTATAATTCACTATACACATGATAAAAGGAACAGGCATCTGCAAATCGTTCGGAAAACTCAATGTGCTTAAAGATGTTAACATAGAAATTGCCAAAGGTGAGATTGTATCTATTGTAGGGGCTTCAGGTGCAGGAAAAACGACGTTATTGCATATACTGGGAACAATAGATAAGGCAGACAAAGGCATCATTGAAATAAATGGCATTGATATTTTCAAATTAAACGACAGTAAAAAGGCTGTTTTTCGCAATAAAAACATAGGTTTTATTTTTCAATTTCATCATTTATTGCCCGAATTTACTGCCCTTGAAAACACTTTTCTGCCTGCCCTTATTGCAGGAGAATCACAAAAAAAAGCTATTGAAAAGGCCAAGCAACTACTTGATTATCTGAAGCTTTCCGAACGCATGGAACATAAGCCATCACAGCTCTCGGGCGGAGAGCAGCAAAGAGTAGCTGTGGCCAGAGCTTTAATAAATTCGCCTGCTGTTATTCTTGCCGATGAGCCTTCGGGAAACCTCGACTCTGAGAACGCCAAAGAGCTGCACAAATTATTTTTCGACTTAAGAAAAGAATTTAACCAGACATTTATCATTGTCACTCACAATGAAGAATTGGCCGGCATGTCTGACAGAGAAATTAAAATGAAAGATGGCAAACTGGCAGAAAACATTAAAATTTAAAAAAAATATTCATAAATTTGTTAATCAATAAAAACTTGACAATATGAAAATATCTGCTTTAGTATTTTTTAAAATAGGTCTTTTATTAGTGATTATAAGTTTCTTTTTTATCCAATGTAAAAAGGATGTTGTACCAACCCCTGAAGAAGAAACCGAACAACCCAACCCTTTGGCCTTTACCCAAGCTGAAATTGATACCATAATGAAAGCTGATTCAGCAACCGAAATGCGCATTATGAATATATTTATTCAACCCGATTCAGCCATATTGCGCGCAGCCGATAAGGAAGTTATTGTTGGAGACACATTAATCAAGAGACTTACCGACCGCATGTACACAAGCGTAATACATGCCAATGGAGTGGGAATTGCTGCACCACAAGTAGGAATAAACAGACGCATAATATGGGTACAACGTTATGATAAAGGAGGCACTTTCAGTCATCCCTTTGAAGTGTATTTGAATCCGAAAATTACTGCTTATTGCGATACAGTAGTTAGAAGAGCTGATGGTTGTTTGTCTGTACCCCAAACGGCAGAATACCCCAATATTATAGATTCATCATACAGAGCCAAATGGGTCAATGTTGAATATTATTTGCCCAATGGTAATTTTGTTCAGGAGCGCATTAACAATTGGTACACCGCCCATATTTTCCAGCACGAGATTGATCACCTCAACGGCAAAATGTTTTTCGACAATTATGTAAGTAAGCACAAAAACACATTTACTATTTTGCCTCCCAAAAGCGAAGCTGAAATATTAATAGAACAAGGCATCAAATAATTTAGAAAGTCATTATCACACCTAAACTGGGCATCAACGGCAATTGATTTATTCTTTCGTGTTTGATTCTGTCGAAGTAAAAGATATTTTTTCTGTTGTAAATATTAGTAGCTCCCAAGTTGACTTCCAAATTGGTGGTTTTACCTAATTGATACTTCTTTTTTAGATTAATATCCAAACGGTGATAATAGGGCAAACGACCTGTATTATACTCATCATACAATATGCCCAGTACGCCATTTACAGTAGTAATATCTGTACTGATACCATCAGCAAAATTAAGACTTTCGTAGTATCCCTGAGTTTTAGTAAATGGAAAGCCTGAGCCGAAATTCCAGCGAACACTCAGCTCCCACGATTTCTTATTTCCCCATGTATATGAGCCTACAACATTGGCATTGTGCCTGCGGTCGTAATGGGGATAATACTCTTTTATGCCATCGTATCTGGTCACATAACTTAAAGAATAAACGCACCAGAAATACATATTTTTCAACTCATACTTCAGCGACAAATCCAAGCCTTTGGCATCGCCGGACTCAATAATAAAATCTTTTTTTATTCTGTCGGGTATTTGCCAGTTATCGCCATTATCTTCAAAAACTTTATCTCTGTTGAGCGAGGTTAACTGTGGAAAATGTTTATAATAGCCTTCAAAGTTAACATTCAGATTTTTTGTCAGGTCATATTCAATGCCTGCTATCAAGTGTTCAGATTTTTGCAATCGGTGTTTAACTTCTTTACCATCGAATGTTTCCTGCAAATTGTCAGGGCCCGACAAAAAGCCATAAAACAAATTAACTATATCTCGGTCGGAAGTTGCGCTTATGAGATTCTGAGAGTAAAAGCCACCAGCAAATTTGAGTCTGATATTATCAGAAAGATTGTACTTTGCAGCCAATCGGGGTTCGGGAGAAAAGCTAGACAAAGAAGCATACCATTGCACCCTCATGCTGGGTTCCAATAATAATTTACCTATCGTTTTCTTATACTTCACATACCCACCCAATTCAGTTGTATTTTGGTTTTCAGAAATTTGTCTGTTTAAAGCATTAAAAAAGTTGAATAATGTCTGATTTCCAAGCATTTCAATACCATAATTCAACTCATCGTTTTCGACATAATAGGTAAAATTAAGTCCTAAATTAAAGCCGCCTATTTCGCTGGTGCGAGGAGGCAACTCTCCTTCCAAAAGAGAAATTTTATATTTAGAATAGGCAAAATTTCCTTTAATAATAGTAGTTGAAGCTTCGGGGATAAGGATAAAATTAGACCCAACCCCGTAGTTATTCCATTCGAAGTCGGAAAAGCCTTTGTAGCTGACATTATCGTTAAAGTTAAAGCCGAATACATTAAATTTGCTTCCATTGGGAGCGGTAAAAGATAATTTGCCATAGAGGTCGGTGAAGTTAAAAGGGAGTCCGGCAGTATCAATATACTGATAAAATATCTTAGAACTTTCTTTGAGATAGGATTGTTTGGCTGTAAGAATAAATGACGATGAGGCCATATTATTTTCTTTAATTTTTCCAATGGGACCCTCCAGCAACAAGTTTGAACCAAAAGTATTAACACCTAATTTTCCACCTATCCTTGTGCGGTTTCCATCTTTGGTAGTGATGTCCATAACCGAAGAAATTCTGCCTCCATATTCGGCTCCAAACCCGCCGGTAAAGATATCTGCGGTACGAATAATATCGGTTTCAAAAACAGAAAAAAGACCAATGGAATGGAAGGGGTTATAAATAACCATTCCATCGAGCAAGACCTTATTTTGTATGGGTGAACCTCCACGAATATAGAGCTGACCACCCTGATCGCCGGTAAATATAACGCCGGGTAAAACCTGTAAATACTGTGCTAAATCGGGTTGCCCACCAATAGAAGGCAACTGCTTTATTTGACGGGGAGAAATTTTTATAACTGATGTTTTTGTTTCCGATTTGGCTTCAGCTCTTTCAGCACTTACGCTAAAACTTTCGAGTAATAAAGAAGATTGAGTCAGGTACAAATTTTTCGAGAGTATTTCTCCGGGTTTCAGGTCTATATCAATCTGTAATGTATCATAGCCCATATAACTGACAACCAGCTTATATTTTCCCGGAGGCACTTTGGTAATATTATAATAGCCATCAACATCAGTTGCAATGCCATAAGTTGTTTTCAACAAATAAACATTTGTATAAATGATAGGCTCTCCGGTTTCTTTTGAATATACAAATCCTCTTATATTCGACGTTTGACCAAAGATGACACTTGTTGCAAAGAACAGCAGGAAAATTGAAAAAAACCTTTTTAAACTCATAAATCAATAAATTACAAACCCATTTTACATAACGCTCTATAATGCTCCTCACTCAGAGGCATAACAGACAAGCGCGATTGTTTTATCAAAAGTAAATCTTTTAACTTAATGTTTATCTTAATTTGTTCAATATTTACAAATTTTTTAAACGCTGAAACAGGAACTAAATCAACGGCCACCCATTTTATATTGTCTGCTGTAGGATCGGGATAAGTTTCCTTAATCACTTTTGCAATACCCACAATCTCTTTTCCTGTATTGCTGTGATAAAACAAAACCAAATCATCAATACACATATTTTTCATATAATTACGGGCCTGATAATTTCTAACACCATCCCATACTGCTTTCCCCTCCTTTACAAAGCGTTCCCACGAAAACACAGCGGGCTCGGATTTTACCAGCCAATAATTCATCAATGAAGAATTTTAAAAATTAACTCTTTATATATTGCATCATCGTTACGAGAGGTCATATCCACTCCTTTCGACTTCATGTCAGCTTCTCTCAGATAAGAAAATATTTGTGCCAGTTTTGGAATAGAAAAACTTTGAGCAGCTGTTTTGTAATCATCAACAAAAAAAGGATTAACTGATAAAACTGAGGCTACTTCCTTTCTGTCGGTTTTATTTTTAACTGTATGATACAACAAAACTTTTGCAAAAAAGCCATACAATACAGGCAAAACCATCTGAAGCGGATTTTCTTTTGGATTATTAACGAAATAATTGGCTATTCTGTTGGCTTTTAAAACTTGTTTTTTTCCTAAAGCATTTTGCAGCTCAAAAACATTAAATTCCTTACTGATGCCTATGTTTCTCTCAATGTCATCAACAGATATTTCGTCAGTATTGGGAAGGTTAATAATCAGTTTTTTTACTTCATTGACTATGCGCGACAAGTCGTTGCCTATATTATCAGCCAATAACTGAGTGGCATGTGGATTTATTTTATATCCCTGCCCTCTGACATAGGCATTGACCCAATCGGGTATCTGATTGGGATAGAGCGACTTCGATTCAAACAGCACAGACTTCTTTTGAATTGCTTTTGCAAATTGTTTGCGTTTATCTATTGTGCCGTATTTATAGCAAATAACGAGAATCGTTGAATTTAAAGGGTTTTCAATATATGATTGGAGGGTCTCAATTTTATCGAGGTTCTGGGCTTCTTTTACAATAACCACCTGATAATTAGCCATCATTGGAAATCTTTTAGCATAGCTCACAACAGACTCAATATCAGTATCTTTACCATATACAACTGTTTGATTAAACTCTTTTTCATCTTCAGTAAGCACATTAGCAGCAATATGATTTGATATTTCATCAATATAATAAGGCTCCTCCCCCATCAAGAAATACACAGGATAGTAAACCTTTTTATTAATACTTTCGATTATCTGATTAAATTCCACTGTTGATTAATTTAATGTTTTCCCCATTTATATGAATCAAAGCTAAAACCGGCCAAATTTAAAACTTTATCAGTTACTGTTTGTAAAATATCGTCAATATTTTGATTTGATGCATAAAAAGAAGGAGATGCAGGGCAAATGACGACACCACTTTCGGTTAGCGTTTTCATATTGTTTATATGTATTAGACTTAAAGGCATTTCGCGAGTAAGGAGAATGAGTTTTTTTCTTTCTTTAATCATAACATCGGCAGCTCTTGTTATTAAATCATTAGAAATGCCTGCAGCAATTCTGCCCATGGTGCCCATAGAGCAAGGGCATATTATCATTACATCGTAACCTGCAGAGCCGGAAGCAAAAGGAGCAAAAAAGTCATCTTTTGCATAAATACTGAATGGCACATCTGCATAGCTTTCATTGCCTAATTCGTAATACCACACCTTTTTAGCCTCATCCGAAAAAACAACACCACAAGTTTTTATTTGTTCATTCAATGTTTGCAATTTTTTCAACAATAACTGCGCATAAACGGCACCACTTGCACCTGTAACAGCTATTACAACTTTGAGTTTTTTCACCTTCGGATATTTTTTATTAAAACTTATAATTAAGATTCAGACTCCAATGGGTGTGATACTGTCCCCAGTTGTACCAAACGGTGCCCCCACCCTTATGAGGGCGGATAGGTGTTAATGAATTAGATGACCTGAAATTAAAATCTAACTTTTCGGATATTGGGAAATAAAAACCTAAAATAAGGTTAGATTCATTATAATAAAAGTCTTCAACTTCGCCGGGCAAAACCAAACGGTCATAAATTTCTTCTTTGTATCGCATCAACCGAGAATAAGAAATCCCTGCTTCGTATTTAATTTTACCCAAATGCTGAATATTATCAAGTTTTGCAAAAGAAAATTTATAGAGTAATGGTATTTCTACATATTCAAGGTGGAAACGGTATTGATAGCTGTTATTTACTGTAGGATTTCTTTTGCTTCCTTTCTGAATATACATAATCTCCATTTCGACAGCTGCATGATCATTAATTTTGAGGTTGGTATAAATACCGGCATTAAAGCCTAATTTGCTTGGTCCTGAGAGGTTATCTCCCGACACTTCACTGGCTGTTAACCCGCCAAAAACGCCCCCATTAAAGCGCTGAGCCGACAACTCACTATTATTAAGAAAAAGAGTTAAAAAAAGCAATAAAGAACCTGTTTTTAAAAAAAATAATTTCATGATTATTTATAATTAATGTCGTTCATTTGAACTAAGTATAAAGAGAGAAAACACCTAACAAAAATACATGAAAATTCTTAATCATAAAAGTGAAAATAAGAAATTGATTTTTTTCTTTTCATATAAAAAAAATGATTATTTTTGCAGTCCCAAATGGTGGATGTAGCTCAGTAGGTTAGAGCATCAGATTGTGGTTCTGAGGGTCGTGGGTTCGAGCCCCATCTTCCACCCCATAAAAATAAAAAGTCTGCGAAAGCGGACTTTTTTGTTTTACATCAGGTTGGGCCGAGAGGTTTATTCCGACCAGCTGTCGGAAAGCCCCATCTTCCACGCAAAGACTTGCTGCTAATTACAGGTTATTTTATGTCAGTAATGCAATAATCAGCACACCTAATAACATAATCACTGTCGCAATCAATCGCGATTTAATGCCCTTTTCTTTAAAAATGAAATATCCCATAAACACCCCGATTAGAGCACTCAATCTTTTAATAGAAATAACATAAGCGACTAAAGTCATATCGATAGCCAACATTTGAAAAATTAAAGTAAGAGCTGTGAATATGCCCACCGGCAAAAGTCCGGTAAAATTTGACTGCAACTGAACAAGCTGTCGTTTAGACTTAAACACAGCCAATACGAACATAAACAAAGTCAGTAAAACACTGATTGAAACGACCCAAAACAAAGGAGAAGAATTTTTAACGCCCATTTTATCAAAATTTGATGATATACTCCACAGAAATGCCACAATCATCATGAAACGTGGTCCTTTTTCCTTAAGCAGCAACCTGAAAGGCATAAAAAAGCTTTTCTGCTGGGTTTTAAAATTCATCAAATAAGAGCCTAATACAATCAGTATGACGCCGCATAAGCCCCATATATTAGGAAATTCGCCAATTAATACAGGAGAAGTCACCAACATAAATAATGGCGTGAAAGCCACGAAGGGAACAGTTAAGGACAAATCGGAATGCTGTATTGCTTTCATGTAGAGTACTGTGGTAAGGACATTCAGAAAGCCGCCAGCCATAAGGGCTATAAAAAAATCTGTATGGAGTGTTGGTATTTCTATAAAAAAAAGCAAGGGCAATATTAATGGCAAGGAATACAAACGCAGGGCAAATGCCACAATATAAACATCAGTTTTGGCCAGTGTCAGCTTGCCGAAAACATCTTTTAATGACTCGCTCAGTGCAGTAAGGAATGCTAATGGGAGCCAGAACATGTGAAATAAGTTTAGTAATGATAATTAAATATAGAAAATGGAATGTTGGAATGTTGGAAAAATGGAATGTTGGAGTAATGGAATGATGGAATGTTGTTTTGAAAAGTATTTTCTATAATTTAAACAATCTTTCAAAACACACATAACAAAATGTTAAGTACTATTGAATTTCGCTTTTAAATGATTTTTGAAAATCCTCCCATTTGGTTGAGAGATGCTTATTATCGAGAAAGAAATTTAATATGGGTTCGAGCCCCTGAGGTTGCTGATAGCCAGATACACTAGTAATGACATTGCTCTTTTCATCTAAAAAAACTACTGAAGGATAACCCATTTTACCCTGAAGCATAGCAACAGCCAAATCATGTGCATTTCGTGAAGCATCCGGATTTTGGTTAACAAAAGTTTTACCCTGAAAAACAATAGGTTCCTTTTGCTCAGCATTAAATTTTACAGCATAATATTTTTCGTTTAAATATTTAGCAATGACAGGATTGGTAAAAGTATTGGCATCCATTTTTTTACACCAACCACACCAATCGGTATAAACATCAATAAAAATTTTACGGGGTTCTTTTTCTTGTTTTTTAAGAGCTTCTTCAATGGTCATCCATGTAACTGTAGCGGTTGTAAGGAGCTGTGCGGAAGCAGCATTCATAAAGAATGTAAATATTATAAATAATATTGAATATTTTATTGTTTTCATAACATGCGATTTTAATAATACAAAATTAATAATTTTCCAAAAGAAACAATGATTAACAAAAATAATACCTTAAAAATAAGCAACAAAAGTCATTTCGGGTCTTATTGAATTGATAAATAAGGTGCTATCCTATAATACAATTCATCAGTTACCAGAGCCGACTTCATAATATCGGGCAGGGTTTTATATGGGCCATGCATGTTTCTGTAATTAATAATTGAAAGGGCAACATTATTACTGATATACGGGTGTCCCTTAAAATCAATGAGATTTGCTTCATTAACATTAATAGTTCTTATCAGTCTTTTTTCTAATGTAAAATAAGGAGCTATGGTTTTAAACAATGATGTATCGATGCCTTCTACCTCCAGCAGTTGTTCTTTCTTGCAAAATCCGCCCAAACTGTTTCTGTAGCGTACAATTCTTTTAGAAATGACATTGCCTATACCTTTTAAGGTTTTTAAAGCTATTGAGTCGGCATTATTCAGTTCGAGCATGACTATAGTATCGGCATTTTTGTTTTGAAATTTTCCCATTATTCTTTCTTCGGGCAGGTCGATATAAGGCTCAAGGGTTTCATATTCAGCTTCAGAGATAACATATAATTTTTTAAAATCACTTTTGATATAAAACCTACCACCTTTGGCCTCATAATTCTTTATACCATTTACTTGTCTATCTGTCAGACCCATTTTTTTCCATTGTTCTGATGGCAGGTTGTTTGGATTAAATTTAAAAGGGTTTAGTTTTGATTTTTCAACCGCGTTGTCAATATATAAAAAGTTAAAATCTTCTTTTGGCTGTGACTTTCTAAGTGAATCTTCAATTCTCTGACGGTTTTGATCCAATTCAAATGCAAGAATTTCGTTGCGGAATTCAGAAAAATCATATAATTTTTCCCTGTAGAAAAGGGTATAAAAGAATGGTAAAGCCATGACAATCAATAACACAAAGAGTAGTATAAGAAATGCATTCCTATCTCCTTTATTGAAAGTAAAATATTTTTTCAAGAACGCTTTCATGCCTTATAAAAAAAGAAGGTGCTAAGATATGATAAATATAGAGAAGAATAGAATGGTTTGATTATAAAATTTAATCAAGTAAGATTGAGGGGAGATTGAAGGAGATTGATGGGAGATTGATGGGAGATTGAAGATTAAAACAGTGTTGAAAACCAAATTATTTGAGGAGAAGGTGTTTTTTTTCATTGTTTCTCCAACCCACTTGATAGTCGTAATCGACAAAAAAGATCTTTAAATCAGCCTGATAATCATAGTCTGTGAAATAAATCTTTTTATCGGCCTGATAATCGTAGTCGGTAAAAAACCAAAGCCCATCTTTGTTGGCCTGATAATCATTCTTGACCACATATACTTTGAGGTCGGCCTGATAATCGTATTGAACAGAATAGACCTTAATATCGGCCTGATAGTCATATTTAACTTTAAAAACTTTTTGAGAAAAACCTAATGAAGGCAGTAGCAGTAATAATAAGAAGGATAATTTTTTCATAACAACAGGATTTTTAAAAACGGGTCTTAAATCTACAAATTTCATTCCAATGTAAACAAAAAAAGAGAGCCTAAGAGAGTTTGTTTTTAAAATCGAGGTAGCCGAATTCTCTCAAAAGAAGGAATTTGTTTTCTTTAGTCCAGATGCCAATAGAAGGGTGTTTTACGCCATTAAAGAACGTTGTTTTAACCATTGTATAATGAATCATGTCTTCAAAAACCACCTTATCTCCTACACTAAGTGTTTTCTCAAAATTATAATCGCCCATACCTATGTAATCGCCTGCCAAGCAAGTAATTCCACCCAAGCGGTATTTATTTTTATTGGTTTTTGCATCAGATGCCCCAACAATTTTGGGTTTATAGGGCATTTCAAGGCAATCGGGCATGTGATTGGCAAAAGACACATCGAGCATGGCAATTTTAATATTTTCATGTTCAACAATGTCTTCTACAGTAGAGACAAGGAAACCTGTCTGCCACCCAATTGCGCCGCCGGGTTCAAGAATAATATTTTCAATATTGGGATATCTCAATTTGAAGTTTTTCAAAAGTTCAATCAGATGTTCCACATTATAGTCTTTATGAGTCATGAGGTGTCCCCCTCCCATATTGAGCCATTTGACTTGTTTGAGCCAATTTGAAAATTTTTCTTCAACCACTTTCAGTGTTCTTTCAAGCACAAAAGAATTATTTTCACATAATAAATGAAAATGCAAACCTTCAATGCCATCGGGCAATTTATCTGACAATTTACCAACCCTAATTCCCAACCTTGACTCAGTAGAACCGGGGTTATAAAGCTCTGTTTCAACCTCCGAATACTCGGGATTGATTCTTAAACCACAGGAAACTTTATTTTTGTATGCACTAACCCTATTTTTAAATTTTTCCCATTGACTCAGGGAGTTAAAAGTGATGTGGCTGCTTAAGCTAAGCATTTTTTCAAATTCAGCGTCGAAATAAACAGGTGCGTAAGTATGTGCTTTGCATCTCATTTCTTCATTAATGAGCAGGGCTTCATTTAATGAGCTTGCAGTAGCGCCATCGAGAAATTTTTTAATCAGCGGGAAAGTGTGCCATAAAGCATATCCCTTAAGAGCTAAAATCACTTCTACACTAGCATTTTGTCTTACATACTTAATCAACTCAAGGTTTTTGACAAGTGATTTTTCGTCTAAAACAAAACATGGAGAAGGAATCTGAGCAAAATCTATTGTCATTTTTACAAATATACAGGTAAGGGTTTGTCAATTTCTTCATTCCAAGGCAAGCCGTGTTTGTTGAGCAATTCCATAAAAGGATCGGGATTAAACTCTTCGACATTAAACACGCCCTTCCCACTCCAAACACCTTTTAAAATCAGCATGGCCCCAATCATAGCAGGTACGCCTGTGGTATAAGAAATAGCCTGAGCTTTAACTTCCTTATACGTTTCGGCATGGTCGCAGTTGTTCCACACATAATAAGAGCGTTCTTTGCCATCTTTAACACCCTTAATTTGGCAACCGATTGAGGTTTTGCCTTTATAGCCTTCGCCCAGACTTGAGGGTTCGGGTAAAAGGGCTTTTAAGAACTGCAATGGAATAATTTCTTTACCTTCATACATTACAGGTTTTATGCCTGTCATGCCCACTTCTTGCAATACGTTTAAAAAATTAATGTATTTTTCTCCAAAAGTCATCCAGAAACGGGCTCTTTTAAGGGTAGGAAAGTTTTTAACCAAAGATTCCAACTCTTCATGGTAAAGGAGATATGATTCTTTATTACCGATTTCGGGGTAAAACACCGGTTTATGAATTTCAAGGGGTTGTGTTTCAATCCATTGACCATTTTCCCAATACCTGCCTCTTTGGGTAATTTCGCGTATATTAATTTCGGGATTAAAGTTGGTGGCGAAAGATTTCCCATGGTCACCGGCATTGCAGTCGACGATATCGAGATAATGCATTTCGTCGAAATAGTGTTTATTGGCATAGGCTGTATAAATACTTGTAACGCCCGGGTCAAAGCCGCAACCGAGCAACGCCATCAAGCCGGCTTCTTTAAATCTTTCATGATAAGCCCATTGCCAACTGTATTCAAATTTTGCCACATCTACAGGTTCGTAGTTGGCAGTATCCATGTAGTGCGTTTTGGTTTGCAAACAAGCTTCCATAATGGTTAAATCCTGATATGGAAGCGCTACGTTGATGACCAAATCGGGTTTGTATGAATTTATTAAAGCTACGAGTTGTGGCACATCATCAGCATCTACCTTTGCTGTTTTAATGCGGTTACCACCAACACTATTTGCTATTTCTTCACATTTTGAAAGGGTGCGACTTGCCAGCATGATATCAGTGAAGACATCACCATTCATGGCACATTTGCGGGCCACCACGTTGCCAACGCCACCGGCTCCGATAATAAGTACTTTGTTCATACAGTTAGATTTTTTGATTAAACACTAATAGAATACAAAACTAATAAAAATAAATTAATAATTGAAAAATGGAAGAAGGGGTTAGCAATGGAGAATTGACAATGGACAGTGTAATTGAAGGGAAAAGATTGATGGGAGATTGATGGGAGATTGAAGGAGATTGATGGGAAAAGAGGGATATGAGTTATTAAAATTTAATCAGTTTATACTTAAAATTTTTCTCATTTAAAGTGATGTTTAAAAAATATATTCCGGCAGTAGGGAAATTTAAATTTTTAAAATTTAAAAAATTGCTTCCGGCCTGAATAATTTCGGAATTTTTATATAAAAGGCACTGACCATACACATTAAACAAGTCATAACAGATTATTGCATCTTGATTAGTAAATATTTCAAGTACAAAATCGTTTGAGAAAGGGTTAGGGAAAATATGAATCTTCAAGTCGCTTGATAGATCAGCAACAGCATTTTGAATTAAAACTGAAATTGTTTTAGAAGAAGAATCAATACACCAGTTATTTGAAGTAAACAAAGTTACTGTATATGTACCCAAATTATTGTATAGATGCCAAGGATTCTGGTCTGAAGCATTGGTACCATCACCAAAGTCCCATAAATATGAAGTTGCAAAAGTTGACGTATTATTAAAAGTTATATAAGCATTTGGAAAATACGTCGTATCGAGAGATGTAAAGCTTGCAAGCGTTTTTTGAAAGACATTGACAAGAGCTGAAAAATTCAAAGTATCTGATGTGGAATTTCCGAAAGCAATCAGCTGAACGGGATAAATGCCGGGTGTATTATAAACAACTTTAGGATTTGCAAGTGTGCTTGATGCAGGTGTACCACCCTGAAAGCTCCACAAAAATGAATTGGCGTTTGAGCTCAGATTAGTAAAGCATACACTGTCTCCTGAACAAATAGAGTCGGTATTCCACGAAAAAGAAGCAGCAACTGGAGTTGAGAAATAAGCCAGCTGACCATTGCTTGAGGTAATGTTGCTAAAAAAACCTGCACCATTCTGTGCTTTAACAGAAAAATGATATAAAATATTATGCACCAGATTTAAACCCGAATGAGTTATTGACTGATTGAGTCCATTATTAGTCCATGTTAACAGACTTGAATCACCGGGAGTCGTTCCTATAGCATACCAATAAGCAATAATGCCGGTATTGTTATCTGAGGAAGTAGTCCAATTGGCCGAAAGTGATGAAACAGAAGTAGTAGTGTCAATATCAGCAGACAAACCATCATTTACCCAGTTTATAATTGCAGGCGGTGAATAATCAACAAAAACTTCTTTTTTATTTATAACTGAAAGATTATTAGCCACATCAGCCACAATTGATTTGATTCTTCCGGTCAATGTTTGCATATTCTGACTTTCGAAGCGTAAATCTTTGTTGTTGGAAGCACCCACTAATATAGTTGCAGAGGACGTGCGCGTTCTAAAAACATTTAAAGAATCGACAAATAGCTGGCAACTACCCGAACGAAAAGAAACATAATTGCCATTTAGTGTATAAGGATTGATATCGGTATAAGAGCCAATAAATGTATTATCAATATAAAAAGTCATTACGCCAGTAATTCTGTCATAAACAATTTTAATGTCGTACCACTGACCTGTAATAATGCTTACATTAGGAAAAGAGGCAATAACAGAAAACACATCATTTGACACTTTATAAATTTCTAGGGTATTGGATGACTGACGAAACCAAGCGAAGTAAGAATTTTTGCGATTTGAATAGCTGGCACTGTCGCAAAAGAAATGAAATCCAAATCGTTTATTGGCATCAGCGCCTTCAATTTTGGCATTGAAATGATACAAATATCTATTGGACAAGTTTTGGTTTAAAGGGGCATAAATATTAGTATTAGCATTAGTTTCGTCTGTTTGATGCAAAGCCCCATTTAAGATGGTCCATGTACCTCCGTTTGAAGCTGTAGTCCACATTTGATTATTAAGGAACGAAAAATCGTCAGAAAGAAAACCACGGTTGTAATTTGCTCCCCATGAAGAACCGTTATAATCGGACACCTGATAGAATGTTTTTCCAACGCCACTTCCATTGGGATTATCAGTGTCAATAAAATTTACAACAAAGTCATTATTTACCCATTGAGCAGGTAATACAACAGAAGTAGATGGGGGTGTTGTATCTTGAATACAGTTCCAAATCGCTTGCCAGCCTGTAGCTGTGGTTCCGCTTCCTGATTTAAAAGAAAGCGTCAGTGCATTTCCTGATGCATAAACAGTTCCGGGCGAATTTGTGCCGGTATAGTTTCCAAATAAAGGTGCATTAATTGTACTTCCATCATATATTTTCAAAGTATCGCTTCCAGCAGTTGTACTGAATGAATTAAATGAAAGAGAGAGACCTGAGGCTCCGGAGGGAGCTATGGTATAGGTATAATTTTCATTATTGAAATAGTTGCCCTGAGGGCCACCCATATCGTATAATGTATCGCTGCAAGTGACGACAGCACAATTGGTAAATTTATTTTCGATTACCTGCCATAAATCGTTGTAGCCATCATCATTGCCCAAAGCCCAGATTCCAATGCCCGCAAGGTTTCGCTGATTAACCATATCGTATCTTCTGCCCATCATGTAGGCATCTGTTATAAAACACTGACGCCAACTGCTGCCATCATTAAAAACATAATAAGTTGACATTGTTTTATTATAACTTATTGGATTTGAGTAATAACCATTGGCATTGTCTCTAACATAATTATATTTACGTGCAACACCGGTAGCTGTAGTGTTTGAAGGAACCGTATTTGTTGATGTGGGCCATTCTCTCCCATAATAGGGCAATCCGAGGGCTAATTTAGTATTAGGCACTCCTTTATTAAGATAATAAGTAACTGATTTAGAAACATTGTAATTATATGTTGAAATATGTGTGTAAAGGGGATCTGTAGGACCTGCTTCAGAACTGCCCGAGTAATAATAATCGTAACCCATAATTAAAAATAAATCGACATAAGGCATCATGGCAACAACATCGTAAGTAGCACTCCAATCGACAGCAGGCAAACACATTGAAACCTTAGAAGCAGGCATAGCAGTATGCATCTGATTGCAAAGGTTTATTATAAAATTAGTCAACTGGGTTTTGTTTGCAGAGGGTACTGATTCAAAATCAATATTAACGCCATGTGCACCTCTTTGCTGAATAAGGTTAATTATATTGGTAATTAAAGTTTGTTGGGATGAACTGCTTCCAAAAAACGTTGCATGGCTGCTGAACAGGGTAACACACAAGCTCACTCTTACACCATGCGATAAAGCAGTATCAACAGATGGTTCTGTACTCCAACTGTAAGTATTGCTGGCATTTCCTGTGCTTGGATTTACTTCGTATGCAAAATAAGCAAAATCAGAAAGCAGATTCCATTCGTAATTACTTTCTAAACCATTGCTCCAGTAGGGATGCCAACCAAAAACTATTTTATTAAGCGTACAATTTTTTTCAATTTTAGTTTTAGGTGCAATTGAAGTTTGATTTATTAAGCGGTAATCTTCATTAGAAAGCCCTGCATTTGAATAATTTTCCATATCTTCCTTATGAATAGATACGAAATTTTGGGCATTTACAGTTTTGATTGTAATAAAAAAAAGAATCAGAAAAAAAACTTTGGTATAAAACATAAAATTTAAAGAAAATATCGATTTATAATTATAGCAACAATAAACAAAAAAAATATTAATTCAGCAATCCATTCTTTTTTGATTTTTTGAAACCAATAACTGACAAAAACACTGGCAGGCAAAAAAGTACACATAAGATGATTAATCCAATTTTGGTGGGATGAATAAAGAGACAAAAAACCCACAAAATAAAAAGCTAAGGTTACACCGGCAAATTTTCTGAGCATTACAATTTTATCTTTTGTAAAATTTTGATACTTAAAAGCTGCAATCAATAAAAAAAACTCGAGTATTATAAGAGTTATAATGCGAGGTTCATGATAATCAACGGCAAAACTGAAATTATTGAACAAACTCAAATATTTATTCATAAAAGCAAGATTGTCCACCCAAAAAAAACAGAAAGTCACAAAAATATAAGGTACAGCAAATGCAATAATAGAAATAAACCACTCGCGCCATTTAAAAATGCGGTAAACAAAAAAGCTTAACCAAACAAATAATAAATAAAATGCAGCAGGCGCATAAAATAAAGAGAGAAGAGATATAAAAATTGAAATATTAAAAACAGCTTCCAATGAGTCTTCCTTTAAGTAAATTTTTAATATCGTATTAAAGCAAAGTAAAATAACAATATTTGAAATAAGAATTGGGTTAAATGTGCAATACTGAGGCAATAAGCTCATTAAAATAAAATATATCAAGGAAGGCAAAAAGGTGTTTTTCTCATTTAATGAATGATTGATTACCAGATTGTTGAAAATAACTGATTGAACAAACAACAGAATGAATGCAAGTAAAACAGAAAATTCAGGATTAATTTTAATCAGAAAATTATATATATACCTATAAAATAATTCTGTGTCTCTTGGTAATGGAGGATATGTCGGATTAAAAAGAGAAAACAACCAAATAAGAGCACCTATTACAAATAAGAAGGAAAGCAGTATCTGGTGATTCGATTTAAATAATTTTACAAACATTGGAATTTTATTTGATAAATTTGAGCATGTCTTTACCAATGTCTTTTCTAAAATACATACCCTCGAATTTAATATTGTCTATATTTTTATAACATTTTTCTAAAGAACTTTCTAAATTTTTGTCGGAACAAGTTACTGCCATCACCCTACCTCCATTTGTAACCAATTGACTTTCAGAATTAATATTTGTTCCAGCATGAAACAACAAACATTTATTTTCAAGCTCACCAACAAAGCTGACTACTTTTCCTTTTTCGTATTGTTCGGGATATCCTTTTGAAGTCAGCATGACAGTAGTTGCAAAAGAATCTTCATATTCCAAATTTAATTCATTTAGATTTCCATTAGAGATAGCTTTAAACAAGTCAATTATATCAGTTTTAAGACGTGGAATTATGACTTCTGTTTCCGGGTCGCCTAATCTCACATTGTACTCAATAACGTATGGCAAGCCATCAACAATCATCAATCCTATAAAAACAATACCTTTATAAACAATTTTGTCACTTATAAAACCATTAATTGTTGGTTCAATAATCGTATTAATTATAATATCCATCAGGCTTTTGTCCACAAAAGGCACAGGAGATACAGCACCCATACCACCGGTATTAAGGCCTTTATTGTTTTCGCCAATTTTCTTATAATCTTTGGCATGGGGTAAAATTTTGTAAGAATTTCCATCGCAAGCGACAAAGACAGATAGTTCAATACCATTTAAAAATTCTTCTATAACCACGCAATTGCTGGCTTTTCCGAATTTAGCATTAATAAGCATCTGATAAAGCTCATCTTCGGCTTGTTGGTACGACGAACAAATTACAACGCCTTTGCCTGCAGCCAATCCATCGGCCTTGAGCACGTATGGTGCTTTCAAACTACGAATAAAGGATAAAGCTTCGTTAAAATTTTCTTTTTTGAAAGACTGATAAGAAGCTGTAGGAATTTTGTGTTTTTTCATAAACTGCTTGGCGAAATCCTTGCTTCCTTCCAGAATAGCGGCATTTCTTTGAGGACCAACTACAGCTATGTGTTGGGTTTGACTATCGGATTGAAAAAAATCAGCAATACCATTTACAAGAGGGTCTTCAGGTCCAACTACAATCATATTGATGTTCATATTTAAACAAAAACTTTTTACTTGAATAAAGTCGTTGATATTAATGGAAATATTTTCACCAAAAGCACTTGTACCAGCATTACCGGGTGCAATAAAAAGTTTTTCTAATTGTGAACTCTGAGCCATTTTCCAGGCAAGCGTATGTTCTCTGCCACCTGATCCAAGAAGTAATATTCTCATATTTTTTATTTTAAACTTATTGTTTATTTAATTCTTTTTCAGCTTTTCTAATTTCATAAGCTTCCTGAACTTTTTTAAGTGTGACATAAAGAGTGGCTACAAAAAAGGGAAGTAGAGGAATTTTGTAGCGTACTAAAGCACCAAAATTTGCACTTGCCAAACCAACAGTAAATGCAAAAAAGAGAGAAAACAAAAAAGAAAATATTAATAAAGGTTCGCTAAAAATAATACCGAAAAACTTAAAGATGCCAACTCTTAAAAAACAATATAGCACTAAAAATAAAAGGAAAGCGTTTTCCAAGCCGGATATCAGCATTACAAAATTTCCTGAATCCCATAAATAGGGCCTGAACAGCCCGGCCATCAATGCAGCCGGAATTTTGGGAGCAACGCCAGCTAAAGTGGGCTCAAAAACTCCAATATCGTAAGAATGGGTGCCATAAGCTTCAACTCTGAGCAAATCTTGTTGTGTTACAGCAGCTTTTTCGAGTACACTGTCAAGGCTTCCATAATCGCCCATGCTTTCACTAAGAGAGGACATCAGCAAAGAGCCAAGAGATAAAAATCCTGCAATAAGTAAAGGTGTCAATAAAATTCTTAAAACTTTATTTTTAATTTTTTTGATATTATTAAACAGAAGCCAAATCATGGAACCGGGCATTAAGGCAATGATAATAAAGGGTTTTGTAGAAACAATTAAAAATATAGCAAGAGCAAGAGAAATGATGTGTTTAAAAATTTTTTCCTTTTTAAAAAAAATCATATACACGCTATAGGTGTACCACCCAATAGCAGACATAGTGATGGTGTCTTTCATAATGCCGGATCCCCAAAACAATACAGAAGGGAAAAAGAGTATAGAAAAAGCCAGCTCTTTTTGGTATTTGGGAAAGTAACTGTTAAATACTAAAAACAAGCGCCATATACCTCCAAAGGCAAACCAAGCAATAAAAGCGGTAGTTGTAAGATAACTCACCATAGAAAGAAAAACAAGAGGTGTAATAAAGCGAATGACAAAAAAAGTTTGAGGGTCATCCATCATATAAAAAGGAGGAGAACCTTTGCTGTAGTCAAACATGCACACAACGGTCATTCCCCTGTCTCCATTAGTCATAGCAAAGGTAAAGAAATCCAATGATTTGTGAAACAAGTAATACATAGCTCTGCCACCTATGAAATAATTATTTGTGTCACCACCGCCATAATAATAGAAGTAAAAAATGCTAAAAAAGATACCCACAAAAATTCTTGCAAAAAGGCCGCTCGTGTAATATTTATATTCGGGATTTGTATCAATTAATTTTTTTTTCTTTCTGTTGGCTATCATGTATATTATTACCAAGTAAACTGGTAACAAAACAAAATCTATGGTAGGAAAGAAAATTTGCGGGTTCATTCAGATTTAATTGTATGCAAATATAATAACTATTAGCTCAACAAAAGTAAAAAAGGAGTCAAATATTCAAATGCATAAAACAAAAAAGCACCCTGAACCCCAAGGTGCTTTTTGTTTTTTTAAAATGTTTTTTATTGCATTATAATCGGATAAGTAACCCCATTAAAAATTGCATTGGCTAATCCATCACAGGTACCATCGCCATAATCGACTCTAATAGTAGGTACACCTTGGATATTGATATCTATTATTCCACCTCTTATCCACTGACAGCCAAATTGAACATTCAGTGGTGTAATTGTATTTATTGTGTAAGAGTCGCCACCAGAGCTCACCCCAGAAACATTTCCAGTAATCATGTAAGCATCATCAAAAGGGTTTAAAATGGTTGGTTCACCTTCTGTCCACTCTTGTTGTCTTAAAGAGTTCCAGGTAATAAATGTATTGTCGGGTTTGGTAATTTTTCCGTTCTGAACATCGGCTGTATAAACATAATTACTGTCCTGATTTCTTCCATTATTAGTAATTATTTCAATGCCTTCAACTTTATTGTCATCGACAAAATAATCAGTAAAAGAAATTGTGGTTACAGAGCCAGGTGTTCTCCAAGGGTTGCTGGCATTAACATGTATAATTCCCCTTCTGTTGTGACCATCATTTCCCATACAATTTGTTTGACCGAAATCTACAGTAATAATCTTTGGCCATGTTAGGTCAAATGGAGAAATTGTTATGGTAGGGCAGCCTGTTAAAACTGATTTACCATTTTTATTAGCTGTTTCGGCTTCTGCATCGCTGGAAGCTTTTCCGCTTTGATTAAAAACATCTGAAAAAATACTTTCAGCAATAGCATTATCAGTAATGGCTGAAAAGTTGGGTTGTTTGGGTTGAGGTTGAGGTACATTTTCATCTTTTTCACAACTTGAAAAGAAGAAAGAAGCTGTTAGAATAAGCAGCATTAAATAAACACTTTGTTGGATTTTTGTTTTCATGGCTTTAGATTTTTTATAGATTAATAATTTTATTCAAAATATTTGTAACAAAATTATATCGTGAGTCGTCATAAGTCCACAAGAACATTACTCAAATGAAAATAATTTCAACTGAAGTGTAAAATTGGGTAGTTGAATCGTAATTATGAAATTAAAAAAAATGTTTATGCCATATTAAATACGATTACAAAAAATTTTAGTTATGAAAATATGTAAAATATTTAATACTTTTGAGAATTCAATTTAATATTAATCAATTATTAGAAATTTATGAAAAGGTTATTTTTATCATTGTTAGTCGTCATATCTATAAATATTACAGTGCGGGCAACCAATCCGCCTGATGAAGGGATGTGGCTTCCGATGTATATTGAGAAGTTAAACTATAGTGATATGCAGAAGATGGGGTTGAAGTTAACGGCAGAACAGTTATATAGTATAAACAGTGCCAGTAAGAAAGATGCCATTGTTGGATTAGGGTCATCGCAAATGCCGACAGGATTTTTCTGCACAGCAGAAATAGTATCCCCCGAAGGATTGATGTTTACCAATCATCATTGTGTGTATGACATGGTACAATCGCACAGCACAGTAGCCAATGACATTTTAACAAATGGTTTTTTTGCAAAAAGCAAAGAAGAAGAATTGCCAAATGAAGGTGTTACAGCTTCAATTTTGGTAAGAATGGATGATGTTTCGGAAAAAGTTTTGAGTAATGTCACTAAAGAAATGACAGATCAACAGAGGACAGGCAAAATAAGAGAAGCTATTTCAAAAATTGAAAAAGAAGCTTCAGAAAACGGAAAATACACAGCAAACGTCAAAGCCTTTTTCGAAGGCAATGAATATTACCTGTTGGTGTATGAGGTATATAAGGACGTGCGCCTTGTGGGTGCACCACCCTCATCAATTGGAAAATTTGGAGGTGATACTGACAACTGGATGTGGCCACGACACACAGGCGATTTCGGGATATTAAGAATCTATACCAGTCCTGATGGCAAGCCGGCAGAATATTCAAAAGACAATGTGCCCTTAAAGCCAAGACATTTTCTGCCCATTTCGATAAAAGGTGTTGAAAGCAATGATTTCTCCATGATATGGGGATTTCCGGGAACAACAGACAGATATTTGTCATCATGGGGTGTAAAAGAAGCCATTGAAATTTCAAACCCTGCAACAGTAAAAATAAGGGATAAAAAGTTGGCCATTATGAAAGAAGACATGAATTCGTCTGATTCCATTCGCATTAAATATTCTTCAAAATATGCTTCTACAGCCAATTACTGGAAATATTTCATAGGTCAGACAAGAGGTTTAAAAAGGCTCAATGTATATGAAAAGAAACAGCAATTGGAAAGCGATTTCAGCAAATGGCTGAATGAAAGTGCAGAGAGAAGGGAGAAATACGGAGATCCATTGAAAATGATTGAAGAAGGTCACAAAGAAATGGAAAAATATGCATTATCAGTAACCTTTCTCAATGAGGCGGCATTTCAGGGACCAGAATTGATTTATTTCTGTGTGGGGGCCATGCAATTAAACAAAGTATTAGAGAACAACCCCAAAGCAAAAGACAACGAAACAGCACTGGCTTTGGCACAAGATTTCAAGAAAACCATTGATGAGCATTTTAAAAATTACAATTTAGAAACAGACAAAAAGCTTTATGTGGCTTTGATGAAAATGTATTATGAAGATGTTCCCAAAGACCAGCTTCCCGATATTTTTAATTTAATTAACGGTAAAAAATACAAAGGCGATTTTCAGAAATTTGCCAATGATGTGTACAAGACATCTGTTTTTGTTGACAAGGCCAAACTGACAGCATTCTTAGACAAGCCCACCTATAAAGTAATCAGTAACGACTTAGGATACAAGACATTCAACTCAATACTGAAAAAATATTTTGAGTTGTCGGGTACCATTAATAAAATCAATGGAAAGATAAATCAGGGCAACCGTCTGTTTTTGGCAGGTGTACGTGAAATGCAACCTAAAAAAGTTTTTTATCCCAATGCCAATTCTACATTAAGATGCACTTATGGCAAGGTGGGTGATTATTTTCCGGCAGATGCTATGCATTATGATTACTATACTACTATTGATGGAATCATGGAAAAGGAAGACCCCAAAAACGATGAATTTATTGTTGACAGAAAGCTTAAGGATTTATACAAGAACAAAGACTATGGTCGATATGCAGATAAAGATGGTAATTTAAGAGTATGTTTTATTTCGAACAATGACATTACAGGTGGCAATTCAGGCAGTCCCGTAATGAATGCCAATGGTGAACTGATAGGAATAGCATTTGATGGCAACTGGGAAGCCATGAGTGGTGATATAGCCTTTGAACCTGATTTGCAGCGCACAATTTCGGTTGATGTACGTTACGTTTTGTTTGTAATTGACAAGCTGGCTGGCGCTAAAAACATAATTGATGAGTTGACAATTGTTAAATAAACTTTTATAAATCACCAACTATTTTTGACCTCATTACCATAAATAAATATATGGAAAACCGCTTCATTAAAAGGGGCGGTTTTTTTAATTCACCTCATCACCCCTCAGTGTTCTGTATCGTTTCCGGGCTTCAACAGTAAACAAACTGCCTGGATAATCCAAGAGTAGCTTTTGGTATAATTCCATTGCTTTGCTGTTGTTGCTGAACTTTGTTTCAGCTAACATAGCACACTTAAAAAGGGCATCATCAGCCAAAACACTTTGTGGAAATTTCTGCACAATAGTATTTAAAAGGCTGTCGGCCATCACAAAATTCTGTTTTTTGATATAAATGTCAGCTTTTTTGTAAAGAATATCATCTACAATGAGATGGGCAGGAAACTCATAAATAACAGAATCGAACAGTTGTAAAGCCTCATCATCTTTATTCTGAAAACTAAGCAAGTCGGCTCTGGCATAGTTGCTCAGGGGGACATAAGAGCTGTCATAATCGACATTATCGGAGATGAGTAACGACAACTTTAAAGCGTCATTGGCAATGAGTTTTGAAGTTGAAGCTTTAAGCACATCCAACTGGGCTTTGGCCCATTCAAATTCGCCAATATAAAAAGACAAGCGGGCATTTCTGAATTTTGCTTCAGAGGCTATGGGAGCATTTTTAAAAGCTTTTTCGATCTGAGAATATAAGAGTGTGGCATCCCACACCTGGTCGGTCATCAATAATATATCAGCCAAGAGCAGTTTGCAATCGGCCTGTTGGGTCGGAGGGAGTCCATTCATATTAATAACTTCTGTTAGTAGTTCAGAGGCCTTGTCAATTTTCCCCATATAAAAAGCCTGAAGATAGGACAGGTCTTTAATTAAAGAAAGTGTTGTTGGGTTTTTGCCGTATTCATTAATCACCGCATAATATTTAACTTCTAATTGCTGAAGATGAACTTTGTCGAGATTAAATAATTTAACAGTGTTTAAATATTCAGCATGAAGCAGATTGATACGGCTATCAATATAAAAATAATTATCCTCCCCTTTATCTACAATGTATTGAAAGCACTTTGCCGCTATATCATAATTTTCATTTGACACAGCCAATTCGCCGAGTTTGTAAACTTCAATACCATTTTGCTTCAACCTTTTATCGATTGATTTGGCCTGGATGAGAGCGGTTTCAAAATCTTTTTGTTGTATAGCATGCCAAAGTAACATTTCCGAATAAAAAGTCTGATTGGGATTGAGTTGAATGCGGCGTAACAGCTCGGATTTCAAGGCATTGTTTTTCTTGTCTTCGGGATCTGTTGAGAGGGCATTTTGCAAAATATTCTGCACAGCCGGCAAATAATTATTGGCATCGAATTCAAGCAAATCGAGGTATTCATTAACCATTAAATTATATTTTTGTTGCCTTTCGTAAATGCTGCCCAGTTCCATTCCGAAAGTATAACTGTTTTTCAAGTTGTTTTTGCCTTTAAGATAAGTTTTAATGGCATAATCCTGTTCATTTCTGCTGAGAAAAGCATTGGCCAGATTGGTTAACTGACTTCTTTCAATGTCAACACTTTTTATGGCTTCATCAAATTCTTTGTTGGCTTTTTCGATGTCATCCTGTTTTTTGTAAACATAACCCAGATCAACTTTTAAGCGGAGGTTGTTTTTATCCTGACGTGAAAGCTTTTTAATAAACTTTTCGGCATCAGAGAAGTTTTTCCCTTCAATATATGAATTAATGAGATAATTGAAATAATAAATGCTAGGTTTGGTGTTGTATAATTTTTCGAATATTGATGCTGCTTTTTCAAACTCTCCGCTCGAAAAGTACTGAACCGCCAGCTTTTCATCAACATCTTGAGAAAAAACAGCAGCAGAAAAAAGAAAGGGAATAATAAAAATTAAAAAAAATCTTTTCATCTGTAAATAATTTGTTTTTTATAGGTCAGATGGAATAGCCATGCTGATATTTTCATTTTGGTTGGTGTTTTCCTAAACATGGCTATTTCATGGGCACAAAGCAATATAAATCAAGCACATAATTAACGTAAAGGCAATCATAATGTTGTAAAACGCAATTTTTTATCAGATTTGCGGTTAAAGTTAATCATTATCTGATAATGGCTTATTTGTCAACTTCTGACCATGACCAATTTTGCCTTCTGAAAGATACATTTCTACTTTGGGATTTAATTCTAAATACTGGTTGAAATATTTCTGAGTATTTTCGATTAAACCTGCCACAGAGAAATTTATATAGTTAACAAACTCAGATTCATCACTTATATATTTGATGATTTTCTCTTCTGAAAGCACATTATTTTTAATATCAGCTTTTAAATTTATTAACTGTTCACGGGTAAAAGCGATTTCTTCAGAATACTTAGTATGATGTTTTTTAAAATCGCGTAAAGGTTTGCGAAGCAAACCATACCTTGTAATAACAGACCACACTTCATCATCGTCTTTACTGTCGAAAGAACTTTTTATCTGTTTGATATTGTTTGTATAAACTTTATAATATGATTCAACAACCGAGGTGTCAAGCAGGTTAAGTTTTAGGGTGGAACTATCCAGCACAACCAACAAGCTGTCAATTTGGGTTATTTGCTTGGCATGCTTATCAGAAGCACAAGAAGTTATTAAAAGACAAGAAGCAACTAAAAAAAACACTAAATAGCATGCAAATCTTTTTGTCATAAAAAGCAGATAGGTTGTTAGAAAACTAAATAATATCGAAACCAGTATATGGAACTAAGCAAGGTGGTATTTTGATACCGTCATTAGTTTGGTTATTTTCGAGAAGTGCGGCTACAATTCTAGGCAATGCCAAAGCGCTGCCATTAAGTGTGTGTGCCAATTTAGATTTGCCATTTTCGTCTTTATATCTGATTTTCATTCTGTTCGACTGAAATGTTTCAAAATTCGACACAGAGCTTACTTCGAGCCATTTTTCCTGACCTTTTGAATAGACTTCCAGATCGTAAGTGAGGGCAGAAGTGAAGCTCATATCGCCACCACAGAGTCTCAGTACTCTAAAAGGCAGGCCAAGCAATCGTATCAGGTTGCAGACATGTTCTCTCATTTCTTCGAGCGCTTTATAAGAATTTTCAGGCGTCTGAATCTGTACAATTTCAACTTTATCGAACTGATGTAAACGGTTCAGTCCTCTTACATCCTTGCCATAAGAACCCGCTTCTCGGCGGAAGCATGAAGAGTAGGCCACATTTTTTAGGGGCAGCTCAGAGGCTTTGAGGATAACATCTCTGTAAATATTCGTCACAGGTACCTCAGCAGTAGGAATCAGATAAAAATTATCGAGTTGAATATAATACATCTGACTGTCCTTGTCGGGCAATTGACCCGTGCCATAGGCAGAAGCTTCATTCACAAAATGGGGGGGTTGAATTTCGACATAGCCGGCTTCTATTCCTTTTTCAAGGAAAAAGTTAATCAAAGCTCTTTGCAAACGAGCGCCTTTACCTTTATAAACGGGAAAGCCGGCACCTGTTATTTTATTGCCCAGTTCAAAATCGATGAGGTCGTACTTTGAAGCCAAATCCCAATGAGGCACCATGCTATCGTTTCTTTCGAGAGAGCCTTCGCTATATACTATTTCATTGTCTTCGTGACTCTTACCATTTTTTACACTTTCATGCGGGGTATTGGGTAATTTAATGATAAGTTTATCAAGATTTTCCTGAATCAGGTTTAATTCGTCATTGATGTTTTTTATTTCGGTCTTAAGGTCGGTTGTTTTTTCTTTTAAAACATTGGCTTCCTGAGCTTTGCCATTTTGAAAAAGCAGACCAATTTCCTTTGACAGTTTATTGGCTTCGAATTGGGTATCATCGGCTTTCTTTTGTAATGCTCTTTTCTTTTCATCAACAGCGATAATGTTTTTAATTATTTCTCTGGCATCATAATTTTTCACTGCTAAAAGAGTGATAAATTTTTCAGGGTTTTCTTTTATTTGGTTTATCTGTAACATAGTATTTTTTAGTTTAGTGCAAATGTAGATTTTTTTACGGAAACTTAAAAAATGAAAAAGACAAAATTTTAGTTAAAGGCAAAAAAAAATCTCCATGTTATAAAACACAGAGATTTATATAATTTTATTAAAGTGTTTTATTATTGCACTTCCTCTACTATAGTTTCACCAACAGTGATTTCATTTTCAGGCACTTCTATTTCGAAAGGTAATAAGTTCACAACAGACTTGTTATTTCTTACCTTTTTAAATTCAACAATGCCATCTTTCAATGCAAAAAGTGTATGATCTTTACCAATACCCACGTTTAAGCCAGGATAGTGAAGTGTACCTCTTTGACGGATGATAATGTTACCTGCAATAGCGAGTTGTCCGCCATAAATTTTAACGCCTAATCTTTTGCTGTGTGATTCTCTGCCGTTTCTAGTACTACCGGCTCCTTTTTTATGTGCCATTTTTAAATATTTTTATGTATTAAAAATTATTTTACTACAATTTCTTCAACCTGAATTTGAGTCATGTATTGTCTGTGACCATTCAATTTCTGGTAACCTTTTCTTCTTTTTTTCTTAAAAACCAGGACTTTATCGCCTTTTAAGTGAGACAATACTTTTGCTTTTACTTTGCAACCATCAACATAGGGTAATCCCACATTAATTTTTCCATCATTTTCGAGAAGCATTACTTTATCAAATTCAACACTTGCGTCAACATCAGCTTCCAAACGATGTACAAATAATTTTCCTTCTTTTTCAACCTTAAATTGTTGACCTGCAAAATCTACAATAGCGTACATTTTATTATGTTTTTAATGTTTTTACTTTTAATTTGGGGTGCAAAGATAGTATTTATTTTTGTAAATCAAATTATATTTTTTATTTTTTTCATTTTTTATTTGTAAGGTAAACACCAATAAGAATTAACATAATCATAAAAGTGTAAACGAATAAAAACTTTTCTCCGTCGAGCAGTCCCCACATTATAGCAATAACGGGCATTACATAAGTTACAGAAGCTGCAAATACTGCATTTGTTTTTTGGATGAGGGTATTCCAAAGAACTATAGAAAAAGCGGAGCCAAAAACAGCCAGCATACACACAAAACCAAAAGAAGGAAGGGCTTCTTTATGAGTGAGCATTACATTTACAAAATCGGTAAAAGAAAAAATATAAATACCCAAAGGAACACCTGTCACAAAAAAGAAAGCTCCGGCCAGATGGAGGGGATTGACATCCTGTAAAAAACGTTTCACAATGTTGGTTGAGAGACCATAAAAAAAAGTAGCTATGATAACATAAAGGCCATACCCCAGATTGTCGAATTTGCTGCCTTCACTTAGTAAAACCAAGCCAATAGCGCCCATCAGACCCAATACAACGCCTAAAAACCTGAACCAGCGGGCTTTGGCTTGAAAAAAGAGTATGCCTAAAATAAAAGTAAACAAGGGTGCTAGTGCATTTAAAATACCTGCCAGAGAGCTGCTCAAATAAGTTTCGGCTTTGGTAAAGAGAAAAGCAGGAATGCCATTGCCCAAGTAGCCTGCAAGAATAATATAAATCCAATACTTACGGGGTATTTTAAAAATTTTTGTAATTGTAAAAGGGGCAATAAAAAGAAAGGCAATAAATATACGTAGTGCAGCTACCTGTTGAAAAGAGAAAGCATCCAATCCGCGTTTCATAAGGATGAATGAACTGCCCCAAATAAGAGAAAGAGAAAAAAGTATTATCCAAGGTAGCAGGGCTGCATTAGGCTTTAAATTGTTCATTGCAAATTATTCTTTCCCCTTTTTAACCACATTTATATTCAGCTCATTAAGCTGGGCAACAGAAATGGCAGCAGGTGCATCAACCATGACATCTCTGCCTGAGTTATTTTTAGGAAAAGCAATATAATCGCGTATTGAGTCGGATCCTCCAAAAACGGCACACAAACGATCGAAGCCGAAAGCAATGCCACCATGAGGAGGGGCACCGAATTCGAAAGCATCCATCAGAAAACCAAATTGCATTTTTGCATCTTCGGGCGTGAAGCCAAGCACAGAAAACATCTGTTGCTGAAGTTCTTTTTCGTGTATTCTTATAGAGCCCCCGCCTATTTCAGAACCATTAATAACAAGGTCATAAGCGTTAGCACGCACAGCACCCGGATTGGTTGACAGCAAAGTAATGTCTTCTTTTTTGGGAGACGTGAAGGGATGGTGTTTGGCAAAAAATCGACCGGCTTCTTCATCCCATTCTAAAAGCGGGAAGTCAAGCACCCAAAGAGGGGCAAAAGTGCCACTTTTAATGAGGTTTAGTTGTTTTGCCATTTCAAGGCGGAGCGATGACAGCTGAATCTGAGTTCTTTCGGTGGCGCCTGACATAATGAGCAAGAGATCGCCGGGTTCAGCAGAAAAATGGGTGCACCACGATTTTAGTTCTGTTTCATTATAAAACTTATCGACTGATGACTTGACTGACCCATCGGTATTATATTTCACATAAACCAAACCCTGAGCACCGACCTGAGGTCTTTTCACAAAATCGGCAAGCGCATCGAGTTGTTTTCTTGAGTACTCAGCAGCACCTTTGGCACAAAAACCCGCTACTAATTCAGCATCATCAAAAACCTTAAACGCACCTGTCTTGCACAGATCATTTAACTCGTTGAATTTCATATCAAAACGCATATCAGGTTTGTCGCTGCCATAATATTTCATGGCATCTTTATAAGCCATGCGGGGAATATTATCGATGTTAATGTTCATTATTTCTTTAAAGAGAAAGCGCATGAGGCCTTCGAAAGTCTGAAGTATATCTTCCTGGTCGATAAAAGACATTTCGCAATCTATCTGCGAAAATTCGGGTTGGCGGTCGGCTCTCAGGTCTTCGTCGCGAAAGCATCTTACAATTTGAAAATACTTATCAAAACCTGAAACCATGAGCAATTGCTTAAAAGTCTGAGGTGATTGAGGCAATGCATAAAATTCGCCCTGATTCATGCGGCTGGGCACAACAAAATCCCTAGCTCCCTCTGGTGTAGAGCGGATTAAAAAAGGTGTTTCGATTTCCAAAAAGCCCTCATTACTTAAAAAATTACGAATGGCCAATCCCACCTTATGGCGGAAAATCATATTGTTTTTCACGGGGTTCCTTCTCAGGTCGAGGTATCTGTATTTCATGCGCAATTCATCACCACCGTCTGTATTGTCTTCAATTGTAAAAGGAGGTGTTTTTGATTTGTTGAGAATTTCGATAGAAACTACTTCAACTTCAATTTCGCCTGTGGAAATTTTAAGGTTTTTACTGCTTCTTTCAATCACTTTACCTTTAACCTGAATTACAAACTCACGTTGCAATGTTCTTGCTTTGAGGCAAAGTTCTTTGTTTGTATCCATGTTAAAAGCCAGTTGGGTGATGCCATAGCGGTCGCGCAGGTCAATAAAGGTCATACCGCCCAGATCTCTGTTTTTTTGCACCCATCCGCAAAGGATGACTTCCTGATTGACATTGAGTAGCCTTAATTCGCCACAAGTTTGGGTTCTGTACATGATTTTCTGTTCTTTAATATTTTTTTTGCAAAATTAATAAAATTGCTCAGGTAAATTATTTTGATTTTTGAAAATATCAGAAGAGAAATAATGAAAGACTTCTATAGAAAATATATTTATATAATTTTTAATGATTTTGTTATGGAATTTGCTTGCTTTGCAAATTCACATTCCAAAATAAATTTACTTTTACATTTTAACCCTGCACTGCGTCATCAGTCTAAAGCCTGATGCCTTGAGCAGGGCAACAAATATTAGGCACCTACAGCCCCCTTTATGGAAATACTCTAAGTTATTGAGCAGACCCTCATTAATCCATTAGCTTAGAAGTCAGAATTTATTGACTCGGAAAAGTTTTTTAAATAAAAAAACCGGTTTATTTTCATAAGCCGGTTTTTTGGAATTGTGTTCTTAAAATTACGTGAGAAAGAAAATTATCTTCTTCTGTTATTGTAATTTCCGCTATTTCCAGCGCCTTCAGTTTTTGGGCGAGCTGTGGTAACAGTGATATTTCTGTCGTTAACAGATTTGCCATTCAAGCTTTGAATTGCATCATCTGCTTCTTTGTCAGAAGACATTTCAACAAAACCAAAACCTTTGCTGCGGCCACTGAATTTGTCGGTAATAATTTTAACTGATGTTACTTCTCCGAATTCTTCGAATAATTCGCGAAGATTTTCTTCCTTGATATTGTAATCAAGATTTCCAATGTAAAGATTCATTTTGTAGTAAAGATTAAATTAATATGAGGCGCAAAGATATACATTTTATTTGGATTCAAAAAAATAAATTTGATAAAATTATTTTTTTGTGTTATTTTAAATAAAAAAGCTTAGACTAAATTAGATAGAATGTTTATTAAGGCAATTTAAAAATGATACAATTTGAAAATGAGTGAAGAAGGTATAAGGAAATAAAAGTATAAAGGTATAAGGGTATAAAGGATATAAGGAAAGAAGGTAAAAAGGTATATAGAAAATGTGATGATGAGTTGATGTGATGATTTATGTGTCTAAGCCTGAAATAAGTTGACCGTTTTAGAGGCACAAATTTAACTCAAAAATGGCAACAATAGAGAAATTTAAAGAAAAAAAGTTAATAAGGCAATTACGAATAAATCGTTATTTTAGCG
>Ga0172368_10000609_pt1 | contig 50471 bp, 50 predicted proteins | sample Lak11m_FD_114540 | JGI IMG/M metagenome (GOLD analysis project Ga0172368, IMG submission 114540) | Freshwater microbial communities from Kabuno Bay, South-Kivu, Congo - kab_022012_11m | ecosystem: Environmental > Aquatic > Freshwater > Lake | place: Democratic Republic of the Congo: South-Kivu... | reverse complement strand
AGGGAGATACGGGAGCGCCCCAAGGCGCGGTGCCTAAAACTTATTGAGAAATAAAAATTATTATGTTATATTATGGCTTGATAGAATCCTTAAAATACTTTCGGATTTCGTACGTCAAGGGCAGCCAGTTTGCTTTAAGCCCTTTTCTCAGCATGAGAGAAAAGGGCTTTTCTATTGAAAATGAAAGGGTTCGGTCAAAAATTTTAAAGTTCGAGCCGAGCATTTTTAAAAAATCTTTTTTGGCTGCAAGGTTTCCTTATCCCGCTTTGCGGGATAAGAGAATTTTTGAGGTTAATCGAGACCTCAAAAATTCTCTTTGCCAAGCGACATTCAATAATTGGAGGTAATGGCCATGCCAAAATTCTATTTGTATGCCAGAAAATCTACGGATGATGAAGATAGACAAGTGTTATCTATTGAATCACAGATAAATGAGCTGCGTGAATACGCAAAGAAAGAGAACTTGGAGATAGTTGATGAGTTTACCGAGGCGAAATCCGCTAAAGAGCCAGGCAGACCCATATTTTCTTTTATGCTCAAGCAAATTGAAGCAGGTTTAGCCGAGGGAATTTTGGCATGGCATCCGGACAGGCTTGCCCGCAATTCCATTGATGGCGGAAAGATAATTTATTTGGTTGATATAGGGAAAATTACTGACTTACGCTTTCCAATTTATCGCTTTGATAACACCGCGCAAGGTAAGTTTATGCTTTCTATCGCTTTCGGACAAAGCAAATACTATGTTGATAATCTCGCAGAGAATGTTAGACGTGGAATGCGCGAGAAACTGCGCCGAGGCGAATGGCCAGCTTGGGCTCCACTTGGTTATCTACACGAATATAAAAACCATACTGTTATAGTTGACCCAGAAAAAGTACCTTTTGTGCGTAAGATGTTTGAGCTTTACGCAACCGGAAATTACTCGCTTGAAGAGTTATTAAGGGAAGTGCGCAGCTGGAATTTAATCGGTAAAGCGGGCAAGCCTGTCCGCAAAAGCTCGCTTGTGGTAATACTTAAAAACCCTTTTTATTATGGCGTAATGAGATTTAAAGGCGAACTTTACGAAGGAAGCCACCCGCCGCTTATCTCTAAGAAACTTTTTGATAGGGTCCAAGAGGTTATGCAGATTCAGGCCAAACCTATGAAACGAGGCGAAATAAAATTTGCTTTTACTGGCCTGATGAAATGTGGCGAGTGTAGCGGAAGCATTACCGCAGAAATCCAGAAAGGGCATATTTATTATCGCTGTACTAAAAAGTTTGGAAAGTGTTCGCAAAAGTTTCTTAGAGAAGAGGCTTTGCTTGAGCAAATTAACAATGCAATCTTAAAAGTTTTTATTGATAACGAAACAAAAGAAAAGATTATTAATCGCTTAGAAGAATTAGCGCAAGAAGAAGGCAAAGCCTCTTCTTCTCTATCTCGCCAGTTGCAAGATAAACTTAAAAACTTTGACGATAAACTGGAGGCGCTTATTGATCTTTATATCGCTAAAGAAATAACCAGCGAAGAATATCAGCGCAAGAAAGCAAAATTACTCAACGAAAAGAAAGATTTACAAGATAAGGCTGGCGAGATAGAGAATGTAGGCGGCGGGTGGCTCGAACCGACTCGTGAGTTTGTAACTACTTGTAATCACGCAAGTTCTGTCGCTTGGCAAGGAAACCTTGCAGCCAAAAGAGATTTTTTAAAAATGCTCGGCTCGAACTTTAAAATTTTTGACCGAACCCTTTCATTTTCAATAGAAAAGCCCTTTTCTCTCATGCTGAGAAAAGGGCTTAAAGCAAACTGGCTGCCCGAACTGGTTAATAAACAGAACCTTTAAGATTGTATGCTATCTGCCCGAGAAAAGCAAGCGAAACTCTATTGCTCAGTTAAGGCGCGAGAATTTACTCCTTAAAACCCATTAATCCGCCAAATCAGATTCGTGCAAAAGTACGCGGCCTCTCTTCAGGCATTCTCCGGAAGACCTGATGTCATTAACGTCTATGCCAAAGCAATAATCGCTGTAGGCAAACTTAACGCTCTTAAACCCGGCTTTTTTGGCGATTTTGTTGTATTTTTTCTCAATCTGCACTTCTTTTGCATAAGCGATATCATAGGCTTTTTCGCGCTCCTGCCACATTTTCTTGATAAAAGGGTATTTCTTTAGGACTTTTTTGATTAGTTTTTTGTTTTTAGCAGATCTTATCATCTTCTCTGTCTAATGTATTAGACAATTGTATATTATATTAGACAATCGGATTAAGTCAGCATAAATATTCTCTGCTGCCTCTTTTCCCTTCACTTCAGCCATTTCTTCGCTTAATTATCCTTAATTAATCTTTCATCAAAAATGCGGACAAGCGGGTCTTCCCAGCCAAAACAATATTCTTTCCCGCAAAGCGGTTCAAAGGCGTCAATGCATAAGGGATCGATCCTTGCGAATTCCTCAAGCAAAGCCACCAATCCTCCTACAAATTCCCCCACGATGCCGTTAGAGTCATCTACTCCGCCAACACTCAGCTTCCTCTCTAAACGCAAAAGCAATTTGACCAAAATATCAGCCACCTGCCTGTTAACCGGCAATTCAGAAACAACCGCCGATAGCCGGTTACATCCTTCTCTTAAAGAATCCTGATTCGCAAACCAGGTGTGCGACGGCCCGGAATACGGCTTTATATATTTCATAGACTCTGTAATAGATTTCTTGACCGCGTTCAGCTCATCCTGGCTTAATTCATCCCTCCGGTTACTGCATGCAACATCCATAGAGAGCTGCTTGTCTTTCTCGCTTAACGGCTTGCCATCCAAAACCGCATACAATGCCAGGGCAACCATATGTTTGCAAAGTCTATCATTCTGCCCAACATAACAAGTGCAATGGCCTTGTTTATAGTTCCGGGCTGATACAGAAACGCGATATGACTCTGTTCCCAGGACAACGGCGGAATAATACCCTCCCAGCGTCTCTACCTTAGTCACCTTACCGCTTTCATACAACCCCACCGCGCGCTTAAACGTCGCCTCATCAGTAGCGAATTTGATTTTGTTAAGGTCGTAAGATGGAGTCATACAATTGGCCTTGCACATAAAAATGAAACTGTTCGAACCGACTAAACTTCTCCATTAATACATTCTGCTTGAAGCAATTCTATGCGCCTCTTACTCTTTTTTCTAACAATTATTGACATCGTCATTTCTCTCCCTAACAGAGACCCCCTGTGGCCACACTTGCAAATGATTTGGTCGTTATTCTTATGGATATTATCCCATGGAATATATTGTTTACATTTCGAGCACCTGACTTTCCATTCAGGAGGTTTTAACATATGCCCCTTGCATGTTTCGGTCATTTCCTTCAATAGGTCTTTTAGCCACTTTTTCCTTTGTTTTGTGAATTCCGGTGTAATACATCGCCTTTGCAAATGCAATAGATTACCTAATTTCCCATAGTTAGTAAGAATATCCTTGCTTAGGGGTATATATGTGAATGGCCTTATTTTCCGGTTCTTATATTTAAAATGAAATGTGAAAGGCTGTCTCGCTCCATTGATTCGCCTCCCCATCTCAAGCATTATTTTTTCGGCATGCCACATATTGATTGTCTTTTTAGGGATACCTTCCAGCGAAAGGAACTGCTCTCTTGCTCTCGCTTCTATTGCAAAACGCATTTCCAAAGCAGCATAGAAAATTGATTCTGGATTCGTATTAAGTAATTGTTGTTCAGCTCTTCTCAAATAACCCCATGGACTAACATCGTTTTTCTGAGTACCGATAGATTCAGACATCATTCTGAATTCTTTAATGGTTTTTTGGATCATGCACTTTTCTGTGTCGGTTGAGCAGGCGATATCTTCTGCAATTTCTGGCTAATCATTTTTTTCTTATAACCAGATGTCTTGGATATAAGCAATAGATCATCTGCAAACTTATTTAACTCAACATTCATCTTTATTAATTCTGCAACTAACTCCGTATATTTAGGATAATCTTTTTGTATACTTTGCAGACTTCGATTCCTATTCACGGACTCTTTCTTTGCCTCGCCCCACCAGTTTAAAAAATCCGCCTGCCATTTAGTTAAATGTGGTCTTATGCCATCATTTTGGACACGAAAAACTAAATCAGCGATTCCAGGTGTTTTTTCAATCTCGCTTAGGGGGAGCCCCATCAATAAATCTCTTGCAACAGGGAATATTTGATGAAGTGAGGCGTATACTTCAGCAATTACATCATTTTTTTCATCGAAGAGAAGAGCAGCTTTGCGAGTTCTCAGCTGGACATATAATTTCCAGGCAACTATGCGGTCTTCGTTTGTGGGTATTAATGTTATATTCCCTAAAGAAAAGGGGATATTTATATTTATGCAGTCCACACAGTATTTCTTTCGATGTGTAAATAACCAAATGCAAATCCATACAATAAATGCAAACAAAACCCCGTCAAGGAATTTCAACCTGCTTAAACTTGCTGAAATTTCTTTAAGTGCACCCATAAGAAAACTTATAAATAAAGAATAAGATTTCATGATTCCTATTTCAGAGATTGCTGATATGCCCATTCAATCCATGCTGGAAATTTTTCTGGCTGCCAATCACCCACAGCATCTTGAGGAATACCTTGTGGAATAGTGCCCCAAGAATCCTTTAAACGTATACCCAGAATGCCTTTGCCCAAATCTTTACTCGTCTGGATTTCCCATTTTACCCAATCACTATTCGCTGTCTTATTACCGATAAGCACAACCGTAACAGAAGCTGGCGTTATATATTCATCCTTAATAACCTTACAAACGTACTCTGCATCTGAGCTATTTATCCTTCTATCAAGTTTGTGGTTGTAAAAATCAAATCCATCGATGATGTTACGTAGGCCCATAAAACCCGAAACCTGCTGAGAGTCATCGTGATCGAAACTTATAAAAATTCTTCTTTTAGTCATCTTGGGCTCCTTTTCGCTATTAGTGAGTAATATTACAAACCTTACAGACAGCGTTATATTTCATCATATCGGACGAGTTTGTGATTAACCTTGCTCTTGAGGTACGCGCATTATAAGCTTCCTCAATCCATCCTCTTAATTCGGATGACGATCGTGGAGCAATCCAAAATCGAGCATAGCAGTTCGTATGAGCGCTGTTCCAATTTTCTTCGAGTCGAGGAGGTAAGTGGGCTGAACTTCCTAATGACGGCAGAATAATGCCCATAAGACCATTGGGTAAGCTATTTGTTTCTTGGCGCAGGCTCGCTTTTATCTCCCAATCAACATATCTCCGACTATGAGTACATGTCCCAACCAATACAATTGTCACGCTGGCATCTCCGATATACTTCGACCGTATTTGTGACATTACGTATTCGGGATTATCGCTTTTGATAATATCGTCAGTAAATTGTAACCCTAAGCCCTTAGGGATAAATACTTGTTCAGTTTCAGTCCATCTTTTAACGAAGGTTTTGACTTCGATATCATCACTGTGACAATATGAAATAAATACTTTTCTCCTCGGCTGTAACGCACCTAACAATGTGCTATAGGGATTATATTTCGGCCCGGAGTAAAGAAGGCTAGCGAGAAATTTATTTCGCCGCTCAGCTTCTTGTTTCTCTCGTTGTTCTCTTATCAATCGCTCTAAAGGGGATTCAAATGGATAATTCATATTCCTTTACGCGCACATCACGATTCTATTTAGCGCATCCTTATATTTAATAAGATTCTTGTTCACGCTCTGCATATCTTCGAGTAATAGCTTATAATCAGGGAACTTCTGCTGTATTTGTTGAGGCGATAATCGCATGTTAGCTTCGGACTTGGATTCGTTTTCATACCACCGGCGAAATCGCGCCTGCCATTTAGTTAAATGAGGTCTTATGCCGATATTTAAGACCTCAATGGCTATATTCACAAGGTCGCGAGTGCTTTTGCTCCGACGTATTTTAGCAGCAGGTATATCCTTTATCAGCTCACGCGTAACCTTAAAGAACTCATACCACGAGTTATATACTTCGACAATAACATCGTGCTCAATGTCAATAGGTAGACCTATCTTACGAGTGCTCAATTCTACTAACATCTTATAGGCAATTTGTAGGTCTTCATAATTAGGCTTTATCTTCACTTTTGCAGAACCTATTCCCAATTCTGCTTCATCAATCTCGTAGTCCCTGCACAGCCCAAGTCTCCTGATTCTTATATATACCAATATGGCGACAAGTAATACAACCACTAACCACGGGTTTATCACCCATTGGATATTGAAATCCTTATCAACAAAGATTTTTATTAGGTCCATATCAACCTCTCTTTCGAGCTTTGTCTCTTGATTCGCTTGTAGCCTTAATCTTCTCAAGCAAGACACTCGCTGGTTCGTCGTCCGGGTCCTGCGGAACAAGCCCTCCACGAAATGCCTTAGCGAGGATCGCTTGGGATAATTTATCAGAGAATTTTGATGCTTGCACTAATCGACCTTCGATAAAAAAGGATTGAATGCGTAACAACTCTTCTTTAACTCTATTGACCCGGCAAAATAATTGTTCCATTTTAGCCAAAATACGCGATTGTTCTCGAAGTGGAGGCAGAGGGATATCTATAGATTGCAATTTTGTCGCGTTAACATTAGGGATGGCTATACCTGCTGTATTATCAGCTATGCTATTCCAATAGTAAGGCGACATTAGATAAAATGAGATATATCGCGGAGAGATCGGATCGAGAGGTCTAAAGCGTATTAAATATGAAGCAAATACAGCTTTTGGACAATCGCCCTCTATCTCAATACTGATTCCAACAGAGCCAGCCCGAGATACAAGAATATCGCCTTTTTGTAGTAGGTATTTCCCTATATCTTCAGGGGCCTCTTCACAATAGGGGACAGATTTCCAATCAATAATTCCTGAAGAAATATCAGTGGTGCGAAGAAGCTTGGGACCTTTCCCTATATCACTTGCGCTTGTAGTCCAACCATATTGAGGTTTCTGACAAATATCTCCAAGCTTAACCCATATCCAATTATCTGGCAATTCAAATAACTCAAAAGGCATTTTTACCCCTTTTCCTCATTATTATTACTTTGAATATCTACCAGAAGGTCGTTAAGCTCATCAATTACAACCTGAAGATGCTCAAGAGCTTCAGTTGTTACTTCCTCAGGAACAGGTAATCCATTGCTGTCTTCAATCGACTTATCCTTTAACCAAGTCATATCCAGTTTATACCCGCGATCTTTAATCTCTTGAATGTTGAACCTACGGAAACGGCCCTCGATTCCTGAATCCGTTCGTTTACTTTGCCCGTTTGGATCCGCTCCGTAACATTTCTCAAATTCTTTAAAATGCTCCGGAGATAGAGGCCTGTCTTTTTTGGTAATGCCTGGTACATTAGAGCGGGCGTCAAAAATCCAAACATTTTCGGTCGGCAACCCTCTCTGGAAGAAAATCACATTCGCTTTGACGCCTTGGCTGTAGGGAGTAAATGTCCCGCGCGGTAAGCGCAAAATGGTGTGCAGGTTACAATCCTGAGTCAGAATCTCTATAACCTCTCCTGCCTTATCCTCAAAAAGACAGTTATCCGGCAAAACCATAGCTGCGCGGCCGCCGGGCCTTAGGATATTTACAACGTGTTGAATGAAATTGAGCTGTTTGTTGCTGGTCGAGATAGTAAAATCATCGCGCTCCGGCGCCTGGTTTGCGCCTTTGGTGCCAAATGGGGGATTGGTAAGCACACAATCATATCGCGTGCTTTTCAAGGGTTCATAAATCGAGTCTCCGAGATAGATATTCGCATGGATGCCATGGAGATATAAATTCATTAGCGCAAGGCGCCGAGGCCTAGCTACAAGCTCAGTGCCGGTATAAACCTTAGTCGTAATCCGCTTGGCGTCTTCGCGCTCAAGGCTGCCTTTCGTCTGCTCTATAAGCCATTCGTAGGCACAAACCAAGAAACCTCCGGTTCCAGCAGCCGGGTCATGGATAACGAAATCTTTTGATTTACGGGGATCCGGTTTCATACATCTGACAATTGATTGGATAAGAACACGGGGCGTAAAATACTGACCAGCGCCCTTTTTGCCTTCGGATGCAGATTTCTCAAGCAGGCCCTCATAAGCAGCTGCCTTGATATCCACATTAAGGCTTGTCCATTCGGTCTCATCAATAAGGTTAATCAGTTTCTTGAGATTAACCGGATTAGAAAATTTTGAAATAGCTCCGGCATAAATATCGCCAAGTGTGCCTTTTTGTTTCCCAAGGCCTCGCAGGGCATCCACATAGAATTCCGTCAATTCTGTCCCGGATTTTTCGCGTAGCACCGGCCAAGAATACTCCTTGGGGATACTTGCGCCTTTTTCTTCAGCCATCTTCAAGAAAAGAAGATAGGTGAGCTGTTCAATATAATCGCCATAGTCAACCCCGTCATGCCTTAGGGTATGGCAAAAACCCCATAATTTACCTACAATATCGCTCATGTTAACACCGCCTCATTTATCTCTTTCAAGAGTTCGTCAAGTTTACCGTCAAATAACCGGTTAAGCTTTGTATAGTTCATACCTTGCCTTGTGAAGATTGGCAAGGAATCAATGTCATCTTTTTCAATCAAAAGATTGGCGACCAAATGCCTGCGGATCAGCTCAAGCCATTTTTCCTGTGTGTCGCTAAATTTATGCTTTGCTTTAACCTTGGCCAAAGCCCGATCAATGCGAGTCTCTACAGTCAACAACTCATCATCCTTGGCAGCATGCCTGATGATAGAAACGATATCTGCCAATTCCTTGTTGTAGGCCCTGCGCAAGTTGCGCTCATTGAATTTATCAACCAGGCTATCCGGCTTAGTGGCAAGTTTCTCGCGCAAAGCCTTAAGCTCATCAGTATGGAAACCCCGTGGTCTGTTGAGCAAAATATCAATTGCATCGATATGCTCCGGGTTCTTTTTGACAAACTCCTCAAACATCTTCAGGTAATCAGCTGGCTTAAGTTCTTTGCCGTCAGCAGCCCTAAAAATCACTTCGGAGGCCACATAATCCTCGGCTGATTCAGCAATAATAAATTCTCGTTTTGGCCTTTGGTAATTTTCGCATAAATGCAAGAATGCCTCGCCCTGGAGAATCTTCATTGTCCCGGCCCAGTCTCTTGAGAGCTTTCCCTCGAGATTCATCGCAAAATCAGCAATATCTTCTCCGAGTATATAGTTAAATTCGTTCCTGCTTTCCTGCGTTATGTTCTTTGAAATACGCTGGAGCCTCTTTGATAGGACTCTAACGTTATAGGCCCTGCTTTGGTTATTGGCGATTGCCTGGACTATTTCACGAATCGTCCTGGTGGGTTTTATGGGCGCTTCTGCTGTGATGCTGGTCGTCTGCTTGAAGTACTCCAAGAGCGTACCGCCAAAACAATCAAAGACCGTAAAATGCGTCTTATTGATCTCCGGGCAGAGGCGCGTACCACGGCCCATCATTTGCTCAAAGAGAATCCTTGATTTCACCGGCCGTAAAAATACTATGTTTTCTATCTTAGGCACATCTACTCCGGTAGAAAGCATATCAACCGTGACTACTATCCCCGGATTTTGTCTGTTTCTAAACTCCCGTATCTTTTGCAGAGGCCTGTCAACCGTAGGGCTTCCGGTGATTTTCTGAACAAAGGCGTCGCCCCTGTTAAACTCATCCCTCAAAATATCGATTAGCTGGTCGCAATGTGAAGTATGTGGCAAGTCATTATCAGCAAATATCAGCGTCTTCGGAAAATGCCCTAGGGATTCTTCCTGACTAAGCAAATATTTCTTGAGTTCTTTTACGATTTTCTTGTTACGATCAGGCGCAGTCCATTCGGCTTCGTTACTTTCCGGAGCAAGCAAACGTTCGTCTTCCAAGACATCAAAGACTAACTGCCCAGTCTTGGTATCTTTAAGCCCAACTTCTTCGCCTTCTTTCAAGAAAGCGCCGTTGACCGTTATATCTGATTTTATTGATACTGCGTCATAATCAACTAAATAACCTTCCTTAACAGCGCGTTCATACTCGTAACGGAAGACAACTTCTTTGAAAAAAGCCATGGTATGCGCAGCAGGTGTAGCTGTAAGGCCTATCCGTATGCCGTCAAAGTGCTTTAGGACTTCTCGCCATTTGCTTTCCTCTTGGGCAGTATAACCGCGGTGGCATTCATCGGCTATGACAACATCAAAAGCATGGATAGGTATATCCAGTTTTTCTGCTTCTACATCTTCTTCAATGTCCCCGGAGGCAGCGCCGAACATACCCTCTTGGCCAAAAAGGTTAATGCGCATACGTTGAATTGTGCAGATATAGACGAAACTATCGCGACTTTTTGGATCCGTTAAATATTCGGTAGGCAGGACCTTCGGGTCAAATTTTACATCCTCATCCAAATCCTCACGCCTGAAACGCTGGCTGTAGACTTCGTAGCATTTATCAAACTTAAGGCCAGGCTCTGCCTCAAAGCTTGCCAGGGCAGTAACTGCCTGCGCTGCAAGGGCGCGCCGATCCACCAGGAATAAGACGCGCTTGGCAAGACCTGATTTCATCAGCCGATAGATCAAGTTGATAATCGTGAAGGTCTTGCCTGTGCCGGTTGCCATAGCAATAAGCATATTGCGTTTTCTCTCGGCAATTGCTTTCTCTATTGCCTCGATAGCTTCTCTTTGATAGGTGCGAAGAACGGGGTTATCTATGGCGTTATTTTTGAGCCATGCCTTTGCGAATTCCTCATCTTTGGATAAAAATTCCTCCAAGGCATTGGGTGTATGGATTGCTGCGATTTCTCTTGAGCGATTCAATGGATGGCGTAGATCCTGAAACCAAATAATTTTTCCATTGGTCGAGTAAATGAACGGAAGGTGATACTCGCCGAAACTAAAAGGGCTATTCTGGAATCCCCGGGCATAACGTTGCGCCTGTTGTAATACATTCTGCGGGCCCACAGAAACCTTTTTGCCTTCAACAGCTGCCAGCGGCTGCTTTTTGCAGAAAAGCGCATAATCGCAAGGCCCAGTCTTGGTGGGATATTCTTCGACTGAACCTTGGACATAATTCTTACCCTCTTCAAACTCAACTATAGGGCCCCATTTTGAGCTGATAAGAAGTTTATCGATATATTGTTTTCTGGTTCTGTGTTCGTTCCAATTTTGCTCTGGCATAATAAACCTTACTTATATGTTACAAGTTCACCGCTATCAGCAAAGCTGTGGCATTGGTTATCGCCAATAATAATATGATCTAACATCTTGACCTGCATAATGCTTCCGGCTTGGCAAAGTTCTTTCGTAAAATCCCGATCTTCCTCACTTGGCTTAGGATCCCCGGTGGGATGGTTATGGGCGCAAATAATTGACGCTGCGAATTTCTGTAAGGCGCTGTGAATAATCTCACGCACAATCGGCATAGCATGGTTGACCGTGCCTGTGGTTGCGTCCATAATATCGATAATCCTATTATTGTTGTCCAAATATACGACCTTAAAACTTTCAGTCTTTAAATCCCGCATTTGCGGCATAAGGATATCCATAATATCTTTGGCAGAAGATATCTTCTGCTTACCCGTACTCGCCTCATCCTCACGAAATCGCCTACCAATTTCAAGCGCTGCCTGGATATGAGCGAGCTTCGCACCTCTAAGGCCTTTAAACTCCTCCCAGTCTCGCGCATCCGTATGCGCCATGTTCCTAAAAGTCCCGAATTTCTTCATCACTTTGCGCGCAAGGTCAATTGCGCTCATTCCTTTGGTGCCGGTGCGCAATAAGATGGCTAAAAGCTCGGAATTGCTAAGCGCCTTCGCACCCTTCTTGAGCAGCTTTTCTCTCGGCCTGTCATCCTCCGGCCATGTCTTTATGCCTGTCGCTTTCCTTGCCTTCGTCATTCTCACTTAGACGTCCACCAATAATTCATACTGCCTTGTCCCTTTTTAAATGCATTGTGAGCCCTTTCGGTTCCAGTTGATATGACTATCCACCAGTATTTTCAATTATGGACTTTTTTAGAGACTTCTTTCGCTTTTTAGAGACATCTCCTTTAGGGACATTTTTAAGGACATTTTTCACTTTTTAGGGACATTCTCTGTTGCACAAAAATAGGCCCCTTTCTTGTATCCGACTTTCTTTGCTAGGCCAGTCTCGACTAACCGCTTTAAATCTCTAATTGCTGTCTTTTTAACGATATTCCCAAATAGTTCTAAATATGAAGTAATCGTCATCTGTTTCTTCTCATTTACCATTAACCGTAAGGCTTCAATCTGACGCTCATTCAAACCCAGTTTTTTAAGATCTGCCTGGCGTTCTTCAGGAATACTAGGCACTAAATCCAAAATCTTGTCTCCCGGACCATAGAACTTAACAACGAAATAATCTCCTTCTTCCGAAAATTCCGGATCAGAAAGACCATGCGCCTTCATATGTTTTTTCATTTTGGTAATACCGGTCCCGTAACGTTCCATATCCAATGTCTCATGGAAGATGTTGCAGATTGCTTCATTACGGGTGGCATGCTGACCTTCCAGCTTTTTAATATTGAGGCCCGGCAAAAGGCCTCCGGGATTACGCACTTCAATGCGGTCATCAAAAATTGAAACCATAATAGGCGCACCTCTCCTGTTATAATCACGATGCGCAATGGCATTGATAACAGCTTCGCGGACAGCCTCAAAAGGATATTCCGGAATATCAACGCGTTTAAATTCTACAATCTTATTTGCCAAACGCGTATTGCGCTTAAAGAAAGAGGCGACATCTCCCAGCATTTTATAAATATGCCCCTTGATTTCCTGCGAATCAATAGTCTCTACCCGGTCGGTCCCCTTAAAGCGGGCAATGCGAATCTCATGATGTGTGATATGTTCAGTAGTATCCTTGCCGAAGAAAAGCATCGCAGCATTAGTTGGATGGAGCGCGTCCTCTTGTTTCTTTACCACTTTAAGCGTATCCGTTAAAAAATGCTTAACCGAAATCTTAGGGATAGCGACCTTAAGTTTGGTGGCGCGATTCTGAAGAAAATCTTTTACAGCTTGCTCATCAATAGCATCATAACCGAGATCTTTGCGAACAGCCTTGTCAAAAGGCACCTTACCGACAGCGCCCTGATCGTCTAGGAATGAAATTAAGCTATTCAGTACCTGGACTTTTAAATCATCCACGTTACGGAAGCGCTTATATATGAATACTGTTTTGATAGATTTGAAAAAGTCCTGCATATCTTTATCCCGCTTAGCGTCATCTGCAGATGTTCCTTTGACAAAAATCAGGATTTCGCCACGCGGACAATCTTTTTGGAAACGCCTGAATTCGCGCTCGGTCGCAGACAAGCCGTCTTTGCCTCTATCCCCGTATTCTTTGCCGATAATCCCCAGATAAATATCGCTGTCACACACGTGCTTAAGATATGTCGTTACCGGTGACATTCCTTTAGCCGGAAGGTCTTCGAACAAAAAGACGTCAAAACACTGCCTTAACGTCGTATTATCATTAATCAAATCCTTAATTGCAAATCTTTCGCTTCTCAGTTCTTTCTGATTGCCGCTTACAAATATTTTATATTTCATCTTATTTAACCCCTTTGATTGCTTTACTGAAAAGCTTACTTGCTCTTTTGTTCAAATATTTTTCAACATGATATTGCTGGATTTTACTCGGGATCGTTTTCCCATTAAACCACCTGCTGACAGTAGAAAAAGCGACACCCAACTCTTTTGCCAGATCCTGCTGGGTAATCTTGTTCTCTAAACGGTACAGCTCTAGTTTTTTTATAATGTCCATAGATTATCGCTCCTCTATTTAATTTAGTTATATGTCTTGCACATATTGCATCTTATAGCACAAAATAGACCAAGGGTCAACTTAAAAATCATTTCAGAAGGTCACGGCGTGACAGGCCATATCGGAGTTAATTTTCTTGCGAGCTTTTGAATGCTGGTATCGGAGCACCTGAGAAGCTTCTTTCTATCGTAGGCACAAAATCGGGGCTAAAAAGGTATGCGGGGCGAAAACCAGCTTTATCCGCTTTTCACGAGGAGCCTTATTTGTAACCTAAAAATAATCCTTTCTCATTACCTGCTTTTCCCTTTCACCGGAATACCCTGCGCCCTTAAGGCATCGGTCTTTTTCTTAGAACATGCCATGCACAAAAATACCGGCTTTGCATTACTGCGATCATAACCCATGGTCTTAATTAATCTCCATAAGTGAGACGCAACTCCACATTCATCGCATCTACCTTCCTTAATATGCCATACTTCAACCGCCTTAGAGGTAAAAATAAACCTATCTACCCAGAAAAAGATTGACCCACCTATTAAGTTTGCAATAACGGTTGCCCAGATACCGGATCCCAAATTACGCACCGCAATCCACAAGATCGGCGTGCTCATTTGCCAGCGGATCAGATATAAAATAAATCTTCTCATAAGGCCCTCTCTTCATTAAATAACGAGGCATCTGTTTCTATCTCTACCAAATCAATCACAAACTCCTCTTTTATAAAAACCTGGATGTCCTCGATCTTACAATACGGACAGACAGCTGTCGGCTCTTTGACTTTTGAATACCTGTGGCACCGCTTACAAAATATTTCAATTTCCATTGTTTTAATATCAAGCTCAATTAACGGCAGATTCTCGCCTTCCAGTAAAAGCTCAAAGACATCTTTTAGCCTCTGCGGGCTAACTTGGCTAAAAGGGCTCAGGCTGACATGCGCAGTAACCAGGGAAACCGGCTTATCAGAATGCTCTTTCCTCAAGGTCTCTTCTATTACAGAAACTATTTGCCGGGCAAATCTTAAATCATGCATATAATGACCTTTCTCTATAAGTAACTGCCTGTTTTAAGATATTCCGCGTAATCTCTGACCGCATCCTTTAGAGGTGTAAATCTGCAAGGACAACCTGATCCTTTTAATTTTTCAATCTTTGCCTGCGTGAAATACTGATATTTATCCCTTATCTGCTCCGGCATCCCAATATACTCAATCATAGGATTCTTTCCAACAGCCGAAAACATGGCTCTTGCCAAATCGTTCCAAGTACACGCCTGGCCGGTCCCCAGATTAAAAATGCCTGTTTTTCCCGGATGGGTAAAGAAATAATACATTACTTCCACGGCATCCTTTACATAGACAAAATCCCTCTTCTGCTCGCCGTCCTTATAATGCGGGTCATAGGATTTAAAAAGCCGCATAGGGTTTCCTTTTGCCACCTCCGCGAAGTTCTTATATACAACGCTTACCATTTCTCCTTTATGGTATTCGTTGGGACCAAAGACATTGAAGAATTTTAAGCCGGTAACCTTGTCTTCATAGCCACTGTTGAGCACCCAAAGATCAAATAACTGCTTTGACTGGCCGTACATATTTAACGGCTTAAGACGCAGCGTATTCTCGTTACTGTCATCGTAACCAAACCGGCCGTCGCCGTATGTTGCCGCTGAAGAGGCGTAAAGAAACGGTACCTTGTGCTTAAATGCCCAAAGCGCTATCTTCTTCGAATACTCGTAGTTGTTGCTGAGAAGATACGATGAGTCGGTTGCCAGGGTTGAGCTGCAGGCCCCCATATGAATAATGTGCCGGGGCACAGGAAGGTCGTCCTTCTCCACCAAGCGGAGAAATTCATCTTTTTGCAGGTAGTCAAGATAGTATTTACCGGAAAGGTTCTTCCACTTAGCAGGGCCATTGATGTTATCAACAATAAGGACATCGCTGACCCCTTCTTTGTTCAGCTTCCAAAGAAAACAACTGCCGATAAATCCTGCGCCACCTGTTAAAATAATCATTTCTTTTGTGCGCTTGAATTGCAAAATCCTCTGTCTGTAAAGTTAACATCTGGCAAGATCATCCTGTTTACTTCTAATCTTTATTCAAAGAAAAAACAATCGCCACTTCCATGCCTACGGAAGACCTGCTGATTTCTTTCGGTATCGGCGGAAACGGGCTTGCTCTTTTCACGGTAGCAACCGCTTCTTCATCAAGAATAACCGAACCGGATGAACGGATTATTCTGATATCCTGCCCTGCGCCTCCAGACAAGACGGTAAAATATAAGTGTGTTACCCCCTCAATCCCTTGCTTTTTCGCCCACAAAGGGTATCGCCTTGCCGCTTCAATTCTTTGCTTTACCATATCCTGATAGCGAAGCATTGCGTCCTTACTGGGGTCTATAACTTCAACTTCCTCTTCAATGCGCTCCTGAGGAGTTTGCTGTATAGTTATTTCTTCGGGAAGAGGCTGCGGCTGCGACTCTGGTTTCGGCTGCTCCGGCTCCTGCTCAATTTCCTTAAACTTCTTCTCTTGCCCCATAATATCAATCTTGGGTAGAAGCGCAGGCTTTTCTATCTCGACATTGACCATGACCTCTTCCGGCTGCTTTTCATGCTGAAACGGGTGAAAATTAAATCCTGACGACCCTAATAAGAATCCATGGCCAGCGAGAGAGATCAAAAAAGCTACTCTGGTTACTTTATCGTTTAGCATCTTCGGGCTTAGTGGAAATAACCACTCCTTCGGCATCAGCCTGTTTGGCAATATCCATGACCTTTACCGCCAAGCCCAGATTGATCTTCTCATCCGCTTTGATAACTACTGTTTTTTTCTTTGCCGAAAGAATCTTTGGTTTTAATTTTTCTAAAAGCTCCTCCATAGAGACTCGCGCTTCATTCAGATATAATTCATTGTTCTCAGTGATAAAAACAGTAATATTATCATCCTGATGCGGCTTTGAGGTAACCGCTGAAGGTAAGACCAGTTTTATCCCAGGCTGGGTAATAAAGTTTGCCGTAAGCATAAAAAATATTAAAAGCTGAAATACCACGTCGATTAAGGGCGCGATATTTAAATTAGTACTTATCTTTTTTCTCCCCTCGAATTCCATCATACCTCCAAGAGCTCAGCAGCAGCGTCTTTCATCTGAGCGCCGATGTTATCAACTCTTCCCTCAAAATAGTGATAGGCAATCATGGTTGGGATAGCGACAAATAAGCCTGCTGCGGTAGTAATCAACGCCTCCCAGATGCCTCCGGCAAGCACCGAAGCATCTACTCTTCCCCCTAACCCTTGAATCTTCATAAAGGCCTTAATCATCCCAGTAACCGTACCTAAGAGCCCCAGCAGCGTAGAAGCATTCACGATGACTGCAAGACCGCGTAGATGCTTATCTAAGTAGCGGATAATCTTGGAGCCTGCCCGAGAGATTAATTTTTCTTTTTCATCATTATTCTTGTGCCGGATATGGATACCGACAGCCAAGATATGCGCAACAGGACCGGATGCCTCCTCGCAGAGCCTTAACGCCTCTTCGGCCTTACTCTCCTTTAACAGCACCTTTACCCGGGAGCATATGTTGGGAACCTTTGTCTTAGTCTTGTGAAAACAATAGTAACGCTCCAGAATAATAGTAATAGACACTATCGAGCATAACAGTATCGGCCACATCAGCGGGCCGCCTCTTAGAAATAAATCAAACATTTTCTCCCTCCGGTTAATTCAAGAACTCTTTTACTATATTAGAAATCGCTTCTGCTTTAACATCCTCCAAGTGAAAATATTTTGCTCCTAATATCTCTGAAAGTTCGTTAAGTTTACCCAGCTTGACAAAGCCTGTCTCTGTATCAATAACTATTGAATTAATCCCGAGTTCCTTTATCTCGCCGGCTATTCTTTTTGCCTCATCGAAAGCGTTAATTTCGTCGTTAATACTTACATTTGCCTTCCCGTCGGAAATAACAACGAAAAGCAGAGATATCTTTTTATCTTTGCTTAATTCACCGCGCAAGACCTCAAACCCCCTAAGCAATCCTTTAGATAAAGGGGTCTTGCCTCCGGTAGGCAAGTCTTCAAGCTGCTTCTTCGCCAATTCCACGCTGGATGTGGGCGAAAGTAACAACTCGGCTTTATCCCCCTTAAACGCTACCAGGCCTACTCTATCTCTCTTTTGATAAGCATCAACCAATAAAGACAGTATCGCGCCTTTTGTCTCAACCATACGCCGGTTAGCTCCCATTGAACCGGAGGAGTCAACCACAAACATAATGGTATTGCCTATTTTTCTTTCTCTTACTTTCTCGCGAATATCCCCAGACTCAATAGCAATGGCAACACCGCTGTTGCTCCTCTGTCTCTGGTAGGGGGCCGATGCTCTAAGGGTAGCATCAAAGGCAATATCATTGGCCTTGCCCTGAGGGATCCGGCTCTTTATATAACGCCCTGACTTGGTATCGCTTTGCGCCTTACTCCTGCGCCCCGAGCCTGTCTTAACCCGAGGATCGGCAGGAAGAGATATTTTTTTTACCGGATATGGCTCGGATGACTCAAATGTTGTTTCTGACTGGCTGTCCGGCTTGGAATCCTGCTCTTGATTTTTCCCTAACTGCTGCTGGGGGTTATTATTCTGCCCGGCGGGATTATTCTGATTATGCTGGTGTCCTTTATGATGCTTGCGCACAGACTCTTCTAATTTTTCTTTGTCGACTTTTGGCTCTTGAAACGGCTTTCGCCTCATACGATGAGAAAGCACAAGCTCGGCTGCCTCTTTCACATCATCAGCAGTAACCTCGGTTCTTTCGTGGTAGGCAGCTATTGTCTGCGCTACTTTTAACATAAAAATATCCGAACGGTGGCCGTCAACATTCATCTCAATAGCGATATTGGCAATAAGGCTTAAGATATCGTCGGAGAAGCGCACCCGGGGAAACAAATCTTTGGCATGCGTTATCAGCTTGGACAATTTATCTTCTTCCTCGCTCCACTTCTTTGCAAAACTATGCGGCTCATTTTCGTATTCCATACAACGCCGGACAACTTCTACGCGCAAACCACTGTCATCAATACCTTCTACCTCCACGCATAAGCCAAACCTATCCAGTAATTGAGGCCTTAATTCGCCTTCTTCGGGGTTCATTGTGCCAATCAGTATGAAACGCGCCGGATGAGAAAAAGAAACGCCCTCCCGTTCAACGGTATTGACTCCCATCGCCGCGGAATCCAAAAGTATATCAACTAAATGGTCATCAAGAAGATTAACCTCATCCACATAAAGAATCCCCCTGTGCGCGGAGGCTAAAATTCCCGGCTCGTAAATCTTTTCTCCTTTTTTTATGGCGTGCTCTATATTTAAGGTGCCGATTACCCTGTCCTCTGTAGAGCCTAAAGGCAGATCCACTACTTTCATTTTACGCTTGATTACCGGAAGTTTTTCTCCTTTGGTCTTGCGCGTAAAGCATTCATTGCACATCTCGCTTTTTTGGCGCGGATTGCAGTTAAATGGACAATCTTTCACAACTTCTATCTCCGGCAAAAGGTTTGCCAATGCCCTTGCCGCAGTGGACTTTGCCGTGCCTTTCTGGCCGCGAATCAAAACTCCTCCCAGATTGGGATTTATCGCATTAAGAACAAGCGCCTTTTTCATCCGCTCCTGTCCGACAATCGCGGTAAACGGAAAAACAGTTCTTCTGCAGGTCATCTTATTTACCCCCTTACTACTTCTTGTTAAATAATTCCTTAACTTCCTTCATTTTATCTTTCCAGGTCTCCACATCCATCGAGTTCAAAACATCAATTGAGCCGCCCTGAAAATCACCTTCCACATCTCCCATCTTTTCTTCAAGCCAGCTCTCGATTTCAATATAAGCGTTTTTCAATCCTTCCAGCACCTCCGGGTCCGCGTCCCACAACTGACGCTGGTGCGCCTCCAGGAGCCTTCTGCCTATCTCCTCCAGGGCCCAGGGATTATTTTCCTGGAAAAACTCCCGCATTTCCTTGTTCAGGATAAATGTCCTGGCAATATCATCGAATATCCAGTCATCTACTTCTTTGGTTGTCGCTTCCCAACCGTAAACCCTTCCGATTCTTTTGGAGATATCGGAAGCGCCTTTATACCCGTGTCTTTTCATCCCTTCAATCCACTTAGGGTTCAAAAGCTTTGTCCGTACAACCCGCCTTATCTCATTAGCCAGATCATCCACCCTTACGCGGGAAGGATCTCTGGTGTCGCCATAATAATTCTTAATATCTTTGCCGGAAATATGCTTTGCCGTAAGCGACATGCCGCCCTGAGTGGAAAAATAACAGCAGCAGCCAAAAAGGTCATATTCATCCGTAACGCTTTTATTAAAGGTAAGGTCCACGCTTTTAAGCTGATGCATAAAATGGGCGTGCATCTGCTTACCCGGAACGCCTTTGCCGTAAGCATAGCCGTTCCAATAAACGAATATTTCCGACAAATCTTTTTCTTCTTTCCATGCCGATGCGTAAATCGCCAGATTAACGCCTGAGCCGTAGGTGCCGGGCATCGAGCCGAACATGCGCAGTGTCGCATCCCTAAATTCGCCGGATGCGCCGTCCAAATCAAGAGTGCCTGTTTTTTCCAAGATGTGTTTGCGTATAAAATTATCTTTGGGATCCTCGCGAAGCAACGCCACTGCCTGTATTGCCTCATCAAGCAGATCAACGCAGTCGGGAAAACAATCTCTGGTTATGCCGGAAAGCCTGATGGTCACATCAATGCGCGGACGCCCCAATTCCTCTAAAGGAATAATCTCAAATCCCTTAGTCCTGCCGTTTGACTGCCATACAGGCCTTACCCCTATTAAAGACATAAGCTGAGCCATTTCTTCTCCGTCTGCCCACATAATATCCGTACAAAACCAGACCATGGCCAGATTCTCCGGAAAACTTCCCGTATCCTGTCTGTATTTCTCAATTAGGGCTGCGGATAACTTCTGCCCCACTATCCATGCGGCAGGCGTGGGGATCTTTTTGGGATCAAGAGAATAGAAATTCCTTCCCGTCGGTAAGACATCTGGTCTGCCCCGGGTTATCAGTCCGGAAGGCCCCGGCTCAATAAATCCGGCGGATTTGCCATGAAACAAAGCGCCCATTTCATCTGAAAGATCTATCCGCCTGGCTATATCCAGCACTTTTTCCTTAAGAGCATGAAGATTTCTTATGGATTCGGCGCTCTTCAGCTTATTGCCTAAGAGTCCTTTGACTACCGCGTCTAATTCCTTCTCCCCGTTATCTAAAAAATTCCTGATCAGCTCCAAGGAAACCATGTCAACGTCTTCGATAAGTTCCGCGTATGTTTTCCCCTGGATCTCGGAATACTTAGAGGGATCAGAAAGCGCCGAGTCCATATTCTCGCCTAACAAGTTAAAAAGAATCCTCCGCGAAGATATTCCATCTCCAAAATCATATCTAACAATGGAATTAATAAATTCTATTCTTGCCTCAGCTGCAGGATTTTCTCCAAATATATGCATACCGTCGGGGATAAGCGTTGTTTTAAGCCGGGTTAGAATTTCATGCGCCTTTTTTACTACTGTCTCAAACGGCTCCTCTTCGCCGATTTGAATCTCTTTGTCGAGATTCGCCTCATTTATTATCTCGATAATCATATGCTCTAAGGTATGCGCCCTTGAGCGGTCAATCTCTTTGGCTTGGTTATATTCTCCAAGGATTTTCGCCAGCTCCTCAAGCTTATCGTATAGGCCGCTTGAGGTCATTACAGTCTGCATATGATCAACCAAAGCGGCATAACTCCTGCGCTTGGCTATCGTTCCTTCCGGAGGATTATCCGCGTTATAAATGTAGATATGCGGCACCCGGTCAATAGAAATATCGGGATAGCATTTTTCTGATAATGCAGAGCCCTTGCCGGGGAGAAACTCAACATTCCCATGGGTTCCTACGTGAATAATAAGATCGGCTTTGAAATCATTCTCCAGGAAACGGTATGTGGCCAAATATTGGTGTGGCGGCGGAATCCCGGGGTCATGTAAAATCTTACACACCTTCCCGTCGCAGCGCGCTCCTGCGCATCCCCGCTTAGGCTGCACGCAGACAACGGCATTGCCGAAATCCACACCGGTAATTAGAATTTTACCCTGATAAACCATAGCCGCGGGGACTCCGTCTTTCTCCTCCCCCGGAGGATTACCCCAAGCCTCACATAATCTATTACGCACTTTAGCCGGAAAGGTATTGAACCACTCCAAATACTTCTCTTTACTAAGCAAGGAAAGGGCTCCGCCTTTTTTGACGATTTCATCCGTCGTTGTCCAGCGGAATTCAGATACTGCCTTGCGCTCCATAATCGTAGTGATCAAATCCTTTCCGTCGTTAGGAGGATTAACAGAGTACCCTCTTATTTTCATTTCCTGCAGTATCCTGGCTACGCTTTCCAGCGTATCAAGATGCGCGCCGCAGCCTACAGTTGCCTCTACAGAAGCGCAGGGATTATTATGCAGGATAAAGGCAACCTTTCTCTGAGCAGGCTCCTTATGCTTTAGCTCGATCCAGTTTTTTATTCTGCCCACAAACCTCTCAATCCGTTCAGATATCGGCCAGTACTGCTCTACGCAGGCGCCGCTTGCCTTATCGACAAGGCGCCTTACAGCTCCTATAATAATCGGCTCAATGACTCCCTGAAATTCAGGCAAGGCGAGCTGCCAGCCGACAGAACTGCCAAGCCCAAGCTTATCCTCCCGCCACTCCTGCTCTGTCTTATAATACGTCGCCAGGGGATGGAAAACCGGAACATCCATCTGCTTTAAGAATTCAATTCCTCCCTGGATTCCGCTATTTTCCTGCGCTCCTGTTTCCGGAGAAAGTATTGAAGAATGCAGATTAATCAAAACGTCTATTACCGGCTTGCCGTTACTATCAAGGAAATACTCTTTGGCCGCCTCATATCCGGGCTTGGAATTAAAATCAGTCTTTCCGATGCTTTGAGAAAAAACAGGGATAACATTAAACCCGCAGCGGAATAATTCGTTGATCAACGCCCGCTCCACCTCCATATTATTGTTTATCCAATAGCAGCGGTAAAAAAGAATTCCTACTGTGGGCTTATCCTTTTTAATATACTCCTTGATATAATCATCCCTGCTCGTATAAACCCTGTTTGACTCCGGATGATAAATTCCTTCCCACGGGAAAGATAAAGGCGGCTCAACTTTAAAATCCAGATTCAATACCTTACTGCCGATAAAACGGAGCATATTGGCAAAGTTCTTCTCACCCCCCAGGGTTAAATACTCATAACATATCCTCACTACATCCGCTTTTACGGTAGAATATTTAAAAAGCTCCGGACTCTGGCTCAAGCAGATAACAGGTATCGTCTTGCCTATTTCCTCTATATCGTGCTTTATCTGCTCCCAGACTTCGTTAGCGCTCAGATAAAGCAAGATGACATCGCATTGCCGTAAATTGGAGAGATTCTTCTCTGCCTCTTGGATATCTTCGAACTGGCGCATAGAAAAAGCAGTCAACTCCACATCTTTGAGCTCCCGAGCAGCCTGGGTCAAGCAGCTTAAGCTTGTCCCTCCCCAGATAATCGCGCCTATTTTCATAAACAATCCTCTTAAATCATAAACAAAAATATTACCAAAAACACAGCCCTAACAACCATCCCTAATATTGTAGAAATCAAAACGATATTCGCCCCTAACGAGAAACCAAAAATCGCCGTGTAATTAGCTAATGAGGAGCGGACGCTAAAGACAGGCAGCATTAATAAAGCGCCGAGCATACAAGCAACAACCGCCTGAAAATCACTTAAAACCCCATTGGTAAGCATGGTGCCTATGGAAGTTGCCCCAACCAAAGGGCTGAGCATATAAGTGCTGACTGGAATCGCCGCAGATGCAGGCAACTTAAAGAAATCGGTCAAAGGCTCTACTATTTCCTTTAACTTGGCTGTTGCGCCGTTATTTGTCAATAGAGATATAATAAAGGTCATAGAAACAAATGTTATGCTCACTCTAAAGAATATCTTCATCTCGCGCTTAATAACCCTTAGAATGACGTCCTTATATGCTCTTGTGATAGGAGCATCTTTTTCTGGGGGGAACTCAATCGCGAAGTCGCATCTTTGCGAAGTCGCTCTTCCATAAAGAACAATAAAGATAATCTTAACTATCCCGGCAGCCAGGAAACTTAAAAAATATATTCCGCCCACCTTAAACCCCAGGACAGGGATAATAACCGGCAGCTGGTAGGTAAATGTCTCTTTCACATATACAGGGATCCCGTTAAGCATGGCCGATAAAAAGACTTCCTTGCGCTTGAGCTTTTTCCTCTGATAAAATTCAGCCAGCATGGTATTGCCGGCAACAACCGACCCGGCAGAAGTGATAAATGTTATGGCTGACTCAGCAGGCAGACGCGCCAGCCGGACCAAAGGCCGGCCGATAAATTCCAGCTTCTTCAGCACCCCTAATTCCATAAGAAACCCCGATACAAACAGTGAAATAAACATCACTATCAATGTTCTTGGGATATATGATAGCGTATCCCTCATTGCCTCTATAAAAATATTCGGCATATCAAGCGCCCGCCTTTGCAACCGGAATTATATTGAACATCCCAGTAGTCTTACTTGTGATTATCTCTATATCTATCTTGTAAACCTCTTTTAAGGTGGCTTGTGTCAAGACATCCTGAGGTTTGCCTGCTTTATAGATTCTGCCTTCCTTTAATACTAATACTCTGCTTGAATAGCGGACCGCCAGATTAATATCATGGGAAACCATAATTACGATAAGCTTCTCTCTCCTGGCCAGCGCTTTCAATAATTCCAGAAGATCCAACTGATGATGTATATCCAAGTGTAATGTCGGCTCATCGAGCAGAAGCACGCGCGGCTGCTGCGCCAACGCCCTGGCAATAATCACTTTTTGGAACTCCCCTCCGCTAAGTTCGTTAACCAGCTTTGAGGAAAGATGCTCAACCCCGCATAATCGCAGAGATTCTTGCGCAATATCAAAATCTCCTGTTGACTCCTTATCAAAACGCCCGAGATGAGGAAACCTTCCCATCATAACCGTGTCTAAAACACTAAAAGCGAATTTATGAATAGAGTTTTGCGGCACAACCCCCATCAATTTTGCTATTTCTTTCTGCCTGGCCGAAGCCAGATCTTTATCATCAAGTAATATGACGCCGCCTCTCGGTTTTAGCACTTTATTAAGACACCGCAGCGGCGTGGTCTTGCCTGATCCGTTGGGGCCGATAATGCCTAATATCTCACCCTGCACAGCCTCAAAAGTAACATCCTCAAGCACCGTATCGCTGTCATAAGCAAAATCTATCTTTTCAACTTTCAATATCATTGCGCTACAATCCTATCTGTTTTTTTCTGCTGCGTAAAAGAACTAGAAAGAACGGCACCCCTACGATGGCCGTGATTATTCCCACGGGCAGCTCTGAAGGGGCAATGACTGTCCGCGCCAAAGTATCCGCCCATACCAAAAATATCGCCCCTCCCAATAAAGATGCCGGCATAAGAAGCCGGTGATCAGGGCCGACTAATAACCTCATCGCATTAGGAATAATAAGCCCCACGAATCCTATAATCCCGCAGGCTGCCACAGCCGCTGCCGTTACCAGGGAAGATAAGACTAAAACCATTCTCCTTACATTTTCCACATCCACGCCTAAATTCTTTGCCTGCTCTTCCCCGGTCAGCAGAATGTTTAAGTCTCTGCCAAAACACATAAGCCCCGCGCTTCCGCATATTGCTAAAGGCAAAGCAGCAGCTACTTTGTTCCAACTGCTTTCCCATAAGCCTCCCATAAGCCAGAATACAATCTGCCGTAATTCCCTTTCTCCGGCCATATACTGCGTAAATGAAACAAGAGCTGAGAAAAAGATAGACACGGCAATACCAGCCAGAAGAAGCGTGCCAACCGGAACAGTTCCTCGCACTTTAGCAAGGTAATAGACTAAAAACGCGCAGGATACGGAAAACAAGAATGCCGAAGGGCCTATCCACATTGAGCCTAAGCCGAGAATAATCACTAAAGAAGCACCGAAAGCGCTGCTTGAAGCAATGCCCACCACATAAGGCGAGGCCATGGGATTTCTAAACAGCCCCTGCATTCCGCACCCGGCAATGCCCAACACCGCCCCTACCAGCGCGCCCAATAGAACTCTGGGCAATCTTACATTGATTATTATCGTCTCATAATAAAGCGGCCAATTATTGTGCAAAGCGATAATCCTGGATACTAGCATCTTTGCTATTATTCCGGGGGGTATCTTACTTAAACCTATAGTCAACGACCAAATTACGCTTAAGGCTAAACATATCGCTAAAATCAGAATTACAAGCTTATGTTTAAAGTGTCCTACGGTACAACATTCCTGTTTGCTCATTGTTCAAATGCCTCCGGATGGAGCCAGCGCGCATATTGTTCCAGTCCCTCGATGCATTTCGGCGTATAGTTAGTATAAACGGCGCGGCTGATAAATATCTTGTCATCCTTAACGGCCTTTATATTCTGCCAGCCGTCTCTTTTTTTTACCTCTTCTACAGAAACTCCGTACTCCTCCAGGATAATAACATCGGGATCTTTTTCGATAATATATTCGTTGCTGATTAAAGGAAAGGGCACCGGCTCGTCTTTAGCCAGATTGCTTCCCCCTGCCATAGTAATCAAATCATGCGTAAGCGAACCCGGGGCCCTGGTACGGCCTATTGCACCTGCTTCAAAATATACTACGGGCTGATATTTAACTCCCTCTAATTTCTTCCGAACATCATCAATCCGCTTCTGCATTTGCCCTGCTATTGCGCGGGCCTGCGGCTCCCTATTAACCGTTCTGCCGATTTCTATGACAAGATTCACCACGTCATTTAAATTGCACGTCTTAACAACAAAAACATTTATGCCTCTTTCTTTCAGAATCTTGACATCAGAATCATAAGCAAAAACAATATCCGGCGCAAGGCCAAGGATTGCCTCTATATTAATATTCCCGAATCCTCTGCCTACCTTGGGCATATCTTTGACTTGCGCCGGATTACTGAATGTATTGTTAACGCCTACAATTCTGTCCTCTAACCCAAGATCGACGAGTATCTGGGTGGCCGCAACGTTTAAGGATACTATTCTCTCGATATTTCCGGGCAATATGACATTCCGCTTCTTTACGGTTGAATTTGAGGCGAAATATGAAACACAAAATGCCAGAAATATAAAGCAAACTAACGCCAGCCATTTTCTCATTTTCTAAAAATCCTTGCCGATTTTGAATCCGACTATGAAGTCTCTCGGATAAGCGGGATATATACTGCCGCTGGAACTCCTATAATCGTAATATTTCTTGTCAAACAAATTCATAATGCCGGCATACAGCCCAACTTTCGCGTATTTAAATTCGTGAGCATAATCGATCCGTGTATCCCATATTGTGCGCCCGGGGATATTATACGTATTGGCCTCATCCGCATAAGCATCCGATCTGTAATTCCCGCTTATTGAATAAGTAACGCCCATAGGAAACTCATATTTTAATCCGTAAGCTATCATCCGCTTTGGCGCGTGAGGCAATCGCTTGCCGTCATAATTGGTTGAACCCTTGGTATAATCCGTAAATGTTGCGTCCTGGAACGTCAGGTTTGAAAAAACCGAAAGCCCCTTCAATAGGTATAGGCTTAGTTCAGACTCGATTCCTTTATGTCTGGTTTTAGCCGCATTTTGATAAATACCGCTTAAATAAATTTCATCTTTTACGTCCATCAAATACCCCGCTACCTGGACTGATAATCTATTAAAAAACAGAGACTTTACTCCTATCTCATAATTCCAAGCGGTCTCCGGATTAAGGTCAGGATTGCGATATTGGCTTGTAAACATATTCATTGCACCAGGCGGCGTAAACGCCTTTCCTATATTACCATACAAAGAAATATCTTCGGTCAGCCGGTATAGGGCTCCTAATTTTGGGCTAAATTCGTTAAATGATTTATTTCTATCTACAGCGCCCTTATAGTCATAGGAAACACTATAATCGTATTCAGCTCTATCAAACCGCCCGCCTAAAGTAAAAGTCAACGGCTTGACCGGAGTTAACTCATCCTGAAAATATATACCCCAATATAAAGGCTTTACGTTATCATCAGTTCTGAGTGTTTGAGGAGATGTTGTGCCGTAGTAATACTTGTAGTTAACATCATCGTATTTCAGCGATGTGCCAAGGATAAAAGAATTTTGCATGCCGACAAGCGGATGAGACAGGGTATACTGTAATTCACCGCCAAAACCGTCAATATCCGCCTTATAATGATATGTTGAAGGATAGTCGTAGTCATAGCGAGTTGTGAAAACCTGCCCCTTAATATGATTAAATTCATTCATATCCTTATTATAGATTAAACTGATACGGCTGGACTCCAGATCTCCGCTTGAAGGCGATTTTGCTTGTTTTGGATCCTGATTATATTGAGCTTCGGTCAAGCCCCCGGCATACTTTACATCACTACTCTGGGCATCAAAATCAAAAACAAGATCCGAAGTCTTGTCGATATCAAGCGAAAATTTTCCCTGTATATCTCTCTTGATAAATCCTGTATTATCTCTATATCCGTCACCGCCGCGGTAACCTGCGCCAATTCTAAAGTTTAAATTCCCGGATGTTCCTCCCGCTTCCAGGCGGTATTTTCTTGCATTGAACCTTCCGAAACCGATATCGGTTTCTGCAGAAATCTTTTCCGGACCTTTCTTGGTGATAATATTAATTACACCTCCCATAGCAAAAGGGCCGTAAAGCGCTGAAGAGGGCCCCTTAACAACCTCTATCCTTTCAATATTCTCAAGTGCTGGGAGTCTGGATTGCTGGACATAGTTATCATTACCGCTGTTTAAGGTTACGCCGTCAACCATAATTAAAACCCTCTGGGAGCCATACGGCGCGAAACCCCGTAGGCTGATATGTCCTTCGACGCCTGCCCCGTACTGGTCATAAGCGTATACTCCCGGGACCTGTTTTAGGATATCAAGAACTGCTTTGGCATTAGACTTAGCGATTTCTTCCTTCGTGATAACGGTTACGGTGGAAGAAACGTTCTTAACTGTCCGCTCTGTCTTTGTAGCCGTAACAACCACTTGCCCTAAATTGAACTCATTTTTTTTGCCGGTATCTTCTCCTTCGGCGAAACTGTTTTGTGCAGAAATAAGAAACGCCGCTGCAAGCACTAGAACCGAAATTTTCTTAAACCACATCGTGTCCTCCTTTTCTTTATCCCTTTCTCCACAGATGTGGTATAATTTCTATGGGCTTAGGGATGATTTTTAACTGTCCTTCAAGCACCAGCGCCCCGCCGGATTCTTCCAAGGAGATGGCGGGGTCGCCATTTATATCTCAAAGTAACACGCTTAACCGTAATTGTGTTATTACGATATTTAAAATCGTGTTACTGATAAAGAAAAAAATAATACCGGCTAATCAATTCCTTCGCCGGTACTTGACATGCTTAATGTCGCGTGCTTTACGCCTTTAATAGCCTTCAAAGTATCCGCTAATTCTTGGGCTTCTTTAGGATCGCCCTTAATAGCGACTATCTCCAAGCAGTTATTATGGTCTAAATGGATATGCTGCGTGGATATTATTGCCTTCTGAAAGTCATGCTGAATATCTGTGATCTTATTTAGGAGCTCTCTTTTGTGATGGTCGTAAATAAGAATTACCGCACCGGCAATCTTCTTTCCCTCCGACCATTCTCTCTTAATCAGCTCCTGGCGGATTAAATCCCCGAAGGCCTTTGAGCGGTTGGTGTATTTTTTCTCCTTAATAAGCTTATCGAACTTATCTATTAGGTCCTTCGGCAGGGAAATCCCGAATCTAAAAATGTCTGACATATCTTTTCTTGGATAACACCTTTCCTAAAATAGTAATACTTAGAGTGCTAATGATATCAAGATAAAAAGGGGATGTCAAGCGTTTTCTAAATCAGCATTTTATAAGCTTAGATAAAAAATCCTCCCTCAACAATAAAGTTTATCATTCTTCCCCTCTCTTAAAACTTATACGATAGGCTCCCGTAAATAAACCTCCCCGGCTCATTGACGATTTTAACATTCGTCCCGCTGGGGTCGGTCGGATCGTATTCATAGGAATTGGCCACAGTGTATTTTTTGTCAAACATGTTGTCGACGCCGAAATTCAGGCTAAGCCCGTTTAAAAAAGACAACTTTCCTTCTTTCCCGGCAAACTGATACCCCGCGCGGAAATTAAACACATCCCATCCCTTGAGCGGCGTCTCACCGGCATCAGTATCGATATCCTCACTATCCAACGAATGCAGCCATTCGTAAACGGCAAAAAAACCGTTTTTATCATAAGTCAGGGCAAGCTTTGTCTTAAGCGGGGATATTTCAGCCAAATCCTTATCGTTGTTACCTGCCGGCTGGGAAAGTTTTCTTCCCCGCTGATACGCCAAACCGCCATCTACCGCGAACCCATGCCAAAGATCATATGTGGCAGTCGCGTCGCCTCCAAAGATATAGGCATCTATATTAGTGTAAGTCCTGACGCCTCCGCTATACTGCTGGTAAATATAATCCGGCAGGTGGCTGTAAAAAACTTTTGTTTTGAATTTAAGCCTTTCCATAAGCTTGGCCTCAAAGCCAAGATCGGTTTCAAGATTGCGCGACGGCTTAAGATCCGGATTACCGTAATATGTAGCGCCCTCCTGGACATAACGCTCAACTGTAGTTGGCATACGGTTTGTTAAACCTACGCCCCCAAAGATATTCATCGCATCTGATAAAAAGTATTTCAAAAACACATTTGCAGCCGGCAAGACATCGGTTTGCGCATTTGCGCCTGTCATGGCCTTGCTGTATTTCAAATCCTCGCTTGCCTTGGAATGAAATACGTCCATGCGAAAGCCGGCTGTCGCGGAAAATTTTCCGATATCGCGCTCCGCCTTAAGGTATAAAGCGAAATTAGATTCGTCTACATCCGGGAATAATTCATCGTTTACAATAGCACCCGTATCTCTATTTATGACATTGCCATACCAATTGCGAAAATAAAAATCCGTCCCGTAAGTCAATAAACCCGGCCCTGCTTCCACTTTATTCTCAACCTGCGCGCCAGAAATATAGGAAATCGCCTCTATTCTCCTTTGGTTAATTACACCAGGGCCGGTTCGGTATTTCCCGTAAGGATAGTGTTCAATGCGGTTATAATAACCGGAAATGGTAAGTTCTTTGGAAAAAGAGCCTAGGTTGCCTATAGAGTATTCAACTTTATTAAGATAGGTCTTCTCTTTCTCGGTATCCATGGCTACGCGGGGAGTTAAAATATCATGCGCCTCGCCGTAGGAAGATGAGAAAGAAAGTTTTTGGTTATCTGCCAGATTAATTAACGCTTTACCCCAAAAATCATGCTTCTTAAACGCGTCCAGGTTTTTCCCATCATCATTATAATTCGGATTAAAACTGCTCAGTTTGTTGCCCGCGCCGTCTTCATATTGGCCGGACTTAGAATAATTATAACCAAATAGGCCCTGTAATTTTTTGCTTCCCCCTGAAATAAATCCGCCTTGACTCAAATACTCATATGAGCCGAACTTGGAAAGAATTTCTCCATGCAGTCCTTCTTGCGGATCTTTTGTAATGACATTGATGCTACCGCCAAGCGCGCCAGGCACACTGACGTCATAAGGTCCCTCTTTTACCTCTATTCTTTTTATTGTCAGAAGGTTTATATGGGAAAGCGGCGGGTCCTTACGGCTACCGCAAGAACCTTCAATCAAGGTATCGTCCTGAGTAAACCGCAGGTTGCTTTTGGTAAAACCTCTTAAGCCGACTTCATTGCCGTAGCCGCTTTTGCGGATCATCGAAGCCTCGATAAGCTCATCGGATAATATCTCGGCCAGGTCCACGACTTTGTGGGATTTAAGCGTCTTCTGGCTGATTTTCGCTTTTTGCTCGATCGTCATCTCGCTTTCCGAGACGACTACCTTTCCTAAATCATAAACTGCAGTTTGGGCAAAAGCCAAACCGCCAAGAGCGCTCTGTAAAAAGAAGCAAGCCACTGTCATTAGGTAAAAATGCTTTTTTACGCACATCTCTCTTCCCTCCTTTGATAAAAATGTTGTTTGTGATTCCCGCAGGAAACAGTAATATTTTTATTCCGCACGAACAGTAACGGAAAAACGATATCGCTAAAACAGCACGGAACCCAAACCGCCAAAAACAAAAAAATAAAAATGCCGAAATAAGGAACCGCGCGGCCATGATCAACCGCCATAAGCATATGAAAAAGCGACGCCCACGTGCTGATAAGCACATGCCCGGCATGCGGGAACTTTGTTATCGGTTTAAAATACGCGAAAACAATAGCCGCTACTGCAAGCGGATTGATAAGCCACCACTTCTCAATAAAACCGATATGCTCATGTCTATGCGGCATATTAAGCAGTGTTTCTCCCCAGAAAGGTATCAGCGAATCGCTCAACGTGCCGATGGTCACTGATCCGATATACCCAACAGCCAAAACTTTTAAGAATACCTTTATTCCCTGCTTTTCACTGGCAAGATATCTTTTATACAAAGCGGCTGTCACTATGGCACTTAAACAAATATGAAGCGGATGAAATATATAAAACAGGTTATGCGCGGTTTCATGAGGTATGTTCCGGAAGACAAGCATCAGAACAATACCGGTTGAAGCCCCGAAAAGCGTAAACGGAGCATGCGCTCTTAGTTCATGAATTATTTTTGAAAACATACGCCTTTCTCCCTTTTAAACATTTTTCTAAATCTCGCTAATAAAGCGGAAAGCCATTGCCATGCTTTTAAAAGTAAAACCCCATAAAAAACACCACATAGTCCTGTATTTCCGCAATATTGACACATTGTAAGTAGAAGTTATTTCTATTTAGTTGATAAAAAAATATCACAATTTTTGAAATAGAATTAAATAACTGCACTCATAATCAGCTAAGGTTATCTTTTTATACCCATATTGCACCATCGTAGATTCAATTTCTTCCGGCGATAAACGAATATGCATCGGAGGCCCAAAGCCAACGTCTTTCTTTGTAAATTCCAGAATTGCCAAACGACCATGCGGTTTCAAAACTCGAGATATTTCTTTAAACAAGTTTTTTGTATCCTTAGATAGATTAAACCCATGAAGTACCTGAGCTATCAAACAAACATCAATAACCTTGTCTTTAATCGGCAATAAAGAAATAATATCCGACTCGAGCGCGCGGATATTCCGCAGCCCTTGGGCATTAGCTTTTTCTGACATAGCATCAATGACCTCTTTCCATCGGTCAAGAGCGTATACCCGACCTGTAATCCCCACTATTTTGGCGGCTTGGATAGCGTAATCTCCTGCTCCGCACCCCAAGTCAAGAATAAAGTCGCCCTCGTTAAGGTTAAGCTTGTCGAATACAAGATTTGAATCCTGCATATCAAAACTGCTCACACCTTGTTTTTGTCGATCGCCCCCTCCATGATCGTGGTGATGTTCATCATGTCTTTTCATTCTAGCCTCTTAATTAGAAAATATTTCTATTTATTATTTAAAAAATTTTACTCTTTCGAACAGCCCGCACAAACACCATTCACTTGCATAAAATGACTCACGACCTTGTAGCCGTTAATCTTCTTGGTGTCTTTTATTGCGCAGTCTTTTATCTCATCCACCTTGCCGCATTTGATACAGGTAATGTGATGATGGTGATGATCGCCGTGTAGCGCTGAACACAATCCATAATGCTTCTTGCGGTCGAACTGCTGGATCCGCGTCAGAATGCCGCATTCAACAAGGCTCTCAAGGTTGCGATACACGCTGGGAAGCCCACACTGGTCAAACTGCTTTTTAAGCTTCTCCCACACCTCTTCCGGCGTCAGATGGCTCTTGCCGCCAACAAAAAGCTCAATGATCGCCTGTCTGCGCGGCGTGAGTTTAAAGCCACCTTCTTTTAGCTTTTCTAAATAGTTATTCACCCTATCCCCCAAAAATTATAAATAGAAATATTTTCTATTTATATCACCAATTATTAAGCATGTCAAATAAAAAAATCTATCGCATATTTTGGAAACAAAAAACCTCCGCCAGTCATAAAACCAGCGGAGGCTTGGTGGAATACTGGTTCTTTATATTTACGCCTTAGCTCTATTCTTGCCTTTGCCCCATCCGGACTTCCACCGGACCACGGCATCGGCCACGATCGTATCAACGGCTTTCTGGTCGCCAATATTCTTTAAAACATCGGTAAGCTCTTGCTTGTTTAGCACGCGGAAGTTTTTGATTCCTTTCTCCTTGGCCGTCATCATCAATTCATTACGCGAGGCACCGGCATGCAGAATGATCCCCTCTTTAGGAGAAGTGGAATTATCTACTGCAACCTTCTTGTTTTCTACTACCTTTTGCTTTTTGTTTTTTTGTTTTGTAGCCATTCTGATCCTCCTTTTTCTCCAGCCCGCCATAAGCGATGTTGACGGCCCTACGCAGCAATTCGCAAATGCTTGTTTTGGCCTTCTGTTTCTCTTGAAACAATAAGACCATTTCCTTATCGCCCAATCGCGAGGCTGGCCATTGGTACTTACTTGTCATAGTACTGACTCCTGCAATTTACCAGTCACCACATCCAGCATCTGAAAGTGCGTAACGCCGCCTTCCTTCCATTGCTGTTCAATCGTGATCGACCATTTGCCCAACGGCATGACCCGCTGGATCTCCCGCAGGCGCAACTTCGCGACTGGCAGATGGTCTCGCATCCGGCCCGATACCGGAATGTTTTCGACGTACGTTTCTTCGCCGTCGTTTCTGACGCTGATATACCGGCTCTTTTTTGCCACTATATTCTCCCGAACCATAAAAATCCCCTCCTTTCGAGGGGCAGTAGACCGTAGAGTTTAATAGTTGGCAAGGCATTTCTTCAGAAATCTACTCTCGCCCCGGCCTTGGTGCCTACGCCCTTGCGATCATCAGATTCGGCATAACTATACTACTCCACAAAAGCACGAATCTCGATACCGAACTTTTTCGCTTTATACCACCTCTAGATTAAAATTGTTTTGTAGTCCTACCTGTAACCTCTCAGCCAATTTGACCGCCGAGAGATCCAGGCATTACCTCTGTCGGGTCTCTCCCGCTCTTCTGTTTGTGGATTATAAATTCTCTTGCCCTGCTCTTCGGTAATAGCAAAGACTCTAATCATCTCTGCTGCTGCCACAGAATAACATTCGGTATCAAAGAAGTGGCTCTTCACATGATTTGAAACTAGCTGCCACTCTTCCCGGGATTTTCCTGTTTTTCTGTCTCTTAAAATTACCTTGTGCTCGGCGCAAAACTGCTTGAGGTATTCTTCAGGCGGGTCCTTATGCAGGTGCCAGCCTCCGGGAGCCTCAAGCTTGGTATTTTTAACTAAGCGGGTGATTTTATCTTTGAAGTAGCTGGTGTCTATGTGCCATAGAGACAGGCCTCCAGGAATCATATAGCCAGTTGAAGGAAATTTATCTATATGCGTAACTCTAAAAGTCGCTCCGCTCAAATATTGCTGTCCCTTGATTGGCCTTGCGATGTCACGCCAGGCACGGCAGACCTCATATACCTCATCAGTCCTGTAGCCGGTATCAATACAAGTTAACCTTACCGGAAAAGGCTCTACTCCTGCCTGCTCTGATGGATAACGCGTTTTAAAAAGTAAATCTATCACATCATCCCAATCCTCAACTCTGGTGGCCAGAATAAGCCATGACTCTTGGCGCACTCCCCAGCCGCGGATGCTTAAATAAAAATGCCCCTTCTGCACATCTACTCCGGCGGTTAAAACCCTGACTCCGACTGGTACAATTCCTTTTGGATAAGCAAGCGCTAAGGTAGCCACTTCTTCGGGCTTGGTTTTCCCTAGATTCTCTTCCCAGATATCTGCAAGCCAGGAATTGACAAAGTTCATCAAAAGCTCAATATAATCCTTTGACTTTAAAAATTCACTGGCGATATCACTCCAGGTAAGCCAAGGAGAATAAAGAGAACTGATCCAAAAGCCCCTGTGTTTGCTTCTGATAATGTTACCTTTAACAACTCCACTCTCATCGATTTCCGCTCCTTCAGGAAGCCACTGGCCGTTTAACATCATCTTATTCTTATAGTAGTCTGCGATATGCTTTGCGCAGTGTATACACTCATACCAGGCCAACCGCTCGTTTTTAATTTTTTCTGCGGATGTTTCTTCCTGCGGCCATTTAACCTGGGCAAAGACTAACACCTGGAATTTACCGCAAAAAGGACAGGGCACGTAGTACCGGCTTTTATCTGAGCGCTCATATTCCCGGAAGATATAACCCTCTCTGGTTGTCGGCGTTGAAACTTTAACTATTTTTCTATTCCAAAAAGTCTTCTGTCTTTCCTGCGCCAGCTTTATCGGATCCGCCTCCCTACCAGAAAACCGTGGGTATTTATCTACCTCGTCTAAAAATAAATACCTAATTGGTCTTGAGGCAAGGTCAGCCGGAGAATTTGAACCAGCAAAGTAAAGGATCATCCGGTCTAAGTAATACTCAAGCTTGGTAATGTCGTCCATTACCTTAGGCAGATGATTTCTTAAAACGAAAGAATCCTCTATCATTGGCAGCACGCGCTTATAAGAAATACTTTTTGCGTCGCTTTCTCTGGGTAAAACAATTAAGGTAGGCCCGGGATCCTGGTCGATAATATAGCCGAGCATGTTATACATAGCCTCGGTTTTGCCTACTTGAGAAGCTGCCATTACCGTGATTTCCTCAACAAAGGAATCAGTAAAAGCATCCATCACGCCTTTTAGATAAGGCGTCCTACTGGTTTTCCATCTGCCTGGCTCGGCCGAGGTAACCGGATTAAGCATCCTGTTTTTGTCTGCCCAGAGGCTGACGCTTATTTTCTCCGGTCGCTTCCACGCCAGATTCTCTTCCTTTGTCCAGACCATCCGGTCCTGAGGTTTTGTCCAGTATCTCCTTTTGCTCATCCTGTTTTGCTCCTGCAAACTCATCTATGATTTCGCCTACTGCCTCAGAAAGTAAAGCTTCAATCTCCCTTGGCTCCTTCATTGCTAAAAGCGGGGCCATTCTTGTAGGCAAGGCTAAAAATGTCCGCTTGATTGCTATAATGCGGTTAATCCGATCCCGCTCCACATCTTCCTTAGGCAGGAGCATGCCTGAGGTCTCCAATAATTCTAATTCAAGCAACCCTGCCTTGAACTTACTAATCTTCTCATCCCAGAAGTCTTTGCCCTTGGCGCGCTTGCCTTTGGCAAGGGTACTTAAGTGCCAGGCTTTTATTTCCTCTAAGTCATAAAAACCCTCTTTGGTTATCGGCATACCTTCCCGTTTCCACCTTTGCACAGTGCGATAGGTAACTTCCATCACCTTAGCTACTTCCTCAGAGGTCTTTACGATTGTATCCGGAAGGGGCCCGGCCTCATAACGGCGAAGCTCTGCAATCTCCGAACGGGTAAGCGCTCCCCGCTGCATTTTCTCCACCAAATAAAGATAGCGCCTTTTGTCAGCTAACTCGGAAATGCTATGCTTGTTAAAGGTTACCTTTTCGGTATTCTTCTCTTCTGCTAAAGCCATTTTCCACCTTTAATCAACCATGACAAAACTCGTTCGATAATTGTCGCGGATGTCCTATTTTAATGATTCCAAATAAAAACTCGCTTTTATCTTATCTCTAATCTTTTCAATAGGTTATCTTCAACAAAAATCTCTGATTTAACCTACTGAATCCTTACAAAATGACCACGACATCACTTTTTCAAAATTAGTATCACTGACAGAGTGCGCCTCGCCCGACCCGCGCTACCATCCCCCCTCTGGAAGGACCCCCTGCCAATCACAAACATCAAACCAAACTAACTACCTTGCCGTCAAAGATGCGTAATGCAACTGCGACTTCCTCCGGCAGTATCTTCTTAATCAGCAGCATATCCACCAGCTCCTTCCTTGCCTCCTCCGAAAGCTTCTGCCAGGCTGAATCCAGCTCATCCTCCAGCTTACGCATCCCAGCCCTGTCTTCCTCCGTAACTGTGCCTGCGTTAATCAAAGCGCTGACTCTCATGGCCTCTTGTGTGAACTTGCCATAAAGCTCCAGTGCCTGCTTAACAGCTTCGGCTTCTGTAACGTCAACGGATAGCTCCGTTGCCACAAGAGCCATCTCTTTCTTAAAGCGCTTTAACCCCTCTAGTAATTTTCCCATGCCTTATACCTCCGAAATTCTTAAGATTTTAAGCGGTAACTACACAACTCATTATCTTACAGATAGTTACAACCGCTTAAAATACCGCTCAAAATAATCCCCTGATTTTAAGCGGTAGCAAACCATTGTGAAATAAGAAGATGCACAGCTACCGCTTAATATCTTAAGAAATCTGCCCCCTGAAAGGAGTAGATTTTCTCCGCCTATATACCTTGCCTTTCACAAAGGTCATCAATCTCTGCCTTGATAAATTTATAAAACCTTTTTCTGTCGGTAGTGCCGGTCCACTTCTGCTCAGAACGCACCCTGATCCGTTTTAACCTGCGCGTTAGGCTTGAGCTATTCTCCAACCAGGCAAACTCTTCGTCCCTCTTAAAGTATTCAAGGACCTTGTCAACCTCATAAAGATAGATGCCGTCATCTTTGCTAAAAGGCAGGACATCTTCAAACATAGGTTTTAGAACCGAGAGAATCTTACACATCTCATCTTCTGACCGGCTGTCCTCTTTTTTATCCTTTCCTACTTCTTTGCTCAAAGCTTTCATCTTTAGGGTCAGTTCTTTAGTGCCCCTTTCGCAATCTATGATGTTGGCCAAGAGAAAAATCGGCTCCCAGATATCCAATTCCCGGTTGTTTAGATGTTCCATCCCTGCGATGGCCTCTTCGTCCTCCGCATTATAAATTTCAAAGATGTCAGCTGCGTAAAGCAAAGCGAACATATACAGCTCATCGCGGATTTCCCGCTCTATCTCCTGGATAGTGGGAGTTCCTTTATATCTTTTTGCTTTCTCCGTATCTTTTTTACGCAATATTCTAATAGGAACTGTCCGGTCTTTTAAGGTGTCTTCAATGTCCTTTATGCTGGCGAACATCTTTGGCGCGTAAGGGCTGAAGGTGGCGACTTTAAACTTGCCCTCTGCGGGCTTCTCAAGGCGTTTAACAGTTCCTGATTTGCCATAACCTTGGTTGAGGACATCAAAAACGTCGCTGTTCTTATCTTTATCTTTCTTGGTAAATCTCTCGACTTCATCAATGAATAAGCAAACAAGGTTATTGGAGATATCCCTAAAGAGCACCGGGGCCGTAGGGCTAGTAATCAGATCTCCGTTAAAGGCGATGGGAGCTAGTATTTTCATAAGCGAGGTCTTGCCGCTGTCTTTCAAGGCGTTCAGCCAAACATAAGGGTAATTACTAAAAATAGTAAAAACATATGTTCCCATTACCCATAAAACCAGATAGTTCAAATATGCGTCATCAGGAAAGATGATAAATTTTCCTATGTGTTTTGCAATCTTATCGTAAAGCTCAGGCAGGTTAATTTTTACTGCAGTATTTAAAAAGGCCTTTATCCCCCTTACTGAGAAATTCGTAATATCAACATGTTCTTCTTTTAAGCGTATGCCGTGCTGGCTGGCAGATTCAAAACTGAAAAGTCTTTTGTCAGAAGTAACAATGCAAAGCCTTTCCCCGACCCTTACCGCAAAATGCATTACACCTTTGCCATATCCCTGCGCCGGATGCACAAGGGGAACATCATCCTTCTGCTCATTGAGAATTTTCAAAAGGTCTTCTTTCTCCGGAGGCTTGCAGGCCATTTCCTCGGATTCCTTACGGTAAGATTTAAGCACTTTTGCGTAGGTTTCAATATCATCTAAGGTAAGATTAAAATGCACCTTAATAAAATGCCTTAAAATTGCATCTGCCTGGGCAAGGTTAAGCTGGGCTAATTCTTTTAGGATAGGGTTAAGCGCATCCGGAAGCCGGGTAGGAAGTATTGTCTTGGGAATTGTTTTGATTTTATACTCAATTAAGAGTAAAGACTGCTCCAGCAGCTTCTGATAATCCTCTTTAGTGCTGTGCTTAAAGAAATCATTGGCATCCTCTCCGTCGGGCAGAAAAACCAACCTTGCCTTAGGCCCGAGAAGTTCGGCTATCTTTAAATTGCCCTTTTCTCCGGCCTCATCTGCGTCAAAGGAAAGATAGACAGTTTCGCAGTTTTTGAATTTGTCAGCCCATTCCTCTTTGAAACCCCCGGCACCCAGCACTCCGCAGGCATTAAAGCCGTACTGCAACAAGGTAAGCGTGTCAATTTCACCCTCTGCTACAATAACTTCCTTCTGGTTTAGAGCCTGCTCATTATAAAGGTGATTTAAAGACACTTTTTCTCTCTCAAGTTTTTTATGCTTTTTCTCCGGATAGCCTCTTCCGCTTATATAAACTACCCTGCCGTAAAGCATGTGCGGAAAGGTGATAAAGCCCTCAAAATAATTCCTCCCACCCTCATAAATCAAGCCCGCACTTAGAAGGTCCTCTTGTGGTAGGCTGTATTTACTCTGGCCGTTACAAAAACCTATTCTGTAGGCTTTGATTGTTTCTTCTGTTAAGCCCCGGCCTTTTAAGTAATCAATAACCTCGGCTGATAAACTCTCATGATAAATCTTCGCTGCCTCAGCCAAGGCTGAATTTATTGCGCGCCGCTTTTGTTCTTCCTGAAGAGCAATATTATCTAATGACACCTGGATTCCTTTTCTTTCTGCAAGATACCTTAAGGCCTCCGGGAAAGACAACCCTTTCTGGCGCATCACGAAATTAAATACGTCTCCTCCAACTCCACAGCCAAAACAATGAAAGTACTGTTCTTTTACATTCACAAGGAAACTCGGCGTATCTTCCTTATGGAACGGGCATAATGCCTTGTTATGAGGGCCAAGGGGGACAGTTTCCCGGACGATCTCCTCAATAGGATTACTTAACTTGATACGCTCTTTTAATTCACTCCAATCTCTCATAGAAACTCCCCCTTGATCTCAATTTTTGCTTACTGCTTCTTAAGCTTCCTTAGTTCTCTGTGTGCCTTGTCGTTAAACCTTCTAATGATTTTCCTGCAAACTTCATCGGTAAAGCCTGCGGCAAGCATTCTTTCTTTGCCCTCTTCATTAACTGTGTTGGCCATCTTCTCCACCTCCCCTCTTGTGTCGCTTTTCTATAACCTCTACAGGACAATCCGGGAATCTTCCGGCAAGAATCTCTCGGGCAATTATCTTAGCTAATATACGGAGGCCTTTCTGCAGATTCTCTTTTGCCTCAAGAGCTTGGTTGTCCTGTGTATTTTCGTTCATTCTTAATCTTTATCTTTTTCGGTGATTATAAATAGATGGTCAAAATCGCATTCCGGAAACGCATCCATTAAGCGCCTTCTAACCTCAGGAGAAGGATTGCGCCCTCCATCCATTAGCTGCGACAAATATCCGCAACTTACCTTTAATTGATCGGCGAGCCAGTTCTGCGACCTGTTTTTACGGATTAACCTCAATCTTATGTTCTTAGTCTTCAAAAATACCTTCATTCTCCACCTCCTCTCCTCTTACTATTCTGTTAGTATGGAATACTTACAAATCTTATAGCACACTGGCTAATTCCTGTCAATACATTTCTTATCATTTTGGCAACAAATTTTACTTACATTTCTAAGTGTTATGTGATAGTATTGGTCGTGAAAGGAGGCCTAAAAGCTATGAGCAAAAAGCAAAGCCCAGTTTATCAGTTAGGCGAGTTTTTAAGGGAATTACGGACAAGAAAAGGCGTAAGCCTTATGGAAGTAGAAAAAGATACCGGAATCTCTAACGCATACCTGTCTCAGCTTGAGACCGGCACAAGAAAGAAGCTCCCCTCTCCCGAAAGGCTGCGTATCCTGTCAGATTATTACAATGTCTCCGTAGAGCAGTTCCTTGAGAAGGCAGGATACTTTAAGCCGGGAGAAATTAAAGAAACCTACGAAAGCAAGGTTGAAAAGGCATTCCAACACGCAATAAATGACCCGGCTTTTAAGTTCGGAGCACGTCTTAAGGGAAAATACGACCTTGACGCTAAACGCTTCATTATCGAAATGTATGAAAAGGCGACCAAAAAGAAAATACTCCAATAATATAAACATCTCCAGACTGCCGCGGACGATTAATTGTTTCTGTCTTGCCGTTACCGTACAGCACGAACTATTCTTCTCTAAGGGGCTCGACTTCTACTCTAATCCCGACCCTCATGACCTGGCAGATGAGTTTGTAAGCTTCTTTGAGCTGAAATACCCATTAACTTTCAAGCAGCTTTTCGATATCTGCAGAAGGTCAAATATCTACGTTAACTTCCTCCCGGGAAAACATAAGGCCAGAGGCTATAATTTTAGTTACGGCAGGTCAACCTCAATCCACATTAGAAACAATGATTCTCCAAGCGGAAAAATACACACCCTCCTGCATGAGTTATATGAGATTATTGATGACCGGCTCTTTGTTATCGGCTCTACATACGGAAGGAAATTTGACAAATATATACTAGAGCAAAGGGCTGACCGATTCGCTGCCTGCGCGCACGTGCCGGGACGGGAAATTCTTAGGTGGATACACGAAAAAGGGCTGGATATTTTCGGCTTAGAGAAATACTGCAACTCTTCTTATGCTACTGCCTTAGTCAGATTAAACGAATATCTACAAAGATTCACAATTCTTTATGACAGGGTTGAGCCGCTGCCCATGATCGGCATCTTATATGAAAGGCCGTACTGGAAGAAAACGCCGAGCGGAAGGCTTCCCAAAATGAGGCTGACCTGTTTTACTAATAGCGATAAGGATACCTTTAATCTTGAAAAAGAGGACATCGAGAAAGTCAGCTTCTTTGAGAAAAGAACTAAAGCTGAGATCGAGCTGGCTTATTTAGTTAAGGTCTTTTCTCAAGAAGGCCTCGATACTTTCTTCCACGATAAAATAATGTTTATGAGGCAGCCAGAAGATAAGAAACTTAAGATCCTTGGCCGTATGGATATCCTTGTAAGAGTAGTTGAATGGAACAAATATCATTATCCTATGAAAGTGCTTGTTCAAATAATGCCTTATCACAGGCCTTACTTGGCAAGAGTAGCGGATTCACTTAAGATTGTATCTTCTGATAAAATCCTGGATGAAAAGGAGAAGATGGATGCGTGTCGCACTTTACGCAAGGGTATCGTCAGAAAAACAGGCTGAAAACGACCTCTCCATAGCCGCGCAGCTGAAAGCCCTGCGCGAGCATGCACAGAAGAACAACTGGCTTATTTCCAAGGAGTTTATTGACGAGGCTGAAAGCGCCCGTACTGCGGACAGGCCTGCTTTCCAGGAAATGATTGCCTATGCCAAGAAGAAAGAAAAATTGTTTGAGGGCATACTTATCTGGAAATTCTCCCGCTTTGCCAGAAACCGCGAGGACGCCATTATCTATAAATCCCTTCTGAGAAAACATGGGGTATCGGTTATCTCAATAAATGAGCAGGTGGATGATACCCCCTCCGGAAAACTCTTAGAGGGCATTATTGAAGTAATGGATGAGTTCTATTCCTCTAACCTCGCCCAGGATACAATCCGCGGGCTCAAGGAAAATGCAGGCAGGGGTTTTCAAAATGGAGCGGCGCCTTTAGGCTATAAGATCAAGAATGTTATGGACGGAAACGTACAGCGGTCCAAGCTTGAGCCGGATAAAAACTTTGCCCCGCTTGTAAAGCGCATATTCCAGATGAGCATGGACAACATCGGCATAAAGGAAATCGCAAAAGCTTTTAATAGCGAAGGCCTAAAAACCAATAAAGGCAAACCCTGGGGAAGCACTACCATCGCTTACATCTTAAAGAATGAAGCCTATACCGGGGCCCTGCTCTGGAATAAAACAAGCAAATACCGCAGGAATCAACCTCACGAGATAATCCGAGTAGAAAATAACCATCCTGCTATTATAGATAAGCAAACCTTTCTGGATGTCCAGAAGCTTATTAACGCAAGAAGCCCAAAGATAATGCATCCCAGGCGGATAGCAAGCGATTACCTCTTAAGCGGACTCATCTACTGTGGTAAATGCGGACTTAAACTGGTAGGAAGCTCTGCCAAGTCAGGTAAATTCTTCTATTATGCCTGCCAGAACCATCTCAAACGGGGCAAAGATGTTTGTAGATTGAGGCTGATTAATAAAGAGGTTATCGAGCGGGCCGTTATAGATACGCTCAAAAACAACGTCCTGACTGAAGAAAATATTATGGGGCTTATTGATCTTGTCTTGGATGAGCTTGATCAAAATAGAGAAACCGTTAAAGAAGAGCTTGGAACCTTGGATACCCAGCTGGGAACACTGCGAGAAAAACTGGGAAGGCTATACGCTGCTATCGAAACCGGCAAGATCAATATAGATGACCTTGCCCCACGCATAAAAGAACTCAAGAATCAAATGGACATCCTAGAGATAAAGAAACTCGAGGTGCTGGAAAAGGCCAATTCTCCAAAACCTCTGCCTTTTGAACCTGCCAAGATTAGGCTTTTTGTAGAGGACCTATGCGCCCTTCTGAGGAAAGGTACCCTGGTTGAACGAAAAGGCTTCTTGCGCACCTTTATCAAGCGAATTGAGGTCCATCCGCCTGAGGTAATCATAGAATACGTACTGCCCCTAAAAACACCAAAGGCAGAACACCTCATAAGAGAAGTTCTGCCTTTGGAACAGTGTGGCTGCCCCGCATGGACTCGAACCATGACAACAAGATCCAGAATCTTGTGTCCTACCATTAGACGACAGGGCAGTTAATCTTTATACAGTGTCCTACCTTCCCCCTGTGCCTTACGGCTTAGGGGGACTACGCTCGCCAGAAATTCCTGCCTCGCTTGATTAGACGACAGGGCAGTTAATTTTAAATAGCATAAAAAGTATATCGTGGATAAAAAACTAAATCAAGGAAATTATTATAAACCTGTGATTTGTTCCCGGGTCATTTTAAAATAGCCCCGGAGATAAAATTAACAAAGCTACGGCGAGATAAGATTTAAAGTTGGTTGGCGTGAAATTTGATTGTCATACATAGCCTGGCATTTATTTTTCAAACCTCCCTCAAGGAGCAACCATCTGCCATTATTAAGCCTTATATATTTTACTTTACCCGTTATACGGTTAACCAATACAGTCGTGCGATTGGCGGACAAAATAACCTCTTTGTTGATCAATTGATCAACAATATTCACCGCATAAACAGGTGAGACAGTTATTAAAATCAGCGCTAAAACAACAACCGGTTTTCTCATTGAGAACAAACGCCTACCCGTTACTTTAACCTCATAGCTAAATCCAATAAGGTACTTACCAGGAATGATCTCAGGAACATAATTGCCAGGAAAGCAATTATCGGGGATATATCAATGCCGGACCTGAAGCTAAATGGCAATATTTTCCTTATGGGATAGAGTATGGGTTCGGTGGATTTCTCCAGGAACTGTACTATCGGGTTAAAAGGATCGGGGCTTACCCAACTCATTATGGCGCGGATCAATATCAGCCAATAAAGTATCCCGAGGAGTGTATTTAAAACATGCGCCGAAGCAACTAAAAAATTAGATAATACAAAAATGTTCGTTCTCCCGGTTATGGTTTATGATTGCTTTATTGCGCCATGGGAGTCTTCATATCTCTTCAGAAGCTTTATAATATTTTTATTTACCCGGCGCAGGTTAAATGATACGTCGACGACAAAAACGAATATTAAACCCAACATCAGCGCTGAGACTACGAGTACAGTAGGCATATCCACCCCCCTGGTTATAACTTTATCTATTTATATTAACGGTTAATTCTTCCTGCCCATACCAGAATCGCAGAAAGCAAGCTACCTTAGGATAAAGAAAAAGGTTAATCCACAAGCGATACAAATCAGGCCTAACAAGCTGTTCTTCTCCAAGAGCCAATCATGGAAAGTGTAGTTGTAAGATTCTAATTTGGGGAGCACTTTTTTGCGTATGCCCATTTCTCTTGAGAAAATTGCTTCGACCTTCCTGAAATTTCCGTAGAGCACTAAAAGCACTCCTATAAAAAATATAACCGGGCTGAGCCAAAAAATTATTAAACGCAGTATGTCAAAAACAGTTACCTCATCCACTTCAATTATATCTTCTCCGGAAAACAATTCTAAGGGGCTATTAAGCATTTGCAGGTCTGGTTTTTTACTTTCTGCAAAAGCCAATCCCACCGCAAGGCATAAAATAATCAAACTAAGCCATAGAATATTTTTATGCATATACCCTCCCCTGGCTATTATTGGTAATTATGTTTAATAACTTCATTCTATGTGATAAATGGGCATAGTCAATACTTTTATAATATGGGCCGGGATTTATTTAAAATTGACTTGTAGCGGGATAAAATTGAGCCGCTGGGAAGATATCGAGGCGGAATACCTTAGCGGCTATCACCTATATATATGTACATATGCATACTTGTTTTTGACCGCTAAAGTTAAAAGGCAAGGGGAAATTTTTTTGGCTTTTGTTTCTGGGCATTGCCTGCCCGCTGGTAGTTTACCCCTTGCCTTTACTTACGCCTCACTGATAAAATATAACATAAATTCACTGTAAATTTCAAGGGGGGCGGGAAAATATTTCAGCTCAGTTATCCTTCTTATCCGAAAGCCCGGGATTAGCTGTTTGCAGATTAGCTATGGTTGATTTTATCACCTTCTGGTATTCCGGGGACATCTGCGAGATATCCCCACCTAAAGGCATCCCCACCGCGGGCTTACTGCCTCCCGGGAGGCTGGGCTGAGAACCCTGCATGCCTTGCATAACCGACTGGATCATCTTCTGGTATTCCGGGGGCATCTGCGATAAACCCGCGCTTGGCGCAGACGGGGAAGCTATTTGGCTGGTTTCCGGGGTCTGCGGAAGGACCAAAGCAGGGGTGGTTTCCGGGATCTTTTCTTCTTTCTGCTCCGGCGGAAGATTAAGAGAAGAGGTATAGGCCTGATAAAGAGATTCCAATTGAGGGCTTGAGGTATTTTCGCTCCCCGAAACCCCCTGGGTAATAGAAGCTATTTCTTCTTTATAATAAACCAGATCTACCCCAAAGAAGTCCAGCTTAACGTACTTATCCGTCCTTTCAATAACCCTGCCTTCAACTTTTTGGCCTGATTTAAGCAGAATGGTTTCGCTAAAACCCAAACTTAGAAAAAAAAGGCAAAAAACGGCGCAGATAATACCAATTCTCACTTTGCCCATTTTAATAACCTCCTTTTTGTCCGTTCTAAGCCTAAATGGTATATCAGTTCAAAAAGCCCCGGCCCGATAGTCTTACCGGTTAAAGCGACTCTAAGCGGATGAATCAATACTTTAGCTTCAATATTAAGCTTTGCCACCAGATCGCGAAAAGATTTTTCAATATTCTCAACGCTAAAATTGCTTAAACCCTCGAGCTCCGCGATAAAAAGCTTAAACTCATTAGATAAATCTTTGGATAAAAACTTTTCCTGCGCAAGCGGGTCAATTTTAATCTCTTCGACAAAGAAAAAGTCCGCCCAATCAATAAAATCATTCAAACGGGCAAGCCTGGGTTGAAATAATTTTATCAGTCCCAAAATATACTCCCGGTCAAACTCATTTTCTTTGATAAAACCCTTCTCAACAAGCAACGGTAAAAGCTCCTCAAGCATCTTTTGGGGGTCGGCACTTTTTAAATACTGGTTATTCATCCAGTCCAGTTTCTTTAAATCAAAGGTGGCCGCTGTTTTATTTACATTCTTTATATCAAATAATTCTATTGCCTCATTCCTGTTGATTATCTCGCGGTTCCCTCCCGGAGCCCAGCTTAAGAGCAAAAGATAGTTTATTAAGGCTTCCGGCAAATACCCCATTTTGCGATAATCGCTAATTGCGGTTGCCCCTGTCCTCTTGGAAAGCCTGCCTCCATCCATACCCATAATCAAAGGGAGATGCGCGAAATTAGGCAGAGGAAAACCCAGGGCCTCGTAAAAAAGAACCTGTTTGGGGGTATTGGAAATATGGTCATCCCCGCGGATTATATGCGTAATATTCATTTCCGCATCATCCACTACACAGGCAAAGTTGTAAGTAGGTGTGCCATCGGATTTAATTAATACCTGGTCTTTAATCAGGCTGGAATCAAATTCAATCTGACCCCGGATAAGATCATTAACTGTTATCTTCTGGCCGGTGACCTTAAAAATTACCGCTTCTTTACCTTCAGGAGATTTTTCAATATAAGCTGAACCCGCCTTTAACAGCTTATCCGCGTGCTGGTGGTATCTGTCAAAACGCTCGCTCTGGTAATAAAGTTCATCCCAATCAAAGCCCAGCCACTTAAGGCTAAAAAGTATCTCATCTACAAATTCTTTTTTGGAGCGTTCTTTATCCGTATCTTCAATTCTTAAGATAAATTTTCCTTTTTGCGACTGGGAAAAAAGCCAGTTAAATAATGCGGTGCGGCCGCCGCCGATATGTAAATTCCCCGTGGGGCTGGGCGCAAACCTTACTCTAACCATCTATCAACTCCACTCCTTCCTGCAAAGCCTTTTGGTTAATCTCTAAAATATCCTTTTTCCCTGCGGGGACCATAGACTTAAATACCTCAAGCACCTCTTTAACCTTCACGGTCTTCTTAGCCCCTAAGTAACAACCCAGGGCCACCATATTAGCTACTTTAATATTGCCTAACCCTATAGCAATATCTGTAAAAGGAAACTGCAATACTTTTATTTTTCCTAAGCCAGGGGTTTGAGCTAAAGACGAATTAAGGATCAACAGACCTTTATCCTCGACCCTGCTTTTAAATCTTTCTAATGAAGGGTTATTTAAAATTATAAGCGTATCGGCTTTAGTAATATAAGGAGAACCAATCTCCTGGTCAGACATAGTGACCATACAATGGCTGGTTCCTCCGCGGACCTCAGGGCCATAAGCAGGAAACCAAATAACCTGCTGGCTTTGGCGCATTACCGCTTCAGCTAAAACCTTGCCCAGAAGCATTACACCTTGTCCGCCGCTGCCGGCAACAATTATGCTCTCGATCATTTAATCCTTCCTAAAGGAAACTCTTTCTGCATCACATCCCTGATCCAATCCAGCGACTCTTTCGGGCTCATTCCCCAATAAGTCGGACAAGGCGAAAGCACTTCAACTAAAGAAAACCCCAAATTTTCCATTTGATTTTTAAATGCCTGCCTTATCGCCTGCTTAGCCTTGAGTACCCCTTGCGGGTTATGCAAAGAAACTCTTTCAACGAAACAGACACCCGGAAGCATTGCCAGGATTTCAGAAATCTTTAAAGGGTAGCCATGCTGTTCATGCTGCCTTCCGTTAATGGTTGTGGATGTCTTCTGGCCTAATAGCGTAGTCGGGGCCATCTGACCTCCGGTCATCCCATAAACCGCGTTGTTAATAAAAACTACGGTCAAATTTTCTCCACGGTTGGCGGCATGAATAGTCTCATTCGTACCTATAGCAGCTAAATCTCCATCGCCTTGATAAGTAAAAACGATGTTTTGCGGCCGCACTCTTTTTATAGCGGTAGCTACAGCCAGGGCCCGGCCATGCGCTGCCTCCGAACAATCAAATTTCCAATAATCATAAGCAACAACGGCGCAACCCACCGGGGCTATGCCGATGGTTTTCTCTCTTATGTCCAGCTCATCAACTACTTCGGCAACCAAACGGTGGGCAATACCATGGCCGCAACCCGGGCAATAATGCGTCGATACATCATAAAGTGCCTCTGGATGAATAAATATTTTTTCCATTATATAAGTTTATTTACCCTGCTGATAATCTCTTCTTCGCTGGGTATCCCGCCTCCTGAGCGGCCAAGAAAATCTACCTGCGCAGAACCATTAACTGCAAGCCTTACATCTTCAACCATCTGGCCATAAGACATCTCAATTACCAGGTACTTTACCTTTTTATTTTCTGGCTGAAACGCCTTCACCGGAAATGGCCATAAGCTGATAGGACGGATTAAGCCGACCTTCTTACCGGCGGCCCTTAATTGGCTGACCGCGCTTTTTACAATACGCGCCATTGTCCCATAAGCAACCAGGATGATCTTAGCATCATCTAACAACAAACTTTCACAACGCGCTTCGTTTTTGCTGATAATTTCATAATTCTTCTGGAGCTTAAGATTAAACTTTTCAAGATCGCCTTCGCGCAGAAAAAACGACTTAACAATATTTGGCTTTCGGCCTTTGCAGCCGGTCAGTGCCCAGGATTTTAAAATAGAGGCTTTTGCTTTCTTGACAGATAGGTCCGCCGGTTCCATCATCTGCCCTAAAATTCCATCACCTAAAATCATAACGGCAATACGGTATTTATCCGCTAAATAAAAACTTGTTTGCGTCAAATCATACGCCTCTTGTACGCTTGCGGGAGCTAAAACTATCAGGTGATAATCTCCATGCCCGCCTCCGCGCGTAGCCTGAAAATAATCCGACTGCGCAGGGGCAATATTGCCCAGGCCAGGCCCTCCGCGCATGATGTTGACGATTACCGCCGGAAGCTGTGCTCCAGAAATATAAGATATCCCCTCTTGCTTTAAACTTATGCCCGGGCTGGAGGAGGAAGTCATTGCCCGAGCCCCGGCAGCGGAAGCCCCATAAACCATATTAATCGCAGCCAGCTCCGATTCCGCCTGGATAAATACTCCTCCGGAAAACGGCATATGTTTGGCCATATAAGCGATAAGCTCATTT
>Ga0172368_10000608_pt1 | contig 50577 bp, 45 predicted proteins | sample Lak11m_FD_114540 | JGI IMG/M metagenome (GOLD analysis project Ga0172368, IMG submission 114540) | Freshwater microbial communities from Kabuno Bay, South-Kivu, Congo - kab_022012_11m | ecosystem: Environmental > Aquatic > Freshwater > Lake | place: Democratic Republic of the Congo: South-Kivu... | reverse complement strand
TTCATTCGCTCATCACTCCCGTAGAACACGCTCGATTCGTCCAGATCAAGGGAACCTTCTTCCCATACAGGTTTCAGGATGTACCGTTTTACCGGTTCCAGGATGGAGGTTCCTTTCACTCCAGCCCAATCCGGGGTCGGGAGGCCCAGCCGTGCCAGTTCTCGTTTTGCCAGCACCTTGTTTGAGGCGAAGAACATCGGGATCACGGGCGATCCGGAATAGGGGATCCCCAGGGAGCTGAAAACCGATGGGGCTATAAAAGCGAACTCCCCTTTGTTGTCGAGCGACTCCACCAGGTTGAAAATGATCGATGGGGACTCTTTACGGATTTTTGTGATGGTTGCCTGAAGGTCCATGTCCATCTCAATCTGCGCTACTTCATAACCGAGTTCCCGGCAGGCATTGCCCACCAGGTCGGCCTGTTCGAGAACGTCAAGTTCATCCGCACCGGCATCAGTGGATAGTTTATTGATTATGACCAGGATTTTTTGCTTCATGACCCGGGATGAGAATTGACCCTTGCCAGGGCTGAGTTCATGATCTCACTGATGAGCTGTTCGTAGGTATACCCGTTCCGGTAAGCGAGTATCGGCAGATCGGAATGGACAAGGTCCAGTCCTGCCAGCGGGTTTAACTCTATGAACGAAGGATTTCCATGCCTGTCGTACCGGATGTCCACCCTTCCGCCGTCCCGGCACCCAAGGATATTCCAGGCACGGATTGCCATGTCGGTACATGCCTGCCGGATGCTATCCTCAGGTACAGAATACGAAACCAACTCCTCATAGTTGGATTTGGTTTCAAGAGAGTAAATCCCTGAAGCATTCACGTGTTCGTAGACGATCTCCATAATCCCTACCGGGGTGCTTTTCGAACCTGTTCCGGTAATTCCTACGGTGAACTCCCGGCCGGGCAGAAATTCTTCTACGAGGAGGCCGGCAGGATATTGCCGGAGCATCTGCCTGCAGATCTCCTGGAGTTCAGGGTTGGAATTTACTCTCGATTTTCCTGAAATCCCTTTGCCGGTGCCTTCGGCAACCGGTTTGATGAAGAGTGGAAACTCCAGGGTGTCAACGAGGATATCATCTTCTGAGACTACCACGAAAAAGCCGGGGGTGTTCAGCCCTGCATCACGGATCACCCTCTTTGTCATCCCTTTATGAAGGGTTAGCGCAAGGACCATCGGATCGGAGAAGGTATAAGGAATGTTGTAAGCATCCAGCAGACAGGGAACCTGAGCTTCACGGCCGATGCCGTTAAGCCCTTCGCTGATGTTGAAAACCAGGTCCCAGCGGTCCCCCTTTACAAGCCTTGCAGCAAGTTGCCGGACATGCCCGATGCGGTCAGTGGCAAAGCCCAGGCTATGCAAGGCGTTCTCGATTCCTTCAATAGTGGATTCCCGGTCAAATTCCGCTGTCTCCTCCAGGGAATAGCCTTCTTTGAGATATTCAGACCTGAGGTCAAACGTAAGTCCTGTTATCATTTCTACCCAACATCATCCGGATAAAGGAATACCCGGCCTTCATAGTTCACCAGCCTTGCATAACCATCTTCATGGCCCTGATAGTATTCGGGAAGGAGAGGGATCTTTCCGCCTCCTCCGGGGGCATCAATGACAAACTGGGGAACGGCATAGCCTGAGGTATGCCCCCTGAGCCCACGGATAATCTCAAGCCCTTTGCTGATTGGAGTCCGGAAGTGACCCGAACCCGGGATGGGATCGCACTGATACAGGTAATATGGCCTTACGCGGTTTTGCAGCAGTCCGTGCATAAGCTTTTTCATCACCTCCACCTCGTCGTTGATGCCTTTCAGCAAAACTGTCTGGCTTCCTAACGGGATTCCCGCGTTGGCCAGTTTTTCACATGCTTCTTTAACTTCAGGGGTGAGTTCATCCGGATGCGTGAAATGGATGCTCATGAAAAGCGGATGGTATTTCCGGAGTATATTTACCAGCGGTTTTGTAATACGCATAGGGAGTATCACCGGGACTTTTGACCCGATCCTGATGATCTCTACGTGGTGTATCCTGTGCAGGCGTGAAAGAAGGTAATCGATATGAAAATCGGGCATGGTAAGCGGATCTCCGCCTGAGATGATCACATCACGGATCTCGCTGTGTTCTTCAATGTACCTGAGGCTGTCCTCCCATGCCTTGATGCCCACATGTGTCTTCTCCTTGGCAACCATGTGTGTACGTGTACAATACCTGCAGTAAGCCGAGCAGAAACCTGTTGCCAGGAAAAGAACCCTGTCTGGATAACGGTGCACAATGTTGGGTGCGGGGCTGTGGGACTCTTCTGACAAAGGATCAAGGATCTCTCCCCTGGAAGTGATCATTTCGTCGAAAACCGGGATAAAAGCTTTCCGAAGGGCATGACCGGCATCATACCTGTCGATCAGGCTCATATAGTAGGGTGTGATCCGCAGGGGAAGTGTATGGAATTTCTTTCCTACAACGTTAATTTCATTCTCGGTCATGTGAATGAAATGTTTCAGTTGATCAATGCTTCGAACACTGTTTTTGATCTGCCAGTGCCAGCTGTTCCAGTCTTTTTCCGGGGTACCGGGAAAGAATTTGTCCATAAATGCCTTCGACCGTTCAGAAATGACGGCTTTTTCTTTTTCACCCCGCAGAGGAATGGCTACTGAATGAAGATGTCGGAAGGAAACGGATTGAACAGGGTTCGGTGGAGGTTCATCATCGTCCTGATTCATTAGATCGCGAACGATGCAAAGTTCATTCTCTTGTGTTTCCATTTTGTGTGATGCCCATGAAAATTGTGGTGCAAATAGATAAAAAATTTAAGTATTTTCGATTCTGTTTAAAAAAAAAAGTGCACAAATGTATGTTAATAACTAATAGCTGATGAAACTTTTTTTTCACAAGTTAGGAACAGGTCCCGTTTTGATCATTTTACACGGTCTTTTTGGCACGTCTGATAATTGGGTAACCCTTGGAAAACGCTTTGGGGAAAGGTTCCGCGTGATCATCCCCGATCTTCGCAATCATGGACGGTCCCCTCATAGCGATCTGTTTGATTTTCCATCCATGGAGCAGGATATCGTTGAACTTATAGAAGAAGAAACGGATGGTTCCGCTGTGCTGTTGGGACACTCCCTTGGTGGTCGTATCGCTGTCAATGTTGCCAGTCACTATCCTGAGATGATCCAAAAACTCGTGATCGTGGATATAAGCCTCAGAAAATACCCTCCACAGAACGATCACCTTGACATCATAGGAGCGATGCAAGCGCTGGATCTGAATCAGGCACATACCAGGAAAGAGGTTGACGAGCTGCTCCTTCAGATGATCCCCGGATTGAAACTACGGCAGTTCCTGATGAAAAATCTTTATTGGAGGGAACGAGGCCGGCTTTCCTGGAGGCTCAATCTTCCCGTAATCAGCGAAAGTTTGCCTGCACTTTTTGATGGTGGCGTTGTTCCCGGGCAATTTCCCGGGCCGGCATTGTTTATCCGGGGTGAACGGTCAAATTACATCCTTGACGGAGATGTGCCTGCCATAAAAGAAAAATTCCCCGGAGCTGTCATCAAAACCATCAAAGGGGCTACCCATTGGGTTCATGCCGACAATCCCGGGGAATTTTATGCTGTTGTCAACTCTTTCCTGGAGACCAGTCAGTAACGTTCTACTGTCAGGCTAGAGACCGCAGATTCTATTTTAAGGATGATGGTGTTGGTCCCTTCAGGAAAATTTGTGGTTTGATAGATCCCGTCTCCTTTTTTAATGAAGCCTTCAAAATCACGGCTTACCAGCACCGATTCAGAGTGAATCTCGCAAGCCGCCTCTTTTGGGATCATTACTTCAAGGGAAGAAGCGCCAGCACTGTATGTAAGGTATGTTTGAGGATTTAGCGATCCCAGCTTGATCGCCACAGATGCTGCGCCTGCTTCGATCTTCGCCGTATCGATTTTAAAATCACTCAGATCCATGGTCACGGATGCTGCTCCTATGTCGAAATCCAGATCCCAAACAAGATCGCGGTTAAGATTGATGTCTACGTTGTTTTTCTTGACTCTTCTCACTTTATGGTTTTTCTCCAGGCTGAGGTGAATGATTGTCTTCCCATCAACCTCTTCAGTAGTCAATGAATAATCTCCTACATCACCTTCTTTCTTGAAAGAAAGCATGTCTGAAGTTTCCCCGTTTATTTCGAATCTTCCGGCAGCAGCATCCATCCTGAGAACGGCTTTACGGGAGACGGAATCCATTGGAACAGAGAGAAGCTGCGTGCTGTATGAGAAGGTTCGGGGGCTTTCGTCTTCATCCCATTCGTCAGACCAGGACCAGTCGTTGTCGTGGATCGTAAATGACCATCGCGGTTCAGTTATCTGGTTGAAGAAGATAAAAGAGAGCGCGATAAAGGAGATCACCAGGATAAATTTCACAACATCTTTGATCGGGAGAATGGAAATTCCCCAGAAGATGAAGATGAGAGGCCAGAGTCTCCATATGCTGACCCAGTGGAACTCGAGCCAGCCAAAGTTGCTGAAGAGGAACATGAGCCCGATCGCAATGAGGATCAGTGCCCAAAAAAGGTTGCGGAATTTCATCTTACAGGTTTTTAATCATGTTTCTTTGGGGTTCTGCCATAAGCATTAAAAAGCAAAGCAGCACCGATAACTATCAGAATAATTGGCCAGAGGTCTCCAAAATCGAGGCCCGGAATAAACTGATCGGCAAGGAAAATGGCACCCAGTGTAATCAGTACCAGTCCTCCAACCAGGTTGCCTTTTTGCCTGGTTTCCTGGGTTGGTTTTTTTGGGGTTTCAAGTGGTTCCATAGGTGTTGAATTATGTGTTTGATTGTTTTCCCCGGGGGCGTCAGGTGTGACGATCCAAAGGATGATGTAAATAAGTACTGCACCACCACCAACGATGGCGAAGATCACAAAGAGTAATCTAACGAGCAATGGATCGAGTTTGAAATAGCTGGCGAGTCCTGAAGCTACGCCGCCGATCACTCTGTCGGTTGTACTTCTGTAAAGTCGTTTTGGTTCCATAGCAGGAGATTTTTTATTTCAAGCAAAAGTATACCGGAACGGAACCGGCAGCAACAACTCTCCGCTTAGTTGCCGCATTCTCCCGATTAATAGAAGAATTTGACTGTCCAGTGCTCCTTTCTATTGAGTTATCTCCAGTTGCTTTCGCTTGTATATCCTGGAAGAAACATTGAGGCTGAATTCAAAAAGGAGGTAAAGCGGAATTGATACGATAAGCTGAGAGAAAATATCAGGGCTTGGTGTAATGACGCCGGCAACAATCAGGATGGCTATCAGAGCATGCTTGCGGTATTTCTTCAGGTAGACAGGGGTGATGATCCCCGCTTTGGTCAGGAAGACAATGATGATCGGGAGTTCAAAGAGGAGTCCCATCAGGAGTGTCATCATAGTAATAGATCCGGTGTAGGAAGAGAGAGCGATCTGGTTTATCACCATTTCACTGACCTGGTATCCTCCCAGGAAGTTCACCATCAGCGGAACAACTATGAAGTACGAGAAGAGGATTCCTGTCAGAAAGAGTAAAGAAATGATGAAAACACCTCCACGGGTATGTTTCACCTCTTTGTCGGTCAGTCCAGGTTTTATGAAACGCCAGAATTGCCAAAGGACAAATGGCATGGCAATGATCAGTCCGGCCACCAGTGAGATGGTCATATGGGACATGAACTGACCGGCCAGATTGATGTTGATGATTTGAAATGAAGAGGGGTCTATGCAGAGTGACGGCATGGAAGCAACGTCGGCAAGTTTACACAACAGGCGGTAGGTGATGAAACTTTTCTCCTTTGGTGCCAGGATGATATGGTCGAACAGGATCTCTTTGAAGATAAAGGCAGTAATTCCACAGACCGCTATGGCAACCATGCTCCAGACAAGGGTGCTCCGGAGCTCATCCAGGTGTTCCCAGAACGTCATTTCACGAACGTCTTTGTTTTTACTCATTAATTATAAGGGGATGAAGGGACGAAGGGTTGCATTCAGCAAGCATTAGTTTCAATGGTCAAAAATACAAATTCCGGGGAATAAATCCCTACCTTTGAGACCGCAAAAGATCCCTGATGCAGACATTGATAGTCTATATGAGCTCTCACGGTTGTGCCGAAAAAGCCGCCGTGATGTTGCATGACCTGCTTCCGGGAGAGGTAACGCTTTTTAACCTTGAAAATTCGTGGACAATCCCCCTTGAAAATTTTGAAAGGGTGATTATCGGAGGATCAATCAGGATTGGCAGTATCCAGAAAAAAATCCGCAAATTCTGTGAAAACAACCTCGATCAGCTCATGTCAAAGAAAACCGGGCTTTTCATCTGTTGTATGTTTGAGGGGGAGACTGCAATTGATCAGTATAATGCCGCTTTCCCTGAAGCGTTGCGAAACCATTCTCTGGCCATGGGCCTCTTTGGCGGTGAACTTGAGTTTGAAAAGATGAATGTCTTTGAAAAGATGATCATCAAACAGGTGGCGAATATCTCTGTGGATGTATCGAAATTCAATGCAGAAGCGGTGAAGGAGTTTGTTAAAAAAATGAACAAGAATGAACATGGATGACGCATGCCATGAATTCATGCTCATTCTTCATTCATGTTCATTCATGGCATTATTATAATCCTCATACTCTCACACCCTCATACATCATTCCCTACTCTCCAACAGCAACTTCATGGCATCCCAGGAAATGGTACTGGTAAATTCCTGAACTGCCTTGGTCAGATCGGCATCATGGCTCAGGAGGGCATTTTTAAGCATGAAGACTTTGTAATCATGATCACTTGCTCCAATGTAGGTAGACAGTACACAGCCTGTTGCGCTCAGACCGCACAGGAACAGGGTATTGATCCCTTTTGCCTGGAGGAGGCTGTCGAGGTTGGTCTTTGTAAAGGAATTTCCGTAAGTCTTGATCACCATGGGATCACTTTCTTCGATCTTGAATACCGTGTCGAAAGCAAACCCTTCGCTTCCCGGTGCAGGACCCCACTTGGGATCGCTGTGGTAAACTCGGATCACGGGGAGTTTGTAATAGCGGAAAAGGAGCATATACCAGTTGATATATTCTGGTGCATCCTTCCGATCCTTTTCCGACATCATCGGCATAAACTGGTTCTGTACATCGATGAGTAGCAATGCCGGCTTCATCGGCGTTTTTTCAGGTTGATCCCCTTCATTCTCCTGGGCCAGCACAGGGAAAATCAGGAGTGCAAACGAGATAAGGCAATATAACTTTTTCATCGGGCGGTGTTTTAGTTCCGACAAGTTTAATTGATATTTAGATTGCGGACAAACCGATTTGGCGAAGACGGTTCATTTATCTGCAAAATGGATTAAATTATCTGTGTACTGGTATAGTGAAATTGAAAGCCGCAAAGCCATCCGGTTAATTATTTATCGATATATTTGCGTTGAGAAACCAATCACATTAATTCATGTTCTAAATCAAACCATCTATGAAAAAGATTTACACATTGATCTTATTTATTGCCGTGTCGGTTGTGACATACGGACAAACCTTCATCTGGGAAGGATTTGACAGCGGTCAGATGCCTCCGGCAGGCTGGACCCTCGACGGATTTGCCTCCCAGTGGTCCATCAGCAATTCAGCAAATGCCGGAGGAGCCCCTCCCGAAGCAATGTTCACTTACGTTTCAGGAAACAGCACATCCCGGTTTATTTCTCCTGCCTGTGACCTGACAGGCCTGACTGCTGTAAAACTCTCATTCAAGCACTATTATGACTGGTATTCAAATCCTGCTCCAAAAGTAGGCGTTGCCACACGGTCGGGTGGCGGTGGATGGACCTCAGTATGGGAGATCCTGCCAACCGGAAATGTTGGCCCGCAGCAGATCGACCTGGATATAACAAACAGTGACGTTGGGGCTTCCGATTTCCAGTTTTGTTTTTATATTACCGGAAATTTTTACAACATTGATTACTGGTACCTTGATAACATTCTTCTCTTTAATCCACTGAACCTGGATGGCGCGCTGACTTCCATCACAACCCCGACGTTCATTGGTGGGCCGATCCCGGTCACAGGAACGGTGATGAACATGGGATTAACGACCATCACCGATCTCGAGATCAACTGGCAACTCAATAGCGGACCTGTTCACTCAACCACCATCGGTGGCCTGTCTATCCCGTTACAGGGCCTGTATGCGTTTACATGTACTGATCTCCTGAACGCTACGATCGGAACCCATTTGTTAACTGTTTGGATCAATAAAGTGAACGGTGTGGTTGATGATGACCAGACCAATGATACCTTGCAGAAAACCATCAAAAAGGCATGTAATATCACTGCAAGAAAACCCTGTTTCGAAGAGTTCACGAGTTCGACCTGCGCCCCGTGCGCCAGCTTCAATGCCGGGTTTGTTCCGTGGTGCCAGCAAAACGAGGATGATATTACGTTGATCAAATACCAGATGAACTGGCCTGGAGTAGGTGATCCTTATTATACTGAAGAAGGAGGGACAAGGAGAGACTATTATGGTGTCGGATGGGTTCCCTGGCTGGTTTGCAACGGTACTTATGTTGAAACATCGATGGGAGCTGTACAGGCGGCTTTTAATCTTGCTGTTCAACAGCCTGGTTTAGTGGATGTTGTCGCCTCCCATGTGCTCAACGGAACAACCATGACAGTAAATGCTACAGCATTGCCGTTCGTGAATTTTTCAGATGCGGTTATACACATAATCGTTTTTGAATACGTGACCACCGGTAACGTGATGACAAACGGTGAGACAGAGTTTCATCACGTCATGATGAAAATGATGCCGGATGGCATTGGAACAACGACTGACATGGTTGACAGGGAACCATATTCGATTGAACAGACACAAGACCTGGCAGGAACCCATGTGGAGGAATGGGACGACCTCGGGGTTCTGGTTTTTATCCAGGATCTGCAGAGCCAGGAGATCTATCAGTCGTTTTATTCTGTTGAAAATGGTGTATTTGCCACAGAGGCCAGACTGGATGACATCAAGGTTGACGGAATATCGCTTCCCGGATTTGACCCGGATATTTATGACTATGATGTGGAGGTTCCTGGTGGTGTGCTGATCCCTGAGATCATTGGGATCCCCATGGATCCGAATGCCACTGTTATTGTAGTTCCTGCAACTGAAATCCCGGGCACGACAACCATCGACGTTTTCGCTGAGGATCTGAGCACTCACGTAACTTATACGATCAACCTCATCTGGGCAGTCGGACAGGATGAAACCAGCCAGGAGGCTATCCGGATTTTCCCCAACCCGACCACCGGCCTGGTAAACATAGCCGGCGCAACCCATGCATCGGTTCAGGTTTATTCTGCCACAGGGATACAGGTTATATCCATTAATGATTTTACAGGTCAGACGTTGAATCTCACCGATCTTTCTGAGGGAGTTTACATGGTAAGCATCCGGACAGAAAAAGGGAACCTGATCAGGAAGAAAATTGTTTTTGTGAAATAATAATGAACTGCCGTACAAAACGGTAGCAAAAATATACGTAGGGATTGTCTCGGTGTTTTGAGACAGCCCCTACGTACTATATCACCACAGGTAATTCTGTTAACAGGTGGGCCCGGCAAGGAATTATGTGAAAATCACCTGTGTTTGCAACCCTCCGCAGAGTTCATAAAACTGGCCAACGGTAAGGACATCCTTTACGCCGTCCCAGAGATCACTTTTCTCCAGTTTGAACATGTCCATTGCCAATTTACAGGCGTAGATCTCTCCTCCGCCTGCCTCGATCATCTCGAGGAATTCGGAGACCGGAGGAATATCGAGTTTCTCCATCTGGCTCCGCATCATGGATGAGACTCCGGCTTCAACTCCGGGCAGTGTTCCAAGCAGCGTAGGGAAGGGAAGGCCTCCGGGCATGCGCATGGCCGGATTGCCTACAGTTCCGGTCTTCAGTGAGTTCATGTGTTTTTTGGTAATGGCATCAAGGCCGAAAAAAGTGAAAAACACTTTTGTCTCAATTCCTTCCATCACAGCTCCGTTGCTCATGACCAGTGCAGCATATACATCTTCGATTGTGCCTTTGGCACAGATGATGCATACTTTTTTAAGGGGATGTTCTTCTTTTTGCATATCCGGTTAGTTTTTATACACACGATGCCGGCTTCGGGATCCCGGCGATCTTGGCTGCTTTTTTCATAGGGGCTCCGGGGAACAGCTGGTAAAAGCCTTTGATATCAATGATCCCGGAATTGCCGACGGAACGGATGGTAATGCTTTCCCCTTTGGCTTGCTTGTCGCGAAGAAATTCACAAACAGCCAGGTGTTTCTCCGTGAGATCAATGTTCTCTTCCCTGGCAATCTCTTTGGCAATTTCTTTTGTCCACTGGGAGGAATCGGTCATGTATCCTTCCTCATTCACATTCACTGTGGTTCCAGCAAATACTTTTTGTAACATACCTTTTTTAATTTACGAATTACGATTTACGAATTAAGACTATTTAACTTATTGTGAAATGAATCACAAAGATAAAAATAAATTTAATAATATCTACATACATAAGTATATTATTTCTTATTTATCTCTTCTAAAAGACGCATGGAATAACTCAGTGATTTCCTCACTTCTTTTGAACGCATTTGTTTGAATAATTGCCAGAATGATTTATCATCCAGTTTGTCATCCATCTTCACATCTGTTATTGCCTGAGATAGTTTTACCAGTGCATCGACTGTCTCCTTGTTACCAAGGTTTTTGCCGATTGTTGCAAAGCTCTGGATATATCCCTTTTCGTCCAGCTCATTCATTTTTTCGATAACATCCAATCCTATCTGGCGAAGGATCGGACGAAGGTCCCGTGCAAGATCTTTGGCACTTTCCATGAGTTCAACCATTTCGCCAAATGTGCTCAGGTTCCGGATCAGTTTGATCAGCAGGCATTGAACCCCGCAGGGATCCAGTTCAATGCCTGCTTTATCAAGAGCCGAAACTGTGCTGTTGAAAGCATCCTTGGAGATCAGGGACAAGTCGCTCATCAGGTCGTCCAGTTCCTCCCGTTTCCGGTGCTGTATCTCAACGAACTCCAGAACCCTGTCCAGCTTTTGGTTCAGATCATCGATCTGCACCTGTAATTTCTTTTCTTCCATATTCTGAAGTTTTAAAGTTTCTTTCCGGCCATCGTCATCTTGGTATCAATTGGCATCTCTTTCCCTTTCAAGAGAATATGCCAGTATATCCACCGAAAAAGAAGTTTCCCGTAGTGATTTAAACGGGTTTCCTGCAACAGTCCGAATGGGCCTATACCGGGAAGCGGAAACAAACCCGGCAAGGGTTCTGTATCATAGTTGAAGTCGATCAGAGCACCTTTCCCAAAGCCTGTCTCGATATAGCAGTTGGAGTGCCCGTCGTAGGCTTCGGTGAAAGGCCTGTTTTCGATAGCGCACAGCAGGTTCTCAGTCAGGATGTCTGCCTGGAAGTGAACAACAGAACCAGCTTTGGAGGTGGGGAAATTCCCGGCGTCACCAATTACAAATACGTTTGGGAAATCCACAGATTGCATCGTATGCTTGTCTGCCCTGACGAATCCCATATCATCGCCTAATCCGCTGGTTTCAATTACCTCGGCTCCTTTATGAACAGGTATCGTGATCAGTACGTCGAAAGGAATTTCGCGTTCATCATACGAGATGAGTTTTTTCGTGTCGTTGTCGATCCGTTCGAGATAGAAATCCGGGATGATCTTAATGTTTTTATCCTCCAGCATGGTGCCCAGTACTTTAGCGGCCCGTGGTTTTGTAAAGGCACCTGACATAGGGGTCACATACGAGATGTTGACCTGGCTGCGCAGTCCGCGTTCTACGAAAAAAGCATCCGCGAAGAAGACAAATTCCAGGGGCGCTACCGGACATTTGATCGGCATGTCGGCAATGTTCAGTACCAGTTCGCCACCTTTCCATGTTTTGAAAAAGTCGGCCAGTGCCATGGCTCCGTCCGGGGTATAGAAATCGAAAATGCTCTTCTTCCATTCAGTGCCCAGCATTCCGGGAGTCTCCTCGGGGACAACACGGGTCCCGGTTGCGATGATCAGGAAGTCATATTTTAACACAACCCCGTCGGATAATACGACCTGGTTTTTAGCCGGTTCAATCCTGTCAATCGTCTGGATGAGGAAGTTGACCCCTAAAGGGATGAAGTTGTTTTTCGGTTTTACAACATCCTGTTTTTTGTAATGACCAAACGGAATGAACAGAAATCCGGGTTGGTAGAAATGGGTTTTTTCCCTGTCTACAACAGTTATTTCCCAATCCTCTCTTTCCAGTTCATTTCTCATTTTATTAGCCATGATAGTACCTCCGGTACCACCTCCTAAGATCAGCAACTTCTTCATCAGTTTTTGGTTTGAATGGAATTATGTTTAACAATCATCCAATAGTTTCTGCTGGAATAAATTGTTTCAGTACGTTAAAAATTGCTCAATGTTATGTGTCAGTGATCACATAAAAACATCGACAAAAATACATATTAATATATTAATATGTATATCGTAACAACAAAATTAGAATAATTTTATATAACCAGTAAAACAGTATGTGAGAAATTTCACAGAACCTGTAAAATAAAAGAAGACAAGGGAGACTTAAGCGATTGATTATCCGGCCGGATCAACGGGGGGATTCTTTTTTTCGGAGGCAGATTTATCCTTAGATGGATCTTTCATGTCCTCCTCCATTCCCTGAACGCCATCTTTAAAGCTTTTAACACCTTTCCCGATGCCCCTCATCAGCTCAGGAATCTTTCTGCCGCCAAACAATAACAGCACGACAAGCACGATCAGGATGATCTCTGTGGTGCCAAGTCCGAATAGCAGATACATATTATTTAACATGAAAACCTCCTTGTTTGATTCGTTACAAAGGTAATAAAAGAGAATCAATTCCGGTGACTAAAATAATATCATTTTAGGCCGACTGATCATTTATAAACAGACAACTGTCACCGTAACTGAGAAACCGAAAATCCTTTGATAAGGCATACGTGTACACCTCTTTCCAGGACTTTTCAAGGAATGCGGCGATAAGCAGTAGCAATGTACTTCGTGGCTGATGAAAGTTAGTGACCATCCCGGTAATTATCCTGAATATGTATCCGGGTACGATCAGCAACCTGGTGTTGGCGACAATCTCTGATTGCCCATTTTTCTCCATCATGGCTAACAATCCGTTAAGAGCATCAGCCGAAGAGATCAATTCCTCCGTTGGCCGACCATAGGGCTCCCATTGATCAATATCAAACAAGTCGCATTCAGGGAAATGGTAAAGCTTAACGCCCAGCCAGTAAAGACTTTCCAAAGTCCTCACCGAGGTTGTGCCGACTGCAATAACAGGGTTTGAAAGGTGATGTAAAAGCTGGCGGATTGTATCTGCCTTTACTGTTATCTGCTCTTCGTGCATGACGTGCCTGGATAACTCTGGTACCGAAACCGGCTTGAATGTGCCTAATCCGACATGTAAGGTGACTTGCTCCAGTTTAACTTTCCTGATCCTGAGTTGATCCAATATAGCTTCCGTGAAATGGAGCCCGGCGGTAGGAGCGGCGACAGACCCTTCATTTTCCGCATAAATTGTCTGATAACGAAGGATATCATTCACATCATCCTCCCGGGTTATATAGGGTGGAAGGGGTATATGGCCAACTCCTTCAAGGACCTCTCCGAATGGAATTATGGAAGGCTCCCAGGTGAATTCGACTGAGAAAGTTCCATCTCCCAGATCCTTCTTCTTCTCAGCATACATAGAAACATAGGATCCTGAGACAGAACACCGAATCTCAAGTTTGCCGTTTTTCCACCGTTTGGCATTTCCGATAAGACATTTCCACGTGACTGGTCCGGTCCACTGAAAAGCCAGGTTGAACTCCCGCACAGGTTCGGCAGGTTCAAGACAAAAGATTTCGACGTGCGAGCCCGATGCTTTCTGAAAGATCAACCGCGCCCGTATTACCCGGGTGTTGTTGAAAACCATCATACTCGCCTTTGGGATGTATCCTGCAATGTTCCTGAAGGAATCCTCCCTGATGGTTCCTCCGATAGAACAAATCAGCTTAGATTCATCCCGTCTAGCAAGGGGATACTGTGCAATCCGGTCAGCCGGCAGCTCATACGAGTAATCTTCAATGCTGATTTCGGGAATACACATTTTTTTTAACACGGATTACACAGATTACACAGAAATGCTGATTTACGGGGTGACTCTTAATGATCATGCAACGGGTGGTAAAATTAGGGAAAATAGGAATGGTGAGTTGAAATAGTCAGTATCTTTACATCTGGAAATATCATGCAATGACCTGGAAACAGCATATCCCCAATACTCTGACTGCCTTAAACCTGGTGGCCGGATTGGTAGCCATCACACTGGTTCTTGAAGGAGACCTTGTAATGGCTTCTATCTTTATCTTCTTTGCCGCCCTCTTTGATTTTCTTGACGGAACCGCTGCCCGGCTGCTGGATGCCAGGTCGGAACTTGGCAAACAACTTGACTCTCTCGCCGACCTGGTCTCTTTCGGTGTAGCACCCGGTCTTATCATGTTTCATCTTCTTTCTGCAGGTTGTGAAGGGAGCTGCAATATTCTGGAACAGTACCGTATAACTCCTTATTTTGCTCTGCTGATCCCGGTTTGTTCCGCTTTCAGGTTGGCTAAATTCAATATAGATCTTAGCCAGGAAGAGCATTTTATAGGGATGCCCGTGCCTGCATCAGCTATATTTTTTGCTTCTATTCCCCTTGTCCTTTTTTACCAGACAGACCAGTTCACCATTATCTCCCTGGATTTCCTCGTTGATTTCTTCTCAAATACCAGGGTGCTTGCAATACTAGCGGTACTGATCTCATACCTGATGGTTTCAGATTTCCACCTTTTCTCCATGAAATTTAAGAAGATGGGTTGGAAAGGGAATGAAGTACGCTATATTTTTCTGATCCTGTCAGTGACATTTCTGATCCTGTTTTCATTGTATGCTATCCCGCTGATCATTATCAGCTATTTTATCCTTTCGCTCTTATTTCAAAAACAAATTGTAAACAGCAATTAGGGAAAAGGGGATGAAGGGATGTGGGGATGAATAAGCCGGCATCCGGTATCCAGGATCCGGCATTAATTCGAAAATCGATTTATTCGTAGGTCCCTTCCAGAGTTATCGCCTCAGTTCAAAATTTTGGCCCAGGTAAACTTTTCTCACATGCGGATCTTCGGCGAGTTCATGCGATGTGCCGGAACGTAGGATGCTCCCTTCAAACAGGAGGTAGGACCGGTCGGTGATGGACAGGGTTTCGTGCACATTGTGATCGGTAATCAGAACTCCTATGTTTTTCTCTTTGAGTTTTGTAACGATCTGCTGGATATCTTCCACCGCAATAGGATCGATACCTGCGAATGGCTCATCAAGAAGGATGAATTTCGGATCTACCGCCAGGCACCTGGCTATCTCTGTCCTGCGCCTCTCACCTCCCGAAAGGGTAATCCCGTAGCTTTTCCTCACATGCTGGAGACCAAATTCATCCAGTAACTTTTCAAGCCTCTCCTTCTGCTGGATCTTGGTCAACGTTGTGAATTCAAGGATTGCCTTGATGTTGTCTTCAACGCTAAGTTTTCTGAAAACCGAAGCCTCCTGCGGAAGATAACTGATCCCGCGCTGTGCCCTCCTGTACATGGGTTCAGAGGTAATATCCTGGTTGTTGAGGAACACCTTTCCGGTGAGGGGTTTGATCAATCCGACAATGATATAAAATGAAGTAGTTTTTCCGGCTCCGTTCGGACCCAGCAATCCAACAATTTCTCCCGGTTCCACCTGAATGGTCACTTCGTTGACGACAGTCCGTTTCCTGTATTTCTTGACGATTTTTTCTGTTCGAAGGATCATGATCTCGGATTATTGTACAAAAGTAACGATTCCTCAGAATGAAAAGTATAGGGATATAAAAAGACCAAATCTGACAGGGTTCGGATTCAGCAGGTCATCATTATGGTTCAGCCGCCATATAGCATCAAGCCGGATGATCCTGAAGATGTTTTCAATACCGGCACCGGCTTCCCAATATGGAATGTTCCCGAACGACCTCATCTGTCCAGGGAAAAGCGAATATTCCTGGTTCTTTTCCTCCAGTGTTCCGAAAACACATCGGATATGAGCCACTTCCCTCCATTTCAGTTTACGGAATAGTGGAATGTGGTTGAACAACAAACCATCGAAGTGATGAGCATAGGTTACTGAAAGATACTGATCACTTGCAAATTCATAATAGTTCATCAGGTTGGAAGAGAACTCATCATAAAGGAATGTCTGGTTCCCTTCATGGATCTTAAGCAGGGGATAAGGAAGGGTTCCCCATATCTTTCCGGCTTCTATGGTGTATTTCGACCAGCCTATGGTTGAAAAGTTGAACCATTGCTGGAAGTTGACTGTCAGGCGGTGGTACTCATAGTCGCTGTGAAACAGGTTTGGGATCCCATAAGCATACCGGATCAGAATAATGGGTAAATCCGAACTCAGGGTGTACCGGTAAAATTCCCCCGATACAAACCGTTCCCGGAAAGCTATCCGCGTATCCAAAATCACTTCTGATGTGAAGATATCAGGGAGAAGAACAGGCGTATCCCTTCCGTCCGGAAATATGACGAAAGAGGTCTCGCCCAATGGAAACATCTGCCGGTGGATGAAATGAACACGGTTTATCAGACCGTTGAACCATTCATGTTCATACATGATATTGAACTCCTGGATACGTGTAAGTTTATTGTTGGGTCCCCGGCTAAAAATGGATGTCAGGATGTTGTCCGTCGAAAATGCATTGGGGCTTAGACCCAACTGTTCCAGGTCGTCCTTGTAGGAGGCTACCAGATCCCGCCGGGGGTTCTTATCAAACATGTACATGACCTCACCTCCGTATTTGAAACGCCCATCCTTTGTTCCGTATGCAAGGTAAGCTTCGAGCTGGAGCTTTTTGCTGAAGGTGTTGCTGGTCCGGCCCCCGAATCTGAACCGCGCCCCTTCAATGGAGTTGAAAGAGAACAGCTTTGTATATGGGCCCAACTCCACTTTCCCCCAGGGAAGATATCCGTTCACCAGCGTATAAACGATGTCGACATAGGTTTTAAAGATGGGAATTTTCTTAACAGAATCTACCATTTTATAGATTCCCTGCTCCGACAGTGATAACTCTTCGTGCCGGGCTGATTTCCAGTATGAGTCCTCTTTCTGATTCGCGTCAGGTTCGATGAATACATTGGCAGGCATCGAGAGAAACCGTTTATCCCCGGGAGGATCAAACTGGAAATTCTGGTATGAGGAGGTGCGATGGCCAAAGAATCCGACGACTTTGTCGGTATTCTCGATGATATTGAAATCCGCGATCATTTCATCCTTTGTAATCATCCAGAACTGGTCCTGTGTCCACTCGAATTCCTGTTTTACCGCAAGGTCGTTGATGAAATTGATATTTGCATCAGAGGCGATCCGAAGGTCAATTTTTTTGATGGCAAAGGATGTGTCTGCGACCCAGAAACTTCCTGTAAATGTCAGCTCCTGCTTCCTTCTTGGCTTGAACATGATGTGATAGCACCAGTTATTGCCTATGTAAGTGCTGTCGACCAGGTAATATTTGTAATAATCAAGGCCAAATCCGGCAATCGGACTTACAAAGTTTTTTTCGAAGATGGGTATATGATCCCTGTAGACTTCAATCGGCTCCGATAGATTCCCCAGGAACTGGGCTACGCTCTCATTTTCAAACCCTGAGATTTTTGATGCCTTGATGATCTCTTTCCGGGCCCTGGGAAATCTTCGGAAATAAACATCCGACATGGTTTCAGAAATCAGCACCGGGAGGTAGGATTTTCCGTTTATTGTCGAGGTATCCACATATGAAAAGACGAAATCGAAGTTTCTGAGAAGTTTTCTCTGTTTCAACTTTTCGGTGATGTTGTTGGCATCCAGTTCAATCTTTGTATAGGCTTCGTACTGATAGGATGAGAAAGACTGAAGCGAGTTCCTGTCTTTGCTGGCGATCACTTTGACCAGGATCTTTTCTGCAGGATTCCCGCTGTACCGGATCGTCACTTCTGCCAGGTTGTACGTTTCAGGCCGGAGGGCAAAATCAATGGTCTGGAACTGATTTAACAGGATCTTCCGGCTGATGGGAGCATACCCGATCAATGATGCCCGAACAGAATCAGCCTTATTGGTAAATTCAACAGAATATTTTCCATCAAAATCGGTCAGGGTGCCAATCGTTGTCTCTTTGATGACAATATTTGCAAAGGGGAGTGGCTCGTTGGTGGATGCATCTGTTACACGTCCCATGATCTTTGTGACCTGGGCTGACAGTAGGAAATTATGCAGGATTAACATCACCACAAGAGTGATCGTGACAAGAAACCGACCAATTTTCATAGGTTCTGGATTCCGCGGTTACCCGGATGTGGTTCTGTCAGAAGTAAGGGCATCCCAGAATTCAACGGCCCGGCGCAGGTGGGGGATGACGATGGTACCTCCAACAAGAGTTGCTATTCCGAAAGTTTCCTGTAGTTCTTCGGAAGAGACACCATTTTCGTGGCATTTGAGCAGATGGTATTTCACGCAATCATCACATCGCAGGACCATGGAGGCCACCAGGCCCAGAAGTTCTTTTGTCTTTACCGGAAGCGCCCCTTCCATGTAAGCGTTTGTATCAATATTGAAGATCCTTTTGATCACCTTGTTGTCGGCTTCGAGAATCCGTTCGTTCATTCTCTGCCGGTACTGGTTGAAATCGGCTATCATGTTGTCCATGGGATTCAGATTAAATAATACCCTCTTTCAGGATGTCGTGCAGGTGGATGATCCCCAGGTATTTATCGTTTTGCTTCACGATCAGCTGGGTGATGTTGTTATTCCGCATCATCTGCAGGGCTTCGATGACCAGCATTCCCGGTTCAATCGTCTTGGGATCCGGGCTCATGATCTCCCCTGCGGTAATTGTTTCCAGCCTGGTTGTTTTCTCCAGCATCCGCCTGAGGTCACCATCCGTTATCATTCCAACGAGCGCATCATCCTTCATCACGGCAGTTGCCCCAAGCCTTTTGGAAGAGATTTCGAGGATAACCTGTTTGATATTATCAGAATATATTACTTTTGGCACCGGATTGTTGACGTACAGATCTGCGACAGTGAGATAGAGCGTTTTTCCGAGCACCCCTCCCGGGTGAAATTTGGCAAAATCACTGGCTGAGAATCCACGGCTTTCAAGCAGGCATACAGCCAGTGCATCTCCGATTACCAGTTGGGCTGTTGTGCTGGAGGTAGGGGCCAGGTTGTTGGGACAGGCCTCATGGGGAACCGATGTGTCGATCCGGTATGTTGCCTGGTTGGCGAGATAGGACGTCGGATTTCCCACAATTGCAAGCAAAGGATTTCCGTTCTTTTTTATCAGTGGAACCAGGATCTTGATTTCAGGTGTCTCGCCACTTTTGGAGAGACAAAGGACTACATCCTCTTTCTGGATCATCCCAAGATCTCCATGAATGGCATCCGCAGCATGCATGAAGACAGCAGGTGTTCCGGTGGAATTGAACGTAGCAACGATCTTCTGACCAATGATCGCGCTTTTTCCAATACCTGAAACGATAACACGTCCTGCGGAATGAAGGATGACGTCAACGCACTGATCGAAGTTCTCGTCAATGGATGAAAGAAGCCCAGTAATGGCTTCAGCTTCCTGGCGAATGGTTTTAAGTGCAGTTTCCCGGATTGTTTTTGTACTTTTCAAAGTGCAATTTTTTTTAATAATTTGGTCGATTCGGGATATTTGTGATTATATTTGTATATAGAGCGTCAGGATTTTAAATATAAAGGAACTTCAACAAAAGTAAACAATTAACCAGATAATTACAATGACGGGTAGCAAGGGCGATCTCAATCTGCATGATGCCTTGAAGAGGGTTTTTGGTTTTGACACTTTCAAAGGCAACCAGGAGGCCATTATCAACAATGTTCTTGCACAGAAGGATACATTTGTCATCATGCCGACTGGCGGGGGTAAATCGCTGTGTTACCAGCTTCCTGCTATCATCCAGGAAGGCACGGCAATTATAGTCTCCCCCCTGATTGCCCTGATGAAAAATCAAGTAGACTCGATGCGAAGTTTCGGGACCGAAGAGGAGGTCGCTCATTTTATGAATTCATCCCTGTCGAGACAAGAGATTCTACAGGTGAAGAAAGACATCACCAGGGGAAAAACCAAATTGCTGTATGTTGCTCCGGAAACCATAACAAAGGAAGATAACATTGAATTCCTGAAGAATATCAAGATCTCGTTTTATGCCATCGACGAAGCTCACTGCATTTCTGAGTGGGGGCATGATTTCCGGCCAGAGTACCGGCGTTTAAGGCCCATAATAGAAGCCATAGGGCAGAAGGTCCCGGTCATTGCTTTGACGGCAACAGCAACGCCCAAAGTCCAACAGGACATTCAGAAGAACCTGGGGATGATGGATGCCACCGTATTCAAATCTTCCTTCAACCGGCCTAATCTGTATTATGAAGTCAGGCCAAAAAGCAAAACGGTTGTTAAGGATGTCATCAAATATATCAAGAGCCAGCCGGGGAAGTCGGGCATCGTGTACTGCCTGAGCCGGAAAAAGGTGGAGGAGCTGGCGGAATCCCTGCTCCTGAACGGGATTAAGGCTCTCCCTTATCATGCCGGCCTGGATGCGGCTGTCAGGAGGGAGAACCAGGACAGGTTTTTGATGGAGAAAGTAGATGTGATCGTTGCTACGATTGCCTTTGGTATGGGAATCGATAAACCGGATGTGCGTTATGTAATCCATTTCGATATGCCTAAAAGCCTTGAAGGCTACTACCAGGAAACCGGCCGGTCGGGACGCGATGACGGCGAAGGAAATTGCATCGCTTTTTACAGCTATGATGATATCCTGAAGCTGGAAAAGTTCCTGAAAGGGAAAACAGTAGCTGAACAGGAGATCGCCAAGCATCTCCTCTTTGAAACGGTAAGCTACAGTGAATCATCGGTATGCAGAAGGAAACAACTTCTTCACTATTTCGGGGAAATCTTCCAGGAGGAAAACTGCCAGAATTGCGATAATTGCCTCCACCCGAAGAAGAAGTTTGAAGGCAAGCAGTACATGCAGATCGTCCTTGAGGCGATTCTGGCAATGAAAGAACAGGTGAAACACAAACACCTGATCAATGTGCTTCTGGGTAAGCTGACCACCCCTGTGAAAAATTACAAGCACCACAACCTTAAGGTGTTTGGAAAAGGAGCCGATAAAGACGAGAAATTCTGGAATGCTGTGATCCGCCAGTGCCTGATCGAACGCTTGCTCATCAAAGATATTGAAAACTACGGTATCCTGAAAATGAGCCCCGAAGGCCACAAATTCCTTAAAAAGCCCTGGTCGGTCATGCTGGTTGATGATCATGATTATGAAAATCCGGAGGAGGAGGAGTTCCTGGAAGCGATGGGATCGAAAAGCAGCACTGCTGATAAAACCCTGTTCAGCATGCTGAAAGACCTTCGAAAGCAGATCGCCAGGAAAGAAAAGCTTCCTCCCTTTGTCATCTTCCAGGATCCTTCCCTTGAGGATATGTCCATCCAATATCCGATCACTTCCGAAGAACTGAAGCAGATAACCGGCGTCGGGACAGGAAAAGCACTGAAATATGGAAAGCCATTTCTCGACCTCATCAAGGAGTACGTGGAGGAGAACGAGATCATCCGTCCAATGGATATGGTCGTAAAATCGGTGATCAACAAGTCGGGCCTGAAAGTTTACATCATCCAGAGCATCGACCGGAAGATCTCCCTGGCTGATATTGCCGTTGCAAAAAATCTCACATTTGAAGAGTTACTAATTGAAATTGAGCATATTGTGAGTGCCGGAACCAAAATTGATATCAACTACTATATCGACGAATTTATTGATCCTTATCATCAGGAAGAGATTTTCGACTATTTTCGCACGGCAGAAACCGACTCAGTTACCAAAGCACTCCAGGATCTTGGAGAAGATGAATATGCCGAAGAGGAGATCCGGATGATGCGTATCAAATTTATTTCTGAACTTGGAAATTAATCAATCATGGAAAAACGACCCATTAATCTGAATACGGTATTGCTGCTGATCGTGATGGCCGGACTAATTGTTCTCTACATTCTGTTTTTTACCTCACAGAGATCCGTGTCGCCGGAAATGGTGACAGATGATTCTGCACAGGTCCCTCTCTCAACAGGTCCTTCCATCGTTTATGTCAATATTGATACCCTGAATGAGCATTACGAATTTGTCAAGGTGCTCAAACAAAACCTGGAAAGTACAGGAAACAGGCTTCAGCGGGAGGTATTGGGAGAACAGGATGCCCTCGAGAAGGAGGCGGCAGAATTTCAGCGTAAGATATCGACAAATAGTATTACGGAGGATCAGGCCCGCGTGGTTTACGAAGAACTGATGATGAAACAGCAGGCGCTCATGGATAAAAAGGAGCGTTATACCCAGCAGGTCGCCGAACAGGAATTCAGCATGAACGTTCAGCTTCTCGATACGGTTAATAGCTTTCTGGCCAGGTTCAACCGCACCTTCGGATACGATTATATCCTGGCTTACCGAACGGCCGGAGAGATCCTGACTGCTAATGACAGCCTCGACATCACCAGGCAGGTCCTGGTCCAGCTCAACAACGAATACGCAGCCCGTAAGAAATAGCTTTCATGAAGAAGTTTTTCTTTTTTCTGCCGCTACTCCTACTGGTGGCATGCATGACCGATCCGGGGCCGGATGTGCAGGTGAAGATTCCCACCGATTCCATCATCCCTGAGCAACAGATGATTCTGCTGCTTGCCGATGCCCATACAATTGAAGCGGCGTTGGTGATTGCGAGGAACAGGGGATCAAACACCCGTGAGTTAGGGAACTTCTATTATGCAGGATTGTTCGGCAAATACAGGATTTCGCGACAACGATACCAGCAAAACCTGGAATATTACAGGGAAGATCCGGATGCCTTTATCAAACTTTATGAAAAAGTGAATAGGGAACTTGTCGAGAGAGAGAAAAATTTCGTTAAACCTGTCTCTGATTAGATCTTCGTAAATATTGCTAAAATGTTGTGCAGGTTAGCTCCGTCATTGAGTGTATAGGGCCAGTTGATTTTTGAGCCGGATAATGTTCCGGACCCATTGATGATCCAGTCGTCGCCAATTACCTGGTTTACCTCGAGTGTTATGGTGGTTCCCGAAACAAACGCATAGGCTGGATTACTGCCGCTTCCGGCATTGGCAAAGTTGTAGATGAATACTCCTCCGTTTTGAGATTTGGGATCAAGTTCTATACTCACTTCATATGTGAGTTTGGTTTCTGTTTCAGAAACACTCCAGACACCCGCAAAAATCTGCCTGGGATCGGCAGGTGCAGGGGTGGGATCAGTCTCCGTACATGAAGAAAAACCGATACCAATCAGGGAAAGAAGAACCATAATTAAATGAAGTGTCTTTTTCATTTGTCACTTTTTTTACAGGATGGTTTTATTCAGCAAAGATACATACAGTTTTTAATTTTCAGCCCTGTAGAATTCTGTTGGCCAGATTACCGGCCAGTCTGCTGGCTCCTATCCTGAACAGATCTTTGGTCAGCCAGGACTCTCCTAAATCTGAATTCACAAGCTCATAGAACATCAGGGCTGACTCAGGGTCCGCAATGCCGCCCGATGGCTTGATACCTCTTTTGATCCCGGTGGAGCGGTGGAATGAACGGATCCGTTCCAGCATGACTTTCACTGCTTGTATGGTCGCTCCTGAAGGGATTTTTCCGGTGGAAGTTTTAATAAAGTCGGCACCTGCCTTAAGAGCCATGTCCGAGGCCTCTGAGATCAGCTGATCCGAGACCAGTTCACCGGTTTCAAGGATCACCTTCAGGGTCTGATGCCTGCACATGTCCCTGATGGCAGCAATCTCATCGAATACCTGCTGCCGATTCCCCCCGATGAAGTTACCCCGTGAGAACACAATATCAATTTCGTCGGTACCCTTGTCTATGGCAAAAGCCACTTCTGCCAGTTTTGCCTGAACAGGAATCTGCCCGTGAGGGAAACCGCCGGCAACCGTGGCGACTTTAATACCAGTACCGGCAAGTTCATGCCGGGCTGTTTCAACATACGGAGAAAAAACACAGACTGCAGCAGGAGCGGGAAGACCAAGGTCTTTGAATCCAATGGCTTTCCGGCAGTGGGCGATGGTTGACTTGTTGGAATCAATTCCATCAAGGCTGGTGAAATCAATCAACGAAAGAATCAGTGAAAATTTCTCCTTAAAACCTGAGGATTCCATGATCAGAAAGTGAAACTGAGACCCAGACTTGGCAGGATTGGAAGCTGGTACACTATCGTATTGGTGATCCGGTCAACATAGAAAACGTTCTGCTCATTCAGGACATTTGTCACACTGGCGTCGATTTCCAGTTTCATGCGTTTCCCGAAATGGAAAGATTTTTTGAAATCGATGTCCAGCCTGCTATAATATGTTAACCTGTGTGAATTGTAGTCGCCGTATAAGATTCCAAGTGAACCATTTGTAATGGTGATCGGTGTTCCTATGTTCGTAAACAACAGCTCTTCATAATAACCCTGTGTAGGAGTGAAGGGGAAACCTGAACCATAATTATACCGTACGTTTACCTCCCAGGTTTTGGTTTTGCCGAAGAGATATGTTCCCATCAGGTTCAGGTTGTGTCGTCTGTCAAAAGGAGGAACATAGGTTGAAATCCCATCAAACCGATGAATGAATCCAAGGGAGTAGGTCCCCCAGAAATGGAAATTTTTCAGATCATACTTCACCGAAATATCCACGCCTTCCGCATCGCCTGATTCGATGATAAAATCCTTTTTCAGGTAATCCGGCTCATCGGCATTGGCTTCGGTATCTTCATACAATTTGTTCCGGTTCAGGTTGGTCAGTTGGGGGTAATACTTGTAATACCCTTCAACGTTAACGCTGAGATAGTTCGTGAGATCCCATTCAAATCCAAGCACTGCCTGCCATGCCTGCTGCAGCTTGTTCTTGACATCCTTCCCGTTGAACTCTTTTGGGAGGTTCTCGGGCCCGGAAAGAAAACCATAGAACAGGTTGACAACATCCAGATCGTTCGTTGTACTTATCAGGTTTTGAGTATAATACCCTCCGGCAGCTTTCAGCCGGAAATTCTTCGCTACATTATATTTTAGAGCCAGGCGGGGTTCCGGTGAGAACGTAGAGAGGGAGGCATAATATTGTGCCCTGATACCTGGTTCAATGATAAACTTACCAACAACCCACTTGAACTTGACAAAGATGTCAATCTCCGTGTTGTTTTGAGTGATGTCAATTTTTCGGTTGACAGAATTGTAGAAATCAAATACTGTTTTAAACCCTGATAACTCAAGCCCGTATTTCAGGGCATTTTTCCCAAGGAAGTAGGTAAACTGGAGCCCCCCGTTGAATCCGGAGATACTGGATGAACGGGGCGCTTTGTTGGGTTCATCCATGTTCACCTTGTAGTAGGAATATGCAAAATTTCCTTCCAGGAGCACCGCTGATTTTCCAGGGATCACGAGAAAGTTTCCGCCACCACCATAGGAGTCCCAGTTATAGCTTACAGGCACTTCCGTCAGCACGGAGTTATCAAAATTGTAGCCCTTCAGGGTGGCTTCGTCCGTGAAATTGAATCCGAAGAGATTGACTTTGCTCCCGTTTGACGCATTGATTGAGACTTTGCCGTATATGTCGAGGAAGCTGTAAGGAAGGTCCTGGTCCATATAGGAATAGAATATTTTTGAACTCTCGTCGAGGTAGGAGTTTTTAACAGAAAGGATAAACGAGGCGCTGGCAGAATTCTCATTTTTGGGACGTACAATAGGGCCTTCCAGCAGGGCTTTTGCACCGAAAGTGCTGACATCCAGCTTGCCGCTGAACCTGTTCCTGTTCCCGTCGCGGGTGGAGATATCCATGATTGAGGAGATCCTTCCTCCATATTCTGCGTTAAAACCACCGGTATAGACATCGACGTTTTTCAGGATATCGACATCGAAGACGGAAAAAAGCCCGATAGAGTGAAACGGATTATAGACAATCATCCCATCATAAAGGACTTTGTTTTGCACCGGAGGGCCGCCCCGGATGTACAGCTGACCGCCCTGGTCGCCTGAAAAGACAACCCCCGGAAGCACTGTAAGGTACTGGGCCAGGTCAGGTTGCCCTCCCATCGAAGGGATCTTCTGAATCTCTTTTGGCGTAATCTTGATGATGGATGTCTGGGTTTCGGTCTGTTTATCCTGCCTGGCAGCAGAAACATTGATCTCTCCCAGGTTCACCGACCGTGATTTCAGGTAGAGCTTTTTTGAGATAAGTTCATCTGCTTTGATGGTAATCGGGATTTGAATGGAGTCAAATCCAATGTACGTGACCATCAGGAGATAGTCTCCGGGGGGAATACGTGTGATCGCAAAATATCCGTTCTCGTCGGTAGGCGCACCCATGGAGGTTTTATAAAGATAGACATTTGTGAAGATGACAGGCTCGCCGGATTCCTCTTCATAGACAAATCCTCGGACAGATCCAAACTGCGCCAGAACATTGATGGGTGAAAGGATAAAAAGAGCTACGAGAGAAAAAATGAGGGAAAAAAAACGCACAAACTTCATATCAAACATGTAAGATCAAGTACAATAAGGAGGAGCAAATGAAGAAAAAATCATTCAGTTAAAAAAGAAATGCCTGAAATTGAGCCACTATGGGATGTGATGGGTCTTCATTTACGACAGTCAGGTAACAACCAAGTGAAGACAGTCTCCAACCCCGCTGGATCTGATTCTGCCTGATGATGAATATTTGCCTGAAGTGTTTCCGGGATGGAATGGAGAGGGCAAGACAGGCATTGATTGCCCGTTCGATGGCCTGGTCGAGAAGATGCTCGTCTTCCAGCGCCAGCTTTTCCAGCAGGTCACAGGAGAGGTATCTCAGTTCAAACGCATCAACGGCTTCGATGAACTCCAGGATCACCCGGGATGGCTGGTCCTGTTCATAGGGTATCAGGGTGGTTGATATCATGTTGCAGCTCTTAAGTTGGCCAGTTTTCTGAAGAGGGCCGTCTCTTCTTCATTCAGGTGTTGTGGAACATCAATGACAATCCGGGCATAGAGATCCCCAAACTCCTGTTTTTTGCCAAAACACGGCATACCCATACCTTTCAGTCTCAAGACCTTCCCGTTTTGCGTTCCTTTCGGAATGCTGATGTTGACAGTCCCTTTTAAGGCTGTCACAGCAGTTTTTCCCCCAAGAACAGCAGTGTACAGGGGAACATGCAGATCACAATGAAGATCGTCAGCCTTCCGGTCAAATACCGGATCAGGATTTATGGTGATTTTCAGGTAGAGGTGCCCGCGTTCATGTCCGGCTGTTCCTTTCCCTCCTTTGCCCCTGATCCTAAGAACCTGCCCGTCCTTAACACCTGCAGGGATTTTAGCTTTGATCGACTCGCCATCCAGTGCAAGCATCGCTTCCGTTCCATGAAAAGCATCCGCCAGGTTGATCGTGAGGTCTGCCTGGTAATCCTGGCCTTTTCTCGGAATGGCCTGCTGATCCGTATACCGGGCCCCACCCCCGAAACCTCCGCTGAAAAATGTGTTGAAGAAATCTGAGAAATCACTGCTTTCAAAATCCGCCTGTCCGCCAGTCCGCCAGTCCGCCTGTCCGCCAGTCCGCCTGTCCGCCTGTCTTCCCGCCCACCGGGTAGAATCAAATCCGCCTTCCTGTCCGGCATGTTCATACTGCTTCCAGTTCACACCCAGTTTGTCATATTTCTTTCGCTTCTCTGGATCTTTCAGCACCTCATAAGCTTCTCCGATCTCTTTGAACCGTTCCTCTGACTCCCTCTTCCCCTGGTTCTTATCAGGATGATACTTGACGGCCAGCTTTCTGTAGCTTTGTTTGATTTCATCCTGAGAAGCAGTTTTGGGGACCCCAAGTATTTTGTAATAGTCTTTATATTCCATCAGGTTTCAGAAAGAAGTCAGCGAATTCAAAGATACAAAAAGCTCTAAAAATTTCAACAACAGTTGTGTAATTTGCAAAATGTATGTAGGTTTGTGTGGCATTACAAAGACTATTCTATATGCCGAAATTATTGTTGCTCGGGGACGAGGCAATTGCCCAGGGAGCCCTCGATGCTGGTCTCTCCGGTATCTATGCTTACCCCGGTACTCCTTCTACTGAAATCACCGAATATGTTCAAAAATCGAAATACGCCAGGGCAAATGGCATACACTCCCAATGGTCGACCAATGAAAAGACTGCCATGGAGGCCGCCCTGGGGATGTCCTATGCCGGGAAGCGGGCAATGGTTTGCATGAAACATGTCGGTCTGAATGTCGCTGCAGATCCTTTTGTCAACTCGGCAATTACAGGTGCTAACGGAGGTTTGATCGTAGTTGCAGCCGACGATCCTTCCATGCACTCATCCCAGAATGAGCAGGATTCCCGGTTTTTTGGAAAATTCGCCCTGATACCCATCCTGGAACCTTCCAGCCAGCAGGAAGCATACGACATGGTGCATTACGGATTCGATCTGTCCGAAAAATATCTCGTTCCGGTGCTTTTGCGGATCACGACCCGGATGGCCCATTCACGGGCTGGTGTGGTAAGACGGGAGGTACGGAACCAGAATGAAGCCCATCTTCCCTCCGATCTCCGCCAGTTCGTCCTCCTTCCTGCCATAGCACGCAGGCGTTACAAGCATCTGCTGAACAACTATCCGCATTTTGGCACTGAATCGGAAGAATCACCTTTCAATGAATACATCGATTCCCATCACAGGTCAAAAGGGATCATCGTATGTGGGTTGGCCTATAACTACCTGATGGAGAATTACCCGGAAGGTAAAGTGCCTTACCCGGTTCTCAGGATCGGCCAGTACCCGCTGCCCCGTAACCTGGTCGAGAAGATGGCTGACGAATGTGATGAGATTTTAGTGGTTGAAGATGGTTATCCAATGGTTGAGGAATTGCTGAAAGGCTACCTGGGTGTTGGGCTGAAAATCAGGGGAAGGCTGGATGGTACAATCCCACGCGACGGGGAGCTAAATCCGAACATCATGGCCGTTGCCCTCGGGCTGGAAGATACCTACGGACTCCCGGTTCCCAGCCTGATGGTAGGCCGGCCTCCCATGCTTTGCTCGGGGTGTCCGCATATCGATTCCTACGGGGCTCTTAACGAAGCTCTCTCCATCCTTCCAAAGGGACGTGTCTTCTCCGACATCGGATGTTATACCCTTGGCGCATTGCATCCCTACGAAGCGATCAATTCCTGCGTTGACATGGGCGCTTCCATCACCATGGCCAAAGGAGCGGCCGATGCCGGCCTGGTACCCGCGGTTGCCGTGATCGGTGACTCCACATTTACACATTCCGGCATGACTGGGTTACTCGATGCAGTGATTGAAAAATCGCCGATCACAGTGCTCATTCTCGACAATGCAACAACTGCCATGACAGGAGGGCAGGAGTCAGCGGCAATGGGGAGGCTCGAAGATATCTGCAAAGGACTTGGGGTTGAGGAGGAACACATCCGTGTGATCCGGCCCCTGAAAAAGAACCATGAAGAATTCGTCAGTATCCTGGAAGAGGAGCTGGCATATCAGGGAGTATCTGTGATCATTCCGCGCCGGGAGTGTATTGTTGCTATAGACAAGCGTATGAGAGACAAGTTCAAGAACACAAAAACAGTAGCTTCATGAAATATCCATATAAACATCGTTAATGCCAACCGGGCATGATAATCATGGATATTCCATTTGACCTTTGAAATCAAAATTAGTAACAAATGAAAAAAGATATCATCCTCGCTGGCGTCGGAGGACAGGGGATTCTCTCTATTGCTGCTGTTATTGGCTATACTGCACTGGAACAGGGAATGTTCCTGAAGCAATCGGAAGTTCATGGAATGAGCCAGCGTGGTGGTGATGTGATGTCGAATTTACGGATCTCAGACAATGAAATTGCTTCCGATCTGATCCCGTTCGGAAAAGCCGACCTCATCATAGCTGTCGAACCTCTTGAGTCCTTGCGTTACCTGCCTTATCTCTCCAAACAAGGGTGGCTGATCTCCAGCTCAACACCTTTTAACAACATCCCCAATTATCCCGATATCCGGGAAGTTCTGGATGCTATAAGAGAAATCCCGCAGCATCTCCTCCTTGATACCGAAACAATGGCTAAAGAGGCGGGATCAGTTAAAGCAGCCAATATTGTGATTCTTGGCGCTTCTGCTCCTTTCCTGGGGATGGAGTTTGGACTTCTTGAAGATGCAATCCGATTCATATTCAATAAAAAAGGTGATAGGGTGGTAGATCTGAACCTGAGGGCTTTGAACGCAGGAAAGGAATTTGCTGATCTTCATCAGCATAACTAGGCTTATTCTCGCATTGCTACCAATCCATTGTTATACATTTTTAATTCATCAACATGGGGCTTTTACAAAAAAAGACATCTGATTATACTGAACCTAAGAGAGTTGAAGAAATGGGGCTCTACCCTTTTTTCCGGGTAATCGATTCCCAGCAGGAGACGGTGGTCACGATGAATGGGAAAGCCGTTCTCATGTTCGGATCAAACAGTTACCTCGGGCTGACCACGCATCCGAAGATCAAGGAAGCATCTGTTGCCGCTATAAAAAAGTACGGGACAGGATGTGCCGGATCCAGGTTTCTGAACGGAACACTGGACATCCACATTGAACTTGAAAACCGGTTGGCTGAATTTGTGGGAAAAGGGGCTTCACTGGTTTATAGTACAGGTTTTCAGGTTAATATCGGGGTTATCCCGACTGTGACCACCCGGAACGACTACATTCTGATCGATGAACTGAACCATGCATCCATCATTGAAGCTACCCGGCTATCTTTTGCACGTGTGTTGAAATTCCGTCATAACAATATGGCTTCACTCGAGAAAATGCTGAAGCAATGCCGACCCGAAAGTCTCAAACTGATTGTTGTAGACGGGGTATTCAGCATGGATGGCGATATCGCTGATCTTCCCGAGATAGTAAGGTTAGCCCGGCAATACGACGCTACCGTGATGGTTGATGATGCACATTCTCTTGGAGTATTGGGAAAGCAGGGAGCCGGGACATCGTCCCACTTTGGCCTTACAGACCAGGTAGACCTCATTATGGGAACCTTTTCGAAATCACTGGCTTCCATCGGAGGATTTATTGCAAGTGATGAAGCGACCATTAATTATATCAAACATCATTCGCGGTCCCTCATCTTCTCGGCCAGCATAACCCCTGCTTCGGCAGCCAGTGTGCTTGCGGCACTGGAAATAATAAAGCAGGAGCCCGAAAGGATTGAGAACCTTTGGGCGCTGACACACTATACCATTGACCGTTTCCGGAACCTTGGCTTTGATATCGGAAATACAGTGACACCTATCATACCGGTGTTGGTAAAGGATACGATGAAGACCCTGATTTTCACCCGGATGCTTCAGGATGAAGGGATCTTTGTAAATCCGGTGATCTCCCCGGCTGTAAGCAAAGAAATGGCCATGATCAGGTTTTCCTTAATGGCGACCCATACAAGGTATCAGGTTGACAAAGCCCTGGATTCATTTTATCGCCTGGGCAGGAAGTTGGAAATTATATCCTGAAAGTAAATTATTCTATCATGGAACTGGAGATAAAGCGGGTTACAACCCTCCGTGAATTGAACAGATTCATTGACTTTCAGTTCCGGATGTACAAAGGGAATCCATTCTGGTGTCCACCACTCAGGATAGACGAGATCAAAATCTTAAGGAAGGAAAAAAATCCTGCTTTCGCCCATTGTGAGGCTGAATACTGGATTGCATACAGGGATAAAAAACCGGTAGGTCGTATCGCGGGTCTGATCAATCACAAGGCTAACAAACGGTGGGGAGAAAATATTGTCCGGTTCGGATGGATTGATTTCATTGATGATCCGGAGGTTTCCGGGAAACTTATAGAAACGGTGATTGAATGGGGTAAAGAGAGGGGAATGACCGGGATTCACGGGCCGCTTGGGTTTTCGGATATGGATAATGAAGGAATGTTGATCGAGGGATTTGACCAGTTAGCTATCATGACCTCCATTTACAACCATCCGTACTACCCTGTCCACATGGAGAAGATGGGATTTGTCAAGGCCGCCGACTGGGTGCAGTATGAGTTTGATATTCCGGAGATTCCAGAGAAGTTTGAGAAAACAAGAGAGCTGGTGGAGAAACGGTATAACGTACATGTGGTTAAAACCAAGAAAAAAAAAGAGCTCCTTCCATATGCACGCAAGATGTTCAGCATGCTCAATGTTGCTTATGATGATCTTTATGGATTTGCCGCCCTCACCGATGAGCAAATGGATGCCTATACAAAACAATATTTTGGATTTATCCGTCCTGAGTTTATCTCTTTTGTTGTAAATGACCAGGATGAAATGGTGGGTTTTGGTATCTCTCTTCCCAACCTGACCTTTGCCCTGCAGAAGTCGAACGGACGCTTGTTCCCACTGGGCTGGTATTATCTGCTTAAAGCAATGAAGAAGAATGAGATCATTGACATGTACCTGCTTGGGGTGCATCCGGATTACCATGGCAAAGGTGTAGCTGCCCTTTTCTTTTACGAAATGCATAAAGCTTATATTGACTTCGGAATAAAAAAGGCCATTTCAAGTCCGCAGCTGGAAGGAAACTCAAAGGCACTATCGATCTGGAAGAACTTCCCGGGCAGAAAGAATGTGTTACGACGTGTTTGGATTAAACATTTTTAAATAGCGAAATAGTGAAATAGCGAAATGGCGAGAACCATTCTGATAACCGGTGCGAGTGGATTTATAGGCAGTCACCTGGTGGAGGAAGGTTTGAGAAGGGGGTATGAAGTATATGCTTCCATCAGAAAAACCAGTTCAAAACAATACCTGAATGATCCGCGTATCCGGTTCATGGAGTTGGATTTTTCACATCCGGAGACCCTGACAGGGCAACTCAAAAAATATAACGAGGAAGGGTTCCGTTTCGACTATATCGTTCACAGCGCCGGTATAACCAGGGCTCTCAACAAACAGGAGTTTTTCAGGGTAAACGATCAATTCACCAGGAACTTTGTGGAAGGATTGTGTGCGGCTGGTTTGATCCCTGGCAAGTTTATCTTCATGAGCAGCCTGGCAGCTATCGGGCCAGGTGACCCTGTGACCATGGACCCGCTTTCAGATCAATCAGTACCTTCTCCTATTGATTCATACGGCAAAAGTAAACTGGCTGCCGAACGCTACCTGCAAGCTCTTGCAGGGTTCCCTTCCCTGATCGTCAGGCCCACGGGGGTGTATGGCCCACGTGAAAAGGATTACCTGAACGTTTACCGGAACCTGAACAGAGGGTTCGAATTTTATGCTGGGAGCAAAACCCAGAGAACAAGTTTTCTTTACATCGATGATCTTATTTCGATCATATATACGTTATTGGATTCGAAATTTTTAAACAAAACATGGGTGGTTTCAGATGGCAGCAACTATTCGGCGGTCGAGTTTTGTGCCCTTGTTAAGAAGATCCTGAATAAAAAGGCAATTCCGCTGATTGTCCCGCTCTCCTTCATCCGACTTCTGGCAGGGATACAGGAGCTGATGTATAAACCGTTTGGTACTTTACCTGTCCTGACCAGGGACAAAGCAGCCATCATTGGTAGTCAGAACTGGCAGTGCGATCCATCGGGGATCTTTAAGGATATTACTTTTTCACCACGGTATAGCCTGGAAGAAGGGCTTTATGAAACCATTGCCTGGAACAGGCAACATGGAATATTATAGATCGATTGAGTCTCTTCCAAAAAAAGCAGGGGCAATTCATGAATTGCCCCTGCTTTTTTTGTTAAGTAAAAAAGTTAACTAGTTCTTATCAAAGAACAACTTGGTTGTTACAAGGTCTCCGCCAATAGCAGTGGCTGCTGCTGCCCTGTTGGCACCATTCAGCGTTTGCTCTGAGGTCGGATAGGTCAACCGCAAAGGCAGGGGTGAATCGGCATCAGGAGGGGGAACCAGTTGAGGATAATCCAGGATCCTGTAAGCAGTCCAGCTTTCAAATCCACGGTTATAGAGCGCGATCCATTTCTGGATTCCGATCTTTTGCTGCCAGGTTCCTTGTGCAGTGGCATAAGCAACCTTAGGATCTGCCAGGTATGCAGCGGCTTCATCGGGCGTGCCACCATAAAACTCGACGGAAGCCTCAATTCCATGCTGATAATGTTCAGCTGCGGTACCGCCAACATTGAAACCCCTCTCGACAGCTTCGGCCAGTAAGAATTCCGTTTCTGCCAGATCGAAAAGGTTCCCCGGGTAAGTTCCTTCTGTAAGGGTCGGATTGACATGTGAGAACTGGCTGTAGTCGTTGGATTCGCCATAAATTCCACCGACATAGGCTGGCGGGTCACCCACGGTTGTAAAATAGTATGCCAGTCTGGGGTCAGCCAGATCATTCATGACATCGATCAGCGTATTGGCACCAACAAAGTCATTTCTGCCACTGAGAACCAGGTTTTCATTGACAGGGTTGTTGTTGGGTTGAGCACTCAAGTACCACAGCAAAGCGTTCTCGAAATTGTCCGTGATCACATTCGGTGCGGCTTGTTCGGCTGCGGTTGCTGCAAGGGTCGGCTCGACGTCTGCAAGAACGATGGCCATTCTTAACTTCAGGGAGTTGGCAAATTTGTACCACATGGCAACATCGCCGGAATACATATTATCAGTACCGCCAAAACTTCCCGAAGTCACGTCCATGGCTGATATCGCTTTGCTGAGCCTGTCGAGCAGGTCTTTGTAGATAGAAAGACCGTCATCGTATGCAGGCAACACAATAGCAGGATCCAGGGCCTGTGAATAGGGAACATCCCCGAAGGTTTCCACAAGTACGCTATAGGTGTAAACAGTCATCACCTCCACAATCGCCAGCTTGTTTTCCAGGACTTCAGGACCATCGCCTGGAAGGGTGCCTGTTTCCTGCATAACTGCAGCAGATTCCTTCAGATTCATCAAAACGTCCCTGTAAAGGACATTCCAAAAATTGCCGGGAATCGGCCGGGTTGTGATATCGTAGTTTGCTTCATCGATGTATGTTGTTTCAGTCCATTGCTGAACAAACATGCGGAAGATATTCTGGTTGACGTTGGGCGTAACCATTTCGTCGACCAGAGCCACTTGTGCGCCGGTAAATAATGATTCTCCGGGAACGTTTGTGGGGTCTTTGGTGTTAACATTTAAATCCTCGAGTTTCGTGCAGGACGAAAACATCAGGAATACCAATATGATTGCTAATATATTTTTCATAGTTGCTTATATTAGAAGGTGAATTTTAAGTTCAGGCTAAAATCACGTGTTGAAGGCAGCGACCCTGTTGAATATCCCTGAAGGTTTCCTGCTCCCAATCCGGATTCCGGATCTGCGTGAGGAAGATTCTTATAGATGATCCAAACGTTTGAAGCCACGGCTGTCAGAGTTATACCTGTAATAAAGGTTTTTTGGAGGGCTTTTGAAGGAATGGTATAAGATATCGAAATATTCCTCAGTTTGACATAGCTTGCGTCATACACAAAGGCTTTATTCGGGAGCCTTCTGTACCCGTAAGCACCGTATGTGGAAGCATCAATTCTGGTTGTGTTGACAGAACCATCCGGGTTCACGCCTTCATTGATAAATCCACCGCTGGTTGGAGCATATCCTTTGCTGTGATCATCCGGATCAACCCAAACTATCGGATCTCTTACAGGATTGCCCAGGTCGTTGTTGCCAGCAGTCTCAGCATACAAACCGGTTGCCAGACCGTAATACATATCAAGCGAGAAAATGTCCCCGCCGCTCTGGAAGTCGATCAGGAATCCCAATGACCAGTTTTTATAGGTAAAATTATTTAATAAACCTCCTGTAAAGTCCGGATTTACGTTACCGATTACGTTATCAGAAGTTGTGGTCCTAAGGTACCTGCCGTTCGCCGGATCGATCACTTTTTGTCCGGTAGCGTCATCATAGATAAAATCTGTACCATAGATCACACCATAAGGCTGTCCAACCATTGCATTGATGGTAACCCCTCCCTGGAATCTTCCCAATTGGAGGTTTTCAACGCCTTCCAGCAGGCTGACAACTTCATTTTTGTTCTTTGCCCAGTTCAGGGTGATATCCCATTTGAAATCCTTCATCTTCACCGGGGTTGCCTTCAGAGCAAGCTCAATCCCTTTGTTGTTGATTTCACCTGCATTGATGATCTTGATATTATATCCGGTGCTGGTTGAAACAGGGAGTGGCAGGATCTGGTTAATGGTGGTTGTATTATACAAAGCCAGGTCAAAACCAATCCTTCTGCCAAGGAAATACATCTCAAGACCTCCTTCGAGGCTCCTGGTATTTTCAGGTTTCAGGTCAGGATTCTTCTGAGTGGTTGGAACTGCTGTGGTCAAACTGTTGAATGGTGATAACACCAGGTAGTTGTCGATAAGCTGATCAAATCCCGGGCTATTACCAACCACGGCATAATTCAACCTGATTTTACCAAAGGAGAGCCATTTGGCGTTAGGTATAACCTGCGAAAAGATGAAACTTCCGGCAATGGACGGATAGTAATAGGAGTTATTATCTTTTGGCAAGGTGGAAGACTGGTCGCGCCTGAGAGTAGCATCCAGGTAAAGGTAGTTTCTGAACCCGAGTGAAGCGCTGAGATAAATACCATAAACCCTGACTGTGGAAGCAAGTTCTTTAGGCAGAGGCAAAGGTCCGGCGCTGTTTTGCAGGGAATAAAGTTCAGGAACGGCCAAACCGCCACTGGTTGAAGAGATCAACCGGTCGTATTTGGTTTGCCTGATGTTCATCCCGAGAATCGCTTTCAGGTTAAAGGATTTCGAAAGATCTTTGTTGAAATTGGCCATCACGTCATAGTTGTACTCGCTGAACCTGATATCCCTTCTCAGGTAACCTGATTCCTGGTCACTCCTGGTAAGACTGCCATCAACTCCTGTTCCGAGGCCGAATGTACCGGGAACACTTCCCACTGCTCTTCTCTCTTCCTGGATCTCTGAGTAAGTGTCAACAGAGAACCGGCCAAAGATGTTCAACCATTCAGCAATTTTATAGTTAGCCGACATGTTGCCGATAAAACGGTTCCGTTTATCATTCTCATAGTTCTGATAACGGGTCCAATAGGGATTGTCCCAGTAAATAGGCACGGCATCTGACGGGTCAGCATAGTTCCATGTAACGTTCCGTTCAGTCAGATCATAGATCTCCTTCTGCTGCTGGATGTCAACATTCATTTGCCACCACTGACGCATCGATCCCATGATGTTGTCGTTGTACCCTGTTGAGTTACGACCCGTCGCGGCATTTACAGAATAATTCCCGTATCCTGCAACAGTCAGCCTGTCGTTTACATTCCAGGTACCGTTCAGCATCACATTGTTTTTCGTCAGTTTGCTGTTCGGCATAATTCCATTCTGGGTAAAATTGGTATAGGATAACCTGTAGTTGCCATTTTTGTTCCCGTTTTCAATTGCGATGGTGTTGACAAAAGTCAGCGGTTTTTCAAAGAAAGTCACCGGGTCGTTAGCAGAAGCTTCCCATGGTGTGGCTTTCAGGTAGTTCGGTGATTCCGGGTCAACGGCATCCCACTGATAAACAAGGCTTCCGTCAAATTCCGCGCCATAAGAAGCATCTTCGGATGTTACGACCCACTGAGTCTCGGGCTGGCCTTCATAGGTCGGATCAACTGTGATCGTTCCGTCGGGATTGATGTACCGCATATACCAGAAGTCCCCCGGTCCATAATAGTAGTTTCCGTAACCGGCACCATATTTAAACTGGTAATCGGGGAATGTTTTTTTATCAACAAAACCGACAGACGCACTGGTTGAGAAGGTAACACCGGCGCCTTGCCGTTGTGTACCGACGGTTTTCTTCCCTTTCTTCGTGGTGATCATGATCACACCGTTGGCAGCCCTTGAACCGTACAATGCCGTAGCGGCTGCACCTTTCAATACGTTGATAGATTCAATGTCCTGTGGATTGATGTCAGAAGCAGCATTTCCGAAGTCGTAGCCGGTTCCGGCCTGTTCCTGGGCACGCGTGTTCGTTACATCATTGTTGACAGGGATCCCATCCACAATAAACAAGGCCTGGTTGTTTCCGGTCAACGATTTACTCCCTCTTAAAAGAACATTGGTTGAACCACCCATGTTGGTGGTTGTCTGGATTTGCAGACCGGAGACCTGTCCTTGAAGTGAATTTACAAAGTTATCCCGTTTCACCAAGTCGACATCGGCACCAGAGACTTCCTGAGTTGAGTATCCAAGTGATTTTTTCTCCCTTGGAATACCGAGCGCCGTTACAACCACTTCAGACATTGACAAGACATCTGTCTCCATGGTGATGTCGATGTTGTTGGATTCACCCAAAGTAATTTCCAACGGTTTCATCCCGACATAGGAAAACACAACCACGTTGTACTCCGTTGGAACAGAAAGGGAATATTTCCCATCTAAATCCGTTGTGGTTCCAATGGTGGTCCCTTTCACCAGCACTGTCACCCCAGGAATCGGAACATTATCCTCCGCAGAGGTTACCACCCCGGTAATGACACGGGTCTGAGCAAGAACTCCTTGTAACCCTACAAAGAAAAGCAGGGCAAGGATCATCGTAAATTTTCTCATAAATGTTGCTTTTGGTTTGTAAATGATTGATTTTTAGTATTAACGATATATAGAATAATTGTAAAGTTCCTTACAGAACCATACAATCAATCAGAATGCCATGTTTAGTTTTGCAGTGTTGTTAAATGAATCTGGGTGCAAGTTAGAAACTTAATCCTATGAAATGCAATAATTTCGTCGAAAAATTTAACAAAAATTTAATTTTTTTTTTTTTTGTTCACTCAATCAGTCAATTACCGGACATGACCATTTTTCATCCGTCGAAAGAACAGGCCAAACAGTATTACACACAGTGCATAAACTGCCGTGGTAAACCAGGATATTTCAGGCCGGAAAAGATGTACAACAGTGATGGCTATTGAAGGGATTGCAAAAAGGTAATAACCTGCAGCTTTTTGGTACCAAAGGAGAATGATACCTGAAAAAGCGACCGCATGGAGCAGGAACATACCTAGAAAAATTGAGGAAATCCTTAAAGCCGACCAGCCTTCATCAGGAATATACTGGTTAATAATCCCGGTGATACTTTCTGAAAAGAACAGGGCCAGGAAAAAAAGAGAAGCCATGATACCATAATAAGTCCAGGCAAAGAGGCAAAGAACTGATAAAAGAACCGGTCTCTTACCCGAAAGGGTATTTTCTTTTTCTTCTTTAGGAGGTTGCATTTCAGATTGTACCATAATTAACGCATTAGTTTCAACTGCGTGCTATATAGTATGATAAATATTCCGGTGATTATGAACTCAGGCAAAGAAGGGCCTGAAAGCTTGAGAAAGTACATCTGGGCAATCAGGATCAGAATTTGGGAAATGGTATAAATATGGAATCCTGTTTTTCGCAGCTGCCACATGTATACTGAACCAGTAACAGACCCTGCAAATAACAATCCCGTGATCAGAAAGAATCCCTGAGGCGCATTCAGTAAAAGCTCCATTTCAGGGAGATTGAACTTTTCCATGACCTCTTCGGCCACCAGCATGATCTGTTTGAAAAACATTGACATGAACAAATAGGAGAATGTATTTAATCCACTCCAGATAAAGGTGAGAATACATAAAACCGTCAGTCGCTGAGATCGTTGAGGGTCAGAAGGGACTTGTGGAAGCAGGGGCTGTTCGTTCATGAACTACCGGATTGTCAGGAAAAATTGGATTTATCCCCGGAATATTCTGCTTTTCCAAATCCGAGAATCGGCAGAAAGATAAAACGGAGGAAAAAAAGCCCGACTGTAAATGCTTCATCTTTCCCGAAATTTTTGGAGAGACCGTTAAGTATTATGATGTAAATCACAATATTAACAATCGGGATTAACATCATCAGGATAAACCACCAGGGTTTTCCGGCAATCTTGATAACCATCAGGTAGTTGTAAATAGGGATGATGGCAGCCCATCCGGGTTCACCTGCTTTCTCAAGAACAAACCATAAGGCAACGATCTCCAGGACAAGGATGGAGATGCCAATGATAATGATCGGGATCAGGATGGCAAGCCCAAGGGCGATCCAGGAACAAGCTTCAGTTGTTGTTTCCATGATTGAAAAAGTTTAGGACGATCAAAGATAAAGAATAATGACATGAATGAACAAGAATAACGAATGACATGAATTTATCCCAGAGGACCGACAAGCGCTTCCACCTCTGCAAGGATCTCGCACGATTTTACAAGTTCTTTCATTTTATTATGGTCCGGGTAAAGAGGACGGTCGATGTCGAGGAACTTCACATTGCGCCTGATTACCTCTTTGGCTTTCGCGGTCCCTTTGCCAAATGTGTATTCCCTGAAATCAAGAGCCTGTGCTGCGGCCATCATCTCTATTCCGAGAATTCCATAAGCATTGTCCAGTATCTGGAAGTTTTTCAGGGCTGTGTTCATGCCCATCGAGACAAAGTCTTCCTGATCGGCAGCGGCAGGTATCGACTGGATGGATGCCGGGGCAGAAAGGATACGTTGTTCAACGATCTGCATGTCGGCAGTGTACTGGCTAAGCATCAGGCCACTGAACATTCCGGCACCCTTTGTCAGAAAAGCTGGCAATCCAACGCTCAGAGCAGGGTTGTTCAGCCTGTTCATCCTTCGTTCAGACATGACGCTGACCATTGTTATCACCATGCCGGCCATATCCATCGGAACCGATACAGGGGATCCCTGGAAGTTGGCTCCTGAAAGCTGTAAATCCTCTTCAGGGAAAAAGACCGGATTGTCTCCTACCCCGTTCAGTTCTATCTCCACCTGGGACCGTGCATAGCCCAGGGCATCATGTGCAGCGCCTATCACCTGCGGTGTGGAACGCATCGAATAGGCATCCTGGACCTTGCATTTTATGGTTCCTTCAAAGAGGTCTCCACCTTCAACGCATCTGACAATGGCAGCAGCGCTCCTGACGGCTCCTTTGAAGCCTCGTACTTCATGCAGTTTCGGATTGTATGGACGCATATTTGCTTTCATTGCTTCCAGCGACATTGATGCGGCAATTTCGGCTTGTTTCAACCACCTGTCGGCGTCGTAGAGGAATATCGCGCTCATGGCTGTCAGTACATTGGATCCATTGATGGTTGCCAAGCCGTCGCGTGCCATCAATCCCGGGACCGGGATACCGGCACGGTCCAGGGCTTCTTTGCCGGGTAGAAATTCTCCCTGGAAATACGCATGACCTTCGCCCATCATCAGCAGTGCGATCTGAGACATAGGCGCCAGGTCGCCGCATGCTCCAACCGAACCTTTCTGGCAGACATAGGGGGTAACGCCCCTGTTGAGCATCTCTACGAGCGTTTGTGTGATCTCCAGGCGGGATCCCGAATTTCCGTGGGCATGAACATTGATACGCCCGAGCATGGCACCCCTGACCCACTCCAGGGGCATTGGCTCGCCAATACCAGCAGCATGATTATAGATCAGGTATTTCTGAAAATCTTTTACCTGGTCGTCATTGAGCACAACCTCGGAAAATTCTCCGATACCGGTGTTGACCCCATACATGATCTCATGTGCTTCAATTTTTTTCTCGAGCATCGCCCTGCACTTATTTATCCGCCGGATGGCGTCAGAGTGCAATTCTACTTTCTGGTGATGGCGGGCAACATTAACCACACCTTCAATGGTCAGGCCAGAGCCGGTAATGATATAGGTCATGGGAATAGGTTTTATTTGTAATTGGTTAAATGAACTAGTGAAATAGTGAAATAGCGAAATAGCGAAATAGTATAATATTAAACTGGCTGTTACTTCATACTTCTACCTTCGTACCTCCAGTTCGTACTTCGTACTTCTGACTTTCAAGCATCACTCTGCTCCGATTTCCATCGACCGTGCACTGAGCCTTGATATGACAAAACTCCGTTTCATTGGATAGATTCAATTAACCGGTTCACGGGAATGGAATGTTGCTCACCGGTTTTCATGTTTTTTAGTGTGATGTTTCCTGCAGCAATCTCTTCCTTGCCGGCAAGGGCGACAAATGGAATCTGTTTTCGGTTGGCGTAGTCAAGCTGCTTCTTCAGTTTGACCGCTTCTGGAAAGATCTCTGCCGGGATGCCTGCTTTCCTCACTTCCTTCAGCAATTGCATTGAACCGTGTTCCTCTTCGCCGCCGAAATTCACAAGAAGGAGCCGGGTTGTTGATAAAATGTCATCGGGAAAGAGATCCTGCTGCATCAAAACATCATAAATCCTGTCGGCACCGAAAGAAATCCCAACTCCTGAAAGGCCAGGCAAACCGAAAATACCGGTCAGGTCATCATACCTTCCCCCGCCGCACAAACTGCCTATTGCGGCATCCCGGGCCATTACCTCGATGATGGTTCCGGTATAGTAATTTAATCCCCGGGCCAGCTTAATATCAAATTCAAACCGGTTGCTGATATCCAGTGTTTTCAGGTATTTCAACACATGGCATAGTTCTTCGAGCCCTTTCTGTCCGGTTCCGGAATCTGCAAACAGCTTCTCCAGGAAAGCCTTTTTCTCTTTGATCTTACCATCCAGGGTGAGAACAGGTTGCAGTTTTGCAATAGATTCATCCGGGATCCCGCGCTGCGACAACTCTTCATTGACCATCTTCACCCCGATCTTGTCAAGTTTATCTATCGCAATGGTAATATCTGTCAGTTTGTCGGCCACCCCGATCGCTTCGGCAATCCCTGATAGGATCTTCCGGTTGTTCACCCGGATTATCACAGGAAGGTTAAGGCCTTTAAAAATTTCATCGATGATCTGGATCAGTTCCACCTCGTACAGAAGTGAATCACTCCCGATAACGTCCACATCGCACTGGAAAAACTCCCGGTATCTTCCTTTCTGGGGCCTGTCGGCACGCCAGACCGGCTGGATCTGGTACCGTTTGAAAGGGAAGGTGAGCTCATGCTGGTGTTGCACAACAAACCGTGCGAGGGGAACAGTGAGATCGTAACGGAGTCCCTTCTCAGAGATCTGCCGGGTAAACCAGTTTAAGTCGAAGGACGAAGGATGCGGGATGAGAGATGGTGACTGGTGACTGGTGACTGGTGACTGGTGGTCAACATCCTTTGAGCCCTGAGCCCTGAGCCCTATGCCCTGTGCTCTGTGCTCTGTACGCTTCAGATAATCCCCCGAATTGAGAATACGGAAAAGCAGCTTGTCCCCTTCTTCGCCATATTTCCCCAGGAGTGTGGAAAGATTTTCCATAGCCGGGGTTTCAATGGGTTGGTATCCGTGAAGGAGAAAAACGGCCCGGACAGTGTCAAAAATGAAATTTCTGCGGGCCATCTCCACCGGAGTGAAATCCCTGGTTCCTTTGGGTATCGATGGTTTATCTACAGCCATTCCGTCAATTTGAGGCAAAGATAATAATTATGACAAGAATGAACATGAGTTGCGAATGACAAGAATGAACATGAATTACGAACCGGAGCGAAGCGGAGCTCGGCGGAGCCAATGACAGCAATGAACATGAATTATGAATTACGGTAATGGGATGTTCAGGCGAAGCAACACGTTTTCAATAAATTCTTTCGTTCCGGGGTCTCCTTCCTTCGGGGCCCAGGTCGCGAAATTTTTATCATCGATCGGGCTGTACGGACCATCTTTGATCTCATAAACAATAGTACCGGATTCCAGGGCGAGGATGGAGTGAAAGGTGCATTCGGGAATCTCTGCTCCGAAACTCCCCTCCAGCGGTGAAATGATAAAATGATCGGCAATAGCTCCTTCCGCATCAAATTCAACCACCAGCAAACGACCCTTCAAAACTGTAAAAACCTCCCTTTTGTCGGGATTTTCGTGCTTGTGAGGTTGGATATAACTGTATGGTTCAATCGCATTGATCAGTCGCTGAAGGGTATCCTCGTATGTTTTATGAAAATTATAGTTCTTCCGCCCTCTCGGAGACTCTTTTGCGAGTTGGGAAACATTTTCAAGAAGGGATCTGTCAATTCGTATCATCATTAAATTTTTACCACAGAGGACACAGGGTACAAGGCACAGAGCGTAGGGCTCAGGGCTCAGAACAACGGGGGTCATCCGGAAATAAATCGTAAATCGTAATTGGTCATTTCATTCTTGTCATTGGCTCCGCCGAGCTCCGCTTCGCTCCGGTTCGTAATTCCTGTCATTCATCTCCTTTATTTGAGCTTCTTGTACCTTATCCTCTTCGGACCTTCATCTCCAAGCCGTTTCTTCCTGTTCTCTTCATAATCGGAGTAGCCGCCTTCGAAAAAGGTAACCTGGGAATCTCCTTCAAAAGCCAGGATATGGGTAGCAACACGATCCAGGAACCAGCGATCGTGGGAGATGATCACCGCGCAGCCGGCGAAGTTTTCCAATCCCTCTTCCAGGGCCCGGAGGGTGTTTACGTCAATATCATTGGTCGGTTCATCAAGCAACAGCACGTTCGCTTCTTCTTTCAGGGTGAGTGCAAGGTGCAAACGGTTTCGCTCTCCCCCTGATAGTGTTCCGCATTTTTTTTCCTGGTCGGCCCCGTTGAAATTGAACCGTGCCACATAGGCCCGCGCATTCATGGAGCGGCCGGCCAGCTGGATAACCTCACTGTTGCCTGAGATTACCTGATAAACGGTTTTATCCGGGTCAATCGCTGTGTGAGACTGGTCAACATAGCCTATTTTTACGGTGTTGCCAATGACGAAGGATCCTGAAACGGGTTTTTCCGAACCCATAATCATACGGAAAAGGGTCGTCTTACCAGCTCCGTTGGGTCCGATCACCCCTACAATACCCGCAGGAGGCAGGGAGAACTGCAGCTTGTCAAACAACAGGTTATCTCCAAACGATTTGGCAACAGCGTTTGCTTCGATCACCTGGCTCCCCAGCCGGGGACCATTCGGGATGAATATCTCGAGCCGCTCTTCTTTTGATTTGATATCCTCATTAATCAATCGTTCATAGGCATTAAGTCTGGCTTTCCCCTTCGATTGCCTGGCTTTTGGCGACATCCTGACCCACTCCAGCTCACGTTCAAGGGTTTTCTTGCGTTTGCTCTCCGACTTCTCTTCCTGGGCTAGCCGTTGGGTCTTCTGCTCCAACCAGGAAGTGTAGTTCCCTTTCCATGGAATCCCCTCACCACGGTCCAGTTCAAGGATCCATCCGGCTACATTGTCCAGGAAGTAGCGGTCGTGCGTAATCGCGATCACCGTTCCTTTGTATTGCTGAAGGTGTTGTTCCAGCCACTGTACCGATTCGGCATCCAGGTGGTTGGTAGGCTCGTCAAGAAGCAGGATCTCAGGTTCCTGCAGCAGGAGCCGGCACAGCGCCACCCTGCGGCGTTCTCCTCCCGAAAGGATCTTCACCGGTGTTTCCGGCTCGGGGCAGCGTAAAGCATCCATGGCCCTTTCCAGTTTGCTGTCGAGGTTCCAGGCATCATGTTGCTCCAGCTGATCGGTAAGTACTCCCTGCCGAGCGATCAGCTTATCCATCTCCGCATCACTCATTGGTTCGGCAAAACGGTTGTTTACCTCTTCATATGCCTTCAGCAGGTCCACCACCTCCTGAACTCCCTCTTCCACGATCTCCTTCACTGTTTTTGTTTCGTCAAGGTGCGGATCCTGTTCAAGCATTCCAACCTTATACCCCGGGGAGAACACCACCTCCCCCTGGAATGATTTTTCAGTGCCGGCAATGATCCGCAACAATGTCGACTTTCCGGATCCGTTCAGGCCGATGATGCCTATCTTAGCGCCATAAAAGAATGACAGGTAGATGTTCTTCAACACCTGTTTATGGGGAGGGAATGTCTTGGAGACATTGACCATACTGAAAATGACTTTGCGATCGTCGGACATATACTGGATTTACGAATGACTCGATTTACGAATTACGAATGAATTTCCGAAGTACGGTTTAACACCCTGCAATCAGCTTCTCGATCTTGGCTGTTTCTGTTTCCCAGGAGTAATTATTGAGGATAAACTGATAACCGTTTTCTGCAATGCGGGCAGCCAGGATCTCATTATCCATCAGTTCAATTATTTGTCTGGCATATTCCTCCGGTGTTTCCCCGACAATGATCTCTTCTCCTGATTTTGCGTTGAGAGCCTGGTTGGCCAGGTGAGAAGTGATACAGGGGATCCGCATGGCCATAGCTTCCAGGAGTTTATTCTGAAGCCCCGTACCAAGCTGCATTGGAGCGATAAAGATCTTTGCCCGGGCATAGGCTTCGCGCATATCGGGAATCCATCCACTTACCTCAACCTGGGCCGAACGGAGCACCTGGACACGCATCGTGGGATTGGCGCCTGCAATAAGTACTTTCAGGGAGGGTTTCTTTTCCGCGACAAGTGGAACGATTTTGTTCACCAGGAATTCGCAGCTCTGCACATTCGGCGGGTAGCTCATGTTACCGGTAAAAACCAGGTCATACTCTTTGTCCCGGTCCAGAGGATGAAAGAAGCTGGTATCAACACCGTTGGCAACAACTACGATTTTCTCTTTTTCAGGATGCGGGATGAGTTCACGATCAGGATAGGAGATGATGATCTTGTTGTCGAACAGGTCAAATGCCAGTCTCTCGGAATCAAGCATCCGCTGGTACTCGAGTTTCAGGAACGGTCGCAGGAATAAGGATGAGCCTGCAAGCCGGCGTTCCACCCCCTTTGAGAACACATCCTGGTAATCGAGCGTTTTCGGTACAGGCAGGTCTTTGACATAATCGGCCATGCGGATGAGCTGGCAGAAGATATGATCGGGTTTGTATTTATTTATCAGTCCGTGGATAATTTTTTGTGTGCTCTTGTTGTAGTAGTAGCCAACCTGAAGGGGCTTTCCGGTGAAGAGCGCCCTGACGATGTTACTGATAATGGTGGATTTGGGGAGAGGAATGATATGGACAGCGCTGGCATACCTGCTAAGAACGGGGACGGCGTCTTCATGCAGGACACCTTCGTTCAGGGCACAGATGATGATCTCGTGATGTTTCGCAAGGTGGGTGATCTGGTGAAATGCGCGGAGTTTATCTCCTTTCTCAGTGGGATACGGAACTCGCGGTAGCAGAAAAAATAACTTCATGCAGGTAGCTTCAACCGGACAAAAATATAAAAAAGTGGCTTATCCGGTCAGATGTTTATAAAATGTGGTCAGTTTCTCAATGATCTTCCGCCGGTTGTAGGTTGATTCAACCAGTTGCCTGGCATTGTGGCTGAGCATGTTGAAACGGGCAGGATCATTGATGCACAAGGTGATCATGTCGATAAATTCGCAAGGGGCGTTGGCTGTCAGGATATGGTTGCCATTGATGCAATCGATCCCTTCGGCGCCGATCAAGGTGGAGATAACCACCTTGCCGGCGGCCATACCTTCAATGATCTTGATCCGGATCCCGCTGCCTGAGAGCAATGGTACGATCATGATCCCGTGAGAATCCATAAATTCCCTTGCATCGGGGACCTCACCCATGATCTCTACATTCGGAAAGGAAAGACGCTTCATCCAGTCGGGCATCTCGCGCCCTGCCAGGTAGTATTTCAGGTTTGGGAATTCTTTGTGTACTTCGGGCCACACGTTGTGCAGGAACCATCTTACCCCTTCTTCGTTGGGGATCCAGTTCATCGACCCGATGGTGAACAGCGAAACCGGATCACTTGCCGGCACAGGGGGAGGAAAATTCTCCAGATCAATGCCGAAGGGAACCGCGATAACGTTATCTCCGAATGATTCGAAAGACGAATTACGATTTATTTCCGGTTGCTTTTTGCTGGGTGCCGGATGCTGGATGCTAGATGCTGAATTCCTGATTTTGAACTTTTGAACATTGAACCTTGAACCCTGGACCCTCCTGAAATAGTCTGCGTCTTTTTCCGTGATCGCGGCAATGCCATCGAAGCGGGGGATCATTTTATGTTCATAGCGTTTCAGGGTTCTGGCAAGGTGCCGGATATATATACGCTTCAGCGGATCCGGGGTGCCTTCCGCTACGCGCGACCAAATCAGGTGTTCGATATTATGGGCCCTCAAAACCACACTGGCGTCTGAGTATTTTCTCACCGTTGATAGATAGGGCGCGACATAGAGGGTTTCCATCTGTACGATATCATACCTGCCGGATTGCAGGATCCCGATCAACCGGTTCCTGAAACCAGAGGAGATGAACCGTTCGACATGATAAGAGCGTCCTGTGAAAAGATTCAGAAAAGCTGCCAGGGGCTTTACCCGGAGATCAATATCGACCAGTTCAATGCCCGTTTTCTCGAGGTAGGAAAGAGGGATATCATCCGGATGAACAGAATATTTAAACGTATTGACAGCAAGGACTTTTACCTGGTGGCCGGCCTCAATCAGCCCTTCAACCAACATATTCATTGCTATCGGACCTCCTTCCCGCGGAGGGTAAGGGGATTTGTTGCAGATGATCAGGATCTTCATGAGGTCTCACGTGTTGACATCCTAAGGATCTTCCTGAAGAACTTGAACCATGAATCCAGGTCAAACAAAGAGGCATCTATCGTTGCTTTGTACGTAAGAAAAATGCCAATGGGAACAAGTACCAGAGGGGCTATCCACATTCCCTGCCAGGCCGGCAGCACCCCTTCTGCGGTATATTTTTCACCTGTAAAGGAGACGATCCAGAAGAGCACGAAGAAAATTGTTGCAACTACGGCGGGCATTCCGAGGCCTCCCTTACGGATGATCGCACCCAGAGGGGCCCCTATAAAAAACAGGAGAAAACATGCGATGGAAAAGGTGAATTTTTTTTGCATCACAATTTCATGCTTGTGAAGCAATTTTTCCTTCCCGTACAGGTTTCTTTCATGCATCTCAATGCTCTCTTTCATTGAAAGGGAGTTGGCCTTTGCCGACTGACAAATGGAGTACCAGTCTTTGTGGTCGAAATTCAGCAGGATGGCTTTGTTGAACTGCGGGAGAGAATCTACGGGTGGAGGTATCACCGTATCTATGCGGGAGTAAAAAGTATAATTGGACTGGAGTGATTTGTTGTACGTCTCACGCTGCCGTTGTACCTCATTCTTCATGGAATCAACAGAGACCATGAGATCCCTAACATTCTGCATCTCATAATTTTTTTTGAAAAGAGCTTCATCGGTACGTGTGAGCTGGAACGCGGAAAGGTCAAAAAGGAGATGTTGTTCTTTGAATTTCGTTCGCTGGAAAGGCCGGGTGACCTCATTTCTCCTGAGATCGATACGCTCTTCGTAGTTCATCCCCTCGTAGAGAAGGAAGATCAGGTACTTTTTATCTGGTGAGAGCTCCATTTTACCCCATTTGGCAGTTGTTACGGATACATTCCCCATATGTTTGGTATGGTCGTATATCATCACTTCACGGATGGTATTCCCATCCTTCTCCTTTTTTCCCACCCTGATCACGTAGCCTTCAATTCCATCATAGAAGACGCCGTTCTTCAGGTTGAAAGCCAGTTTTTTCGACCTGACATCATACAGCAGTGAGAGGAACTTCAGGTTGGCTTTGGGAAGGACATCATTGGCAAAGTAGAATGCCAGCCCGCTGATGAGAAAAGAGACAATAATGAGCGGTGACATGATCCGTCGGAGAGAGATGCCGGCTGCCTTGATTGACACCAGTTCGTAATGTTCACCCATGTTCCCGAACATCATCAGGGAAGACAACAGGATGGCCAGGGGAAGTGCAAGGGGAACGAAGGTTGATGATGCGTAGAATAAAAGTTTGAATATGATATACCACTCGAGACCTTTCCCGACCAGGTCGTCCACATATTTCCATAAAAACTGCATCAAAAGGATAAAGAGTGCAATGAAGAAAGTGAGGACCAGTGGGCCCAAGTATGTTTTCAGAATGAAAAGGTCCAGTTTTTTCACGAATGACTTGATTCCAGTACAAAGATAGCGGATAGTTTGTTAACGCTATCTTTTTTTATGAGCAAGGATCAGGTATGTATTCAGATCTATGTATGTTTTGTAGTTAATAACCACTTCACCGTTAAAATATTGTTCTACGTCTTTCACAGAAACTTGACGTAAAAGAATTTTGTCGTCGATTTTTTTTGGTAAAATATTGGAAAAACGAAATTATTACTCTACTTTTGTTTTTGCGAATGTTGGATTTAATTAAATAGTTTAATATTTGTTTAACCAAAAACCATTGAAAATGAAGAAAATTCTACTCTTCAGCGTGGCTATTATTCTCGGTCTCGCTGTTACGGCTCAAACGGTTCCACTGAAAAGTTCTGTTCCTACTGCAAAAAAGGTTACTGAACTGGCAGTGGGCGTTGAGCCTGTTAGTGCAAACCCCACCCCGGTTAGGCCCGGCCCTGTCATGGTTAACGGCGACGGGATTGATGTCGTAAGTGTGATCACGATCGGAACTTCAGCCAATGCTTATGGTTACGGCTATAATGGTGGCCAGAAAACGCTCGT
>Ga0172368_10000607_pt1 | contig 50586 bp, 47 predicted proteins | sample Lak11m_FD_114540 | JGI IMG/M metagenome (GOLD analysis project Ga0172368, IMG submission 114540) | Freshwater microbial communities from Kabuno Bay, South-Kivu, Congo - kab_022012_11m | ecosystem: Environmental > Aquatic > Freshwater > Lake | place: Democratic Republic of the Congo: South-Kivu... | reverse complement strand
AGTTGGCCGTGGCTTCTTCTCTAGGTACCGTCAGTCTGTTCCGTTAAGAACAGGTTTTCTTCCCTATCGAAAGAGGTTTACAATCCGAAGACCTTCATCCCTCACGCGGCGTCACATAGTCAGACTTTCGTCCATTGCTAAATATCCTCGACTGCAGCCTCCCGTAGGAGTTGGGGCAGTGTCTCAGTCCCCATGTGGCTGACCACCCTCTCAGGCCAGCTACCTGTCAAAAGCCTTGGTGGGCCATTACCTCACCAACTAGCTGATAGGACACGAGCTCATCTCTAAACAAAAACCCTTGCGGGCCCCCTTTACTTACTGCTGCTTATGCAGCTGTAAACACATCGGGTATTACCCTCGCTTTCGCAAGGCTATCCCCGACTTAGAGGTAAATTACTCGCGTATTACTCACCAATCTGCCGCTATATTCCCTTCTCCTTGACGCATCCACCTTGCGGTCTCAACATCTCAAAAAAAGGATATCGCTCGACTTGCATGCCTAATCTACGCCGCCAGCGTTCACTCTGAGCCAGGATCAAACTCTCCGAAAATATTTTATCCAGAAAAGTGCCGCCATAGGCGGCCTCTCCGAAAAAATTCGAAAGATTATGAATGAAGGCTCTAGTGATTTATTTAATTTCTAACCTCATGAAATTGACCGTAAAAAATCCGGTTAAGGATTTCTCTTGGCCTCGCTTGGCAATTCAATTATCAAAAGAGCAGGCAACAAAAAACGCCTCAACAAATGCTGAGGCGTCAAATTTATAACTACGCCCTATTTGTAGAATAATAATTAACTACGAGAAATTGTCAACAGCGTTATAATTGTTTTCACAATATTTGACCCTTTTGGAAGGGAAGGCTTATTTTATTACAAAACCCCGCTTTGTCAAGAACTTTTTTCATAATATTTTTATGCAGCTAAACCATAAGTGGCTAACTTTACAGCCCCTTATGGCCCTTTATAAGTTATCCACTACCTTTAAAAATGCATCGACGATCTTTGGGTCAAACTGCGTGCCGCTGTTTAGTTTAATCTCCAGGATCGCCTCCTCCTTCATCAGGGGGATCTTTCTATAAGAACGCGCCGAACGCATCGCCTCATAAGAATCAGCCACATGGATTATGCGCGCGCCCAAAAGTATATCCTCACCCTTTCTGCCTTCCGGATAACCCGAACCATCATAATGCTCATGATGCTGCCTGACCAAATCCACTACGCCGCCTAAGAAAGTAAGCGGCTCTAAAATCTGGGCGCCGATAGTAGGATGTTTCTTAATCTGCTCCCACTCTGAAGATGTAAGCGCCGAAGGCTTAAGCAGGATACTATCCCCGATACCGATCTTACCCAGGTCATGCAGCTCACAGGCCTGACGGATCAATTCAACCTCTTTAGCCGGAAGCCTAAGCTGATTGCAAATAGCCACCGCGTAACGCGCCACATTTTCCGAGTGGCTATGCGTATAGTGGTCCCGCGCGTCAATTGCCTGGGCCAGGACCCTGATCGTGCGCATATATGTGGAACGCAAATCCTCATAAAGCCTGCTTAAATTGCTCGTGGAGTCTTCGATCCTTTTGGCCAAAAGCGTATTTTGTTTCTCCAGGGCCCGATTATTTTCTTTTAACCCCTGGACCATCTTGCGGCCGGCGGTTAATAATCCATGCAGCTTAATGCCTTTTTCCACAACAAATTTCAGCTTATCCGCTTTAACCGGCCAGCCTAATGTTTCAAATATCCCGACCTCAGCGAAATGGTTACTTTGCCCTTCATCCTCTACCTCAAGCAATACAACTATCATGCAATCAGGGTCAACCTTCTTAAGATCGGTTATCGCGGAAAGAATATCCAGCTCCGGTATAGCATACCTTATAATAACCAGGTCGCATATATGGTGTTCTAAACTTATCACGGCTGCCTGAGCGGTAGACTCTTCAATAAGAGTGTAATTTCCCAAATCGGATAACTCTTCCCTGATTCTATTAGTATAAGACCTGTCGTCGCAAAGAAAAAGTATTTTACCGCCAAGAGCCATAACTACTCCTCTGTAGTAATTCTTATTGCCTCATCCAGGCTAATCAAGCCGTCTTTAACTTTAAGGTAGGAATCATCGCGCAGGGAACTAAATCCTGGGTGCTTGATCGCGTGTCTCCTTATCTCATCTATTGATCCTCTATTTATAAGTATATCCTTTATTTTCCTATCAATCAAGAGGGTTTCCGATATTACCACCCTGCCGGAAAAACCAGTGTGGTTGCAGTGCGCGCATCCCGGCGCGGTATACAATTTCCCCTTGCCGTTAAATCCCGTCTTTTCCAGAAGATCTTTTGGGATATCCGCCGGCTTGCGGCATTTAAAACAAAGCTTACGCGCCAGGCGCTGGGCGCAAAGTACAACCAGGCTTGATGCTGCTAAAAACGGATCCACCCCCATTTCAATAAGCCGGGCAATGCTCGAAACAGCATCATCCGCCTGTAATGTGGAAAATACCATCTGGCCGGATAGCGCCGCTTTAATCGCGATATCCGCGGTTTGCGCATCCCTGATCTGGCCGACCATAACCATATCCGGGGCCTGGCGCAAAATAGAACGCAGGCCGCAGGAAAAATCCAGTCCAATATCCGGCTTAAGCTGCACCTGGGTAAACCCGTCATGCTGATACTCCAGGTGGTCTTCAATGGTAATAATATTCTTCGATCCGGTATTTAAATTATTTAATAAAGAATAAAGCGTAGTGGATTTTCCTGAACCGGCAGGGCCGCTAACCAGGAGCATACCAAAAGGCCTTGCCGAGGCTGCCTTTAAAATCGCGGCGGATTCTTTGGAGAAGCCAAGCTGCTCCAAACCTTTACCGGGGATACTTTTATCCAAAACATGCAGAACAAATCTCTGGCCAAAAGTTGTAGGCAGGCCGCAAACCCTGAACTCAACCTCACGGCTGCCAGATCTTACTTTAAATTTACCATCCTGAGGAATACGGGTCTCAGTAATATCCAAATCAGAGATTATTTTAATCCTGGCAAAAAACGAATTCTGGCTTGCCTTGGGCACCCTTAAAACATCCTGCAGCACTCCATCCACGCGGTATCTGATTCGCAGGCAGGCAGGTTCCGGCTCAATATGTATATCCGAGGCATTCCTGTTTAAGGCATAGGCCAGAACAATATCAACCAACTGCACGGCAGGCAGCTTACTTTCCTGAAAAACATTTATGCTGGTTAATACGGGTTCACCGGGTTTATCCTGCAGCGCCCCGGGTTCTTTATGATACTGGCTCTCGATAGCCCGCATAACATCAACCTCCGGGCTTAACACCATGACGATATTAAACCCGGAAAAGTTATTCAAATCATGCAAAGCAAAAATATTCAAAGGCTCGGACGTAGAAACAATAAGAGTATCGCCGCTTTTTGATAATGGTATGGCTTTATAGAGCCGGGCCATATTCTCCGGAAGCAAACCGGTAATCCGGGGATTAAATTTAAATCTGCCCAAACACAAAGTGGGAATATAAAGTTTTCCTGAGAGCATGGTGGAAAAGGCAACTTTGGTAATCAGCCCCTCGCCAATCAAAACCTTTCTTAACGGCAGGCCTTTTGCCTTCTGCATATCTAAGGCGCGTTTAAGCTGCGCCTTGGTGATATGCGCCTCTTCTAAAAGTATATCGGCTATCTTTTCTTTTAATGAATACATTTTAGTCGTCCGGTTCGGATACAAGCAGAACCTCTTCAATAGAAGTCTGCCCCCTTAAAGCAGCATCCAGCCCCGCCTGGCGTAAACTGCGCATGCCCTCAAGCTGCGCCTGCTGCTTAATAAACCGCTCCCCTGCCCTGTTTAAAACCAAATCATGCATCTTCCGGCTGAATTGCAGGGCCTCGGTGATAACCATCTTTCCTGAATACCCCGTATTAAAACAGCGCCGGCAGCCCTTGCCTCTGTAAAACTGCGATTTAGCGGTCTTGGCTGAATCCAATCTTAACTTTTCCGCCGCATTTTTATTAAGGACATAGGCCTCTTTGCAATGCGGGCATACCTTTCTCAGTAGCCTCTGAGCTATCACGCAGATTAAAGATGAGTTGATTAAATAAGGCGCTACCCCCATATTTATCAGATGCGTTATCGCGGAGGCGGCCGTAGAAGAATTCAAAGATGAAAAAACCAAATGCCCTGTAAGGGCGCTTTTAATCGCCATATCCACAGTTTCGTAATCAGAAATCTCGCCGATCATGATAATATTGGGATCTTGCAGCTGAAGAGAACGCAAGCCCGCGGCAAAACTAAACCCGATCTCAGGATTAACAGCAACCTGGTTTATCCCCCCAAGCTGGAGCTCCACGGGATTCTCGATAGTGACGATATTTTTATCCAGGCTGTTTAAAGATTTTAATACCGCGTAAAGCGTAGTGGTTTTTCCGCTGCCATCCGGCCCGCAAACTAAAATCATCCCGTGATTAAGGCTAGAGCCCCGGGTCAACACCCCCATGGTATAATCACTCAACCCGAGATCCTTGATATCTAAATTCACCTGCGTTTTATCCAGCCTGCGCAGGGCCGCTTTCTCACCAAAAATAGTCGGCAGTATAGAAATATTAAAATCAACCTGACGGCCGAGAATGCTCGCTTTAAAACGGCCATCCTGAGGCAGGCCATGCCCGAAGATAGCTAAGCCCGATATAACCTTAAGCCGCGAAACTATTTGAACATGCATATCCCTGGACAATACCTCCTGCTCCTGGAACAAACCGTCAATGCGAAAACGCAGGCGCAATTTTTTCCCCAGCGGCTCAATCAGCACTTCAGAAGCCTGCTTTTTTACGGCCTGCTCCAAAATCAGATTAGTGGTTTTAATCGCCGGAGTTTCCTGGCTCATACGCTCAAGCTCCTGAACGCTAAATGACGCATTCTTATCCTGCCGGATTATCTCAATAGAAGATGACATCTTCTGGGCCAGCTGATCAATATCAACCCCGGCGCAAGCGGTATAGTATAATCCTATGGCCTGATTAATATCATGGAATGAAAAGATTATAGGGTTTATTTTTAAGCCCCGGAATTCAGGCAAACCATAAACCGAAAACAGATTCAACGGGTCGGTCATTGCCAAGGTAAGAGAATTCCCGGTAATAAATAAGGGGATAATCTGGTAACGGCGGGCAATCTCAACGGAAATAATCCTTACGCTATCAGGGTCAATATCAAAACATTTTAAATCGAATAAAGGCAGCCCCAATTCTTTATTCAAGATATCCGAGAGCTGCCTTTGTTTAACAACCTTAAGTTTTACAATAATATCGCTGAGATTACCGCCTTTAGCCTCCTGCTCTTTGAGCGCCCGGCAAAGCTGGGAGCTGGTAATCAGTTTACTATTTATGAAAATTTCGCTAAGGCGGTCTTTGAGTGAACGCATCGGGGAATTTAAGTGCAACCTTGCCTATTCTTTATTTTTGTAGTATTTTTCAATCGCCCGCTTAATATCAGAAGAGGTAGAAACAAAGGCCTGCACGCTGCATCCGCTAAGCAGTTCCACATCATCAATAGCCTGCATATTTAAAGGGTTGGACATGGCAAGCGTCAGGTTGTTGCCGATTTTATCAATTGGCACAAGCAAATACTTCCGGGCCAGCATGCAAGGAATAATGCTGATTATCTCCGGGCTGATATCATAGTTACCTATAGACAGGTAAGGAAAACCATATTGCGCGGTGAGTGACTGGGCGATATCATCCTCCTTGACATAACCCAACTCAACCAGTGTCTCTCCGATTAAACCGCCCCTATCCCGCTGCAGGCTCAGGGCCTGCTCCAGTTGCTCCTGGCTGATAATTCTTTGATCGAGCAGCAACTCGCCTAATTGTTTATTATTAATCTTTCTGGCTGCCATAGATATTGCCTACTGGATTACCGCTTGAGCCCGGATAAGATAATTATGCTCAGTAGCGATAGCGATCTGCTTAGAGAAAATGTCTAAAAGCTCAATATCATTTTTGCTAAATAAAAATCCCTCGCGCATATTTCCTATCCCCAGCACCGCCTTAACCTGCCCCCGCAAAAATACCGGCATGGCCAGGCAATTCTTCAGTTGGAATTTTTCAAGGAAATCAACCGTAAGGTTATCGCTAAGCAAGTTTTGTTTATCCAGGATCAAAAGCTTGTTTAAATTTAACACCCTTTTATAAATATCCTCATTAGCCGATACGTTTATTGATATTAAACGCCCCGCCCCCGCGCCGTCGGAAATTCTCATCCGGAAAGAATCATTATCCTCTTGCCTAAAGAGTAAGAATGCCGTATCCGAACCCGCCGACAATCTGGCCTTCTCAACCACGCTCCTCAAAAGGTCATTAAAATCCGAACCCTGGGCAATCAAAGAGCTGATCTGTATTAAATTGGAAAGAACGAGCGACCTTTTTTGATTTTCCAGATTAAGCTCATCGAGCATCTGCTTATGCCGTTTTAGCTCCTCCAGATTAACGCGCAAGCTATCTGTCAACCGGTTGAGCGCCTCAGCCAAAACACCTGTTTCATCATCGGCGCTAACCGCAAGTTTACGATTAATATCCCCGGCAGCAATCAGCCTGGCCTCTTTAGCCGCCGATGTTAATCGATCAAAAACTTTCTTGATCAGTAAAAATCCGGCAAGGGCGAGGAAAACACTCATTGCAACAAGGGCGATAAGATTAATTTTGTAGCCAAATCCGGGCAGGACGTAATTTAAAAGCAGGTGCAGGCAGATTAAAAAAGGAAAAACAAACATCAGCTGAAAAGCGATTATCAGCTTCCGGTTTACTTTATTTTTCACTGAACCTCCATATTGCCAATGAATATATCGAGTTAATTATACCTTCTAACCCATTATATGACAATAGATTTGTTAAGCTCTGAAAGTAAATCTTCTTTTTTAATTCCCGTATCAATAAAATCCCAGGGCAATACCTCTGAAGTTGATTTTTCCCTGAGATAATTTTGCGCCTCAACCCCCTGTTCAGAAAAAGCCTCCTGCCACCTGGTAAAAGAAAAAGAGCTGGGCCAGGCATCAAACCTGGCTCCTTTTCTATAAGCGGCTAAAATAACCGCGGATAACCTCCTGTCTCCGCGGGAGAGTACCCCTTCTAAAAAACCCATCTCAAGATTATGAAAGCTGAATTTAAGCCTTTTGTTCTTACAATGCGACCTTAAATAATTCTGTTTTTCTTTTACCGCGGGGATACTTTCCATTTTTAACCACTGGAAAGGCGTATGCGGCTTGGGGATTAACGGATTTACGCTGATATTTATTTGCGCCGCGCCCCCTTTAACCTTTTTCTTGATTTCTGAGGCGGCGCGCGCAAAATTGATTATCCCTTCTAAATCCTCCTCTTTCTCGCCGGGCAGGCCAATAAGAAAATATAATTTTAAATGCTGATAACCCGCGCTATAGGCCTCTTCTACGGCCTTAAAGAAATCATCCTCCGAAAAATCTTTAGCCAATACCTGGCGCAGCCTTTGGGTTCCGGCTTCAGGCGCAAAGGTCAGGCCGGTCTTTTTTATTTTGGCAATCAAGGTAGAGACATTCCCCAATAGCGCCTTGGCCTTTAGCGAAGGCAGGGACAAATTAACCGCCTGCTCTTTAAAGGCCCCGGTTAAATCAGAAACCAGGTTTTCTAAACCAGGATAGTCGCTTACGGACAGCCCTGCCAGGGATAATTCTTCATACCCGCTTGAGGCATAAGCTGAATTGGCCAATGAGACCACCTTCTCCTTACTCCTTATCCTTAAAGGATAATATTGGCTCCTCGCCTGGCAAAAACGGCAATGGTTAGGGCAGCCGCGCATAATCTCTAATGTAATACGGTCATGGACGGTCTGGACATAAGGAACCAGCCAGTCACAGGGAAAATAGGCGGAATTAAGATCCCCGATTATGCGCTTTTTGATCTTTAACGGCAGGCTTTTCCCCAGGTTTTGAATTCCAGGGGCAACAGGCTTTGGCGCCAACCTAGTCAGCTCTCCGGATTGATTATATTCCGGAGCGTAAAGCGAGGGCGCGTAAATACCCTCTATCTGGGATAATTCAAATAAAAGCCCGTCCTTTGTCATCTTGCCGGAGCGGTAATCATCCTTATATTTACGGTATAAATTCAAGAGCTCTATAATTGCCTCTTCCGCCTCGCCGATAATAAACAAATCAAAGAAATCAGCCATAGGTTCCGGGTTAAGGCTGCAAGGGCCTCCCGCGATAACCAACGGATACCGTGCGTCCCGTAACGAGGATTGCAAGGGCAGGCCGGCTAACTCCAGGATACCTAAGACATTGGTATAATTTAATTCGGAACCGAGGGAAAAACCCAGAAGGTCAAAACGAATGAGCTCCTGATTTGACTCCCAGGAAGAGAGGCTACGGTTATTGTTTTTTAAAGCCGCCTCCATATCCGCTTCCGGGGCAAAAAACCTGTCGCAGATTACATCAGGGACATTATTCAGCACACCGTAAATAATACGCAACCCCAAATTACTCATCCCTATTTCATATAAATCCGGAAAACCCAAAGCGAAACTTATCGCGCTTGAGCAAAAATCCTTATTTCGGGCGTTCCATTCATTTCCCAGGTATTGTCCCGGACGGTGCACACTTAACAATAAATCTTCAATCATAGCCTAAAATACGCTCCTGGTGCGGTCAATATTTACTAAAATACCTAAAGCGATAAAGGTAACCAAGACACTTGAACCGCCATAGATCATTAACGGCAAAGGCAGGCCGACAACCGGGGCCAGCCCCATATTCATGGCGATATTGATAAACACCTGCAATGCCAGCAAAAGTGATATGCCATAAGCAAGCAGCCTGCCGAAAGAATCCTGCGTCCTCTGAGCGATAATAAAACCCTGGCGGATGATCAAATAATACATCAGCAAAAGCAGCGCGCTGCCTAAGAACCCCCACTGCTCGGAAAAAGTGGCAAAGATAAAATCCGTGTGTGACTCGGGCAGGAAATATAACTGGCTCTGCGTACCGGATAGCCATCCTCTGCCGAACAGCCCTCCGGAACCTATGGCTATGCGCGATTGGATTACCGTATAACCTGCCCCTAACGGGTCAATGTTTGGATTCAAGAAAACAAGCAGCCTCTGCTTCTGATAATCACGCAGAAAATGCCAGAAAAAAGGCAAAGGCAAAATAAGAATGAATATTAAGGTAAAAATATATTTTAAACGCACATTGGTTAAATACAGCAGGGAAACAAAAACCAAAAGCAGCATTAATCCGCTGCCTAAATCCGGCTGCTCAATAATCAAGAGCATCGGGACAGCCACAAAAATAAACGGCAAAATTATCCCCCTGAAAATCCCGAATTTCCCGGATAAAAGCGATATATCATCTACTGACTTACGGCTGAAATACCTGGCCATAAATATGATCACCGCAAGCTTAGCGAACTCCGAAGGCTGGAAGTTAAACCAGGCAAACCTCAGCCAGCGCTGCGCGCCAAGCCTGATAATCCCCAGGGCAAAAACCAGGAAAAGGAAGAATATAGCCGCCCCATAAATAAAATAATTAACATCCCAAAGCCTGCGGTAGTTAAGCTGAGAGATAATAAAAAAACAAGCCAGCCCGATTAACACCCAGAGTATCTGGCGCTGATAGATATCCTGCCAGGGGGTCCCCTCTTTCTGATAAGTACTGCTATAAATAGATAAAATTCCCAAACTGGAGATAATCAAGGCGAGAAGCAAAACCCTAAGAAATGAATTTCTCATATCAGCCCCTGTTTATTCATTGCCTCTATTACCTGCCTGGCGACAACACTGGCGGCATGCCCCGGGCCGCCGTTTTCCAGGAATACACAAATCACATATTTTGGCTTATCATAAGGAAAGAACCCCACAAACCAGGCATGGGTTGCCCCGCGAGATACCTCGGCGGTGCCGGTTTTTCCGGCGACGCTAACGCCCAGGCCTGATAAAACATTTGCCGTGCCCCTGGCATCAGAGACCACCGCGCGCAGGCCGCGGCCAATAATTTCAAAAGTACTTTTCTTAAAGGCAACGCGGGATAATTTCTTCTTTCTCGCCGAAAGATCAAAACCGCCCACCGCTTTTATAATATAGGGACTGGGTAAATACCCTGCGTTAGCGAAAACAGCCATCATGTTAGCCGCCTGTAAAGGAGTAACCAGGCAATCCCCCTGGCCAATGCTTAAATTAGCGGTATCCCCATCAAACCATTTGCGGAATTTATCCATTTTTCTCCATAAAGGAGAAGGAATAAAACCGCCTGTCTCATAAGGCAGCTCAAAACCCAGGCTCTTGCCTAATCCTAACTTCAAGGCGTAATCATGGATATTCTGAGCCCCTAAAAGCAGGCCGGTTTTATAAAAAAACACGTCGCAGGAATGCGCGATAGCCGAAATAATATCCTGGCTGCCGTGCACATCCCAACAGGAAAACTTTCTTGCCCCTACCATGGCATAACCACGGCAGAGAAAACTGGTGGAAAGGTTTATCTTTTTTAATTCCAGACCGGCGCTGGCTACGGCTACCTTAAAAACGGATGCCGGCGGATAGCTTGATGAGATCGCCCGGTTGATTAAAGGAGAATCGGGATTATTGAATAATCCGGCGATAAGCCTGGTGTGTTTATTTACAAAAACCGCGGGATTAAAATTAGGATAATTGGCTAACGCCAGGACCTCGCCGCTTTGCGGATCCATTAAAATTATACTTCCCTTACGCCCGGAAAGGTACTCTTCGGCGATCTTCTGAATTCGCAGGTCCAGGCTCAGTTGGATATCCTTGCCGTTGCGCGGCGGCTCAAAACCCAGAACGCGCATGAATTTACCGCGATGGTTTACCTCAACAGATAAGCCGCCCTCCTCCTGGCGTAAATAATAATCATATTTCTCTTCTACCCCGCCAAAACCCACGATATCTTTAGTCTTGTACCCATAATCTTCCAGCTTGGTCAGGCGCCAGCGGTCAATCTCATTTACATAACCAATAACGTGAGAGGCCAGCGCGCCGTAAGGATAATGCCGCAAAGGCCTGGGCTGGATGATAATGCCGGGCTCCTCTAACTTATATTCTCCTAATATAATCGCCTTTTTAAGCTCTATATTACTGGCAATGGTAACCGGTATACTTGAGGAAAAATAATTTTTCCGGAAAGCGGTTTTTAATTCATTAAGGCTGATTCCTGATTTCCGGCTTACCTCCCCAAGGATATGGTCAATCCGGCTTAACTCCTGAGGCAAAATCAAAACATCATAAGAAATCTTGCTGTCTACGATAATATCCCCGTTACGATCCAGGATATTGCCCCTGGCTCCGGATTGGGCGATCAGGCGGATACAATTACTGTCGCTTAAGCGGCGAAATTTAGAGCCTTGCAATAAATCGAGATTCACCAATCCGGCAGTCAAAACCCCAAACATTAAAATGATCGCGAACTTTAAGATCTTTTTTCTTTCCATAGGAAATATTACGCTGCTATTCTTTTAGTAAGTTTAAAAATTAAAGGGGATACTGCCGCTGTATAAAGCGAAGAGATAAACAGGTTGCGTAAAAAAATACCCGCAGGAATATAGCTGCCGGCGCTTAAGCTCTGCATGCCAAGAATGGTATTATTCAATAGAGCGATAATTAAAATTATACATAAACGGACATAATTGTTTTCGGTAGATATCTGGGAGGATAAGCGAAAGGTTAAATAACTCCATACGCTAAAAAGCAGCGCGTTGATTGCCATGCCCGCCGGCAAAAAGGCATCTTTAAGCAACCCGGATAAAATCGCTGCTGCCAAAACAAATTTAAAATTGAAATAAAAAACTAAAGAAAGGGGTAAAATTAAAAGCAGGTCGGGCTTTGCGTTAAAGAAGCTTAAAGGCGCCGGCCAGCTTAATTGCAGGGTAGCCAGGATAATTATGACAAAAAAAATCGACAGCCATTTCTTCATGGGATAATAACCAATACCTCTTCTATGCCGGAAAGCTGCGCCGCGGGTTTAACTACGGCATAGCGGCTAAGGCCGGAGAATTCTTTTCCTATATTTACCACCTTACCCACAAGCAGGCCCTTAGGGTAAACCTGGCTTAATTCCGAGGTAATAATTATATCCCCCACCGCGATCTGCGCCTCATCCGGAAGATAACGCATAATTAAATTGGCGCCGAGTGATCCGCTGACTAAACCCTCCTGGCGGCTGCGCTGCACAATGCTGGAGACCCCCTGTCCGGGATCGTTTATTAACAACACCTTACTGCTGTTATCCGCGCTCTCTATTACCCTTCCAACCAGGCCTTGAGTATTAATCACCGCCATACCGCGCTTGATCCCGCTATACCTGCCTTTATCAATAATCACGCTGGAGGACCAACTGTCCGGAGATCTGGCGATCACCCTGGCAGCTACCAGCCTATAAGGAGATTTCTGTTTAAAACCAAGCAGACTCTTAAGCCGGGCGTTTTCCTGCGCCACCTCCCGCAAATCAAACAATTTCCGGCGTAAATTATCAGTTTCATTGCCCAGCCTGGCAAGCTCAACCATATTACGATGATAGAAAATAATCCCCACGCATTCGCGTTTAAGCGCGCCGATAAAAGTAAGCTGTGGCTTTAAGGTTTTTTGGGCTGAATTTTTGAAAAAAGGCGAGAAAAGAGAAACCAGAAATACCGCGCAGGCAATAAAAATAAAATTGATTAAGGTTTTGCGGGATAGCTTAAACACATTTAATTACGCATTTCGGTTTTAACCGAAACAGTTACTTTTTTAAGATACGCGATTTCACTAAGCACCCTGCCCGTACCATTGGCAACCGCAGTAACCGGGTCATCAGTTATATGCACAGGAAGGCCGGTCTCCTCGGAAATCAACTTATCTAATCCTCTCAATAATGAACCACCGCCAGCCATGACAATACCATGTTCAATAAGGTCGGCGGCTAACTCCGGAGGGGTCCTTTCTAAAGATATCTTTGTAACCTCCAGTATCGCGCGCAAAGGCTCCTGTAAAGATTCGCGGATCTCTTCGCTGGTAATGGTTACGATTTTAGGCAGGCCCGCTACCAGGTCCCGGCCCTTGACCTCCATGCTCATCTCTTCTTCCAAGGGATAAGCTGAGCCAATCTTTATTTTTATTTCTTCGGCGGTACGTTCACCAACCAAAAGGTTATATGTTTTCTTAAGATATTCAATAACCGCCTCATTCATTTCGTCTCCGCCAATGCGGATAGATTTTGAGAAAACCGTGCCGGCAAGCGAGATTACCGCGATCTCCGTAGTCCCGCCGCCTATGTCAATAATCATATTACCCACCGGTTCCTGTATAGGCAGCCCAACACCAATGGCCGCGGCGATCGGTTCTTCAATTAAAAATACCTCTCTGGCCCCGGCGCGCTCCGCGGAATCCTTTACCGCCCGTTTCTCCACTTCAGTTATGCCTGAAGGTATGGCGATAACAATCCTCGGCCTTACCAAAACCCTGCGATGATGTACCTTTTTAATAAAATAGCGAAGCATGGCTTCGGTAATTTCAAAATCAGAAATAACCCCGTCTTTCATCGGCCTGATGGCGATGATATTGCCGGGAGTGCGGCCGAGCATACGCTTAGCCTCTTCTCCTACAGCTAAAACATGCGAAGTCCCCCGTTCAATAGCTACAACCGAAGGCTCACAAAGTACCACCCCTTCCCCTTTGACAAAAACCAGGGTTGTGGCTGTCCCAAGGTCAATCCCCATGTCATTGGAGAAAAGACCTAAAACAAAATTAATCCCTCTTTTTAGCTGTTGGCCGAATTTTATCATATAATCTCCCGAAATTAAGACAGTGAAGTGATTTTAACAGAGTTTAAACCCCTTGTCAAATAATAAATATAGGTAAATATAGGGGACGTTTCTATTTTTCTTAGCTAATAAGGGGAAAAATAGAAACGTCCCCTATATTTTATATCAATAAACTCTTTAGGGTGGTTAGAAAACCGGGGAATGACTTACTGACACAGCTGATATCATCCAATCTTGAGCTAGCCTTAGCCGCTAAAGCGGCAACTACCAAGCTCATGGCTGTACGATGATCGCCAAAAGATTTAAGCCTGGCTCCATTAAGGTAACCCTTACCTTCTATAACTATATTTTCAAAACCCGCGCGCTTAATTAAGCGGATATCCGCGCCCATGGAGCTTAAGTTTGAGACCATGGAATTAATCCGGTCAGTTTCCTTAAACCTTAACTCCCCTACCCCCTTGATTATGGTTCTGCCTTTGGCAAAACAGGCAGCTACCATAAGGATGGGTAATTCATCAATTAAAGAAGGCAGTTCAGAACGATTAACCACTGTAGCTTTAATTTTCCCGCTGGTAACCGTAAGATTGCCCATGGGTTCAAAACCTTGCGTTTTCCCCGCCGAAAAAGGCACAATCTTTATTTTCGCGCTCATTCTTTTAAGCACCCTGATTATTCCGGTTCGCCCGGGATTCAGGCCTACCCGCTCAATTACAATTTTAGCCCCGGGAATTATTATAGCCAAAACCATGAAAAAAGCCGCTGAAGAGATATCGCCCGGGATATAAATCCTTCCCGGGCTGATTAGGCTTCTTCGCGGATTTAAAGTTATACTATTCTTATTTACAGTAATATCGGCGCCGAAATATTTAAGCATCCTTTCGGTATGATCGCGGGTGCTTACGCGTTCAATTACGCGTGTTTTGCCCAAAGCGGATAAACCCGCCAAAAGAATCGCAGATTTAACTTGCGCCGAAGCAACAGGCAAACGGTAAACAATCCCCTTGAGATTTCCTCCGCTGATGGTTATGGGAGGATATTCTTCGCCATTAATGTTTCTGGAGCTAATCTTGGCGCCCATCAGGCGCAAAGGTTTATTCACCCTGGCCATTGGCCGGCAGGAAAGGTATTTAGCCGCAGTAACCTTGGTTTTAAAACCTGTACCGGCTAAAACACCCAGAATTAAACGTAAGGTTGTCCCGGAATTATTAACAAAGACGGGCTTACGGGGTTTCTTTAAACCCTTGGCCCCGCAGATTAAGACTTGTTTATCATCACGCTTAATCTTTACCCCTAAAGCAGAGAGCGCATTTAAGGTAGCCAGGGAATCATTATGAACAGGAAAGTTATTGATGATTGTTTTGCCGCGGCTTAAGGCGCTGATTATCAGCGCCCGGTGGGCAATAGATTTATCTCCGGCAAAACTGATTTTACCGCGGGGAATAAACTTGTCTTTTATTACAAAAGACTTCATTTAGCCTTTTGTACTACTGAATCATTTTCTTTAACTATATCTTTTAACTCCGCCGCGAAACCCGCCGCGGACATTGATTCGTGGATCTTTTCCACTTTTACATCTCCCACAACCTTACCCTCATGATATACGGAAAACTGATCCCCTATATTTACACCGTCTTTTTGCCCTAAGTTGATCACTGCGAAACTATATTCCTTATTCACCACTGTGACCTTGCCTTCCAAGGGCTTAAACGTAGAGTCAGCCTCCAGTGTTTGTTCTTTTGCCGTTTCAGAAACAGGGGCGCTTACATTCTTTTCAGCCGCGCTATCTTCCGCCTTGGATGGATCGGTAGTTTCGTTATTTACCACAACCTTGCCCAGCTCTACACCGCTGGCCCCGGATGTCAAATTTTTAATCTTCGCTATAAGATCCGTTCTCTGCTGCTCAATAATTTTTAACTGTTCTTTTAATTTCCTGCCTTCATTCTGAGCCTGAGTAAGTTTATTTTCTATATCCTGGCGCGAAGACTTTTGTTGTTCTATATCCGCCTTAATCTGCTCCAGTTCTTTTGATACATCCTGGCGCGCTGACTTTTCCTTATCAAGATCTTCGCTTATAGTAGCAATCCGGTCTTTAGCCTCCTGTAACATAAGCGTCAGCTCCGAAACCTTTTTCTTAGAAGCCTCTAGCTTTCCCTCGGTAACTTTTTCACGGGCGGTTATCTCATCGACCTGAGCCAATAATTTAGTGTTTTTTGCGATTTCAGTCTGATACAAATAAGTTACTGCTCCAATAAGCACTACAGAAAGAGCGATTATGCCAATTAAAACAAATTTTAAAATGGCCCCTTTGCGATTCATCTTCCCTCCTTTATGATTTATTCGAGTTCGTTAACCCTTAATTTAACATAAGTTACGTAAAATGCAAGTAAAAAAACAAGCTCCTTATAGTATTTATTTAGCGAAGTCCTTGTTCGAACGATAGTGAGAACAAGGGCAAAAGCTCCTTATAGTATTTATTTAGCGAAGTCCTTGTTCGAACGATAGTGAGAACAAGGGCAAAAGCTCCTTATAGTATTTATTTAGCGAAGTCCTTGTCCGAACGATAGTGAGAACAAGGGCAAAGTACTCTTAAAAGTTCTGCTTAATAAACTCTTTAAACTCCCGGGGAATCTCGCTTGAAAAATGCATAAACTTTCCTGTGGAAGGATGGATAAAACCCAGCTCCTGCGCGTGCAGCGCCATGCGGGGAAAAATATTATTCTTACCGTATTTGGCATCCCCTAAAATAGGATGGCCCAAAAAAGCCAGATGCACCCTAAGCTGGTGCGTCCTGCCGGTAAAAGGCCTTAACTCCAGAAGGGTAAAATTCTTGCTCCGTTTCAAAGTGCGGTAAAGCGTCTTGGCATAGCGGGTATTTTCAGCAAAACTAACTGACATATTCTTTCTTTTTAAAGGATGCCTGCCGATCGGGGCCTCAATTACATCTTCGTCAAACTCAACTACCCCGGAGACGATAGCGATATATTTGCGTTCAATACTGTGTTCGGCAAACTGCTTGGCTAATTTTAAATGGCCGGCATTATTCTTGGCGATAACCAGAAGGCCGCTGGTTTCCTTATCCAGGCGATGAATGATCCCGGGCCGGTTTTTATTAATATCCGAAAGGGAGGCGAAACGTCCCAGCAAGGCGTTAACTAAAGTATGTTCCCGGTTGCCGGGGGCCGGATGCACCACTAAACCCGGCTGTTTATTGATCACCGCTAAATCATCATCTTCATAAACCACATCCAGGGATATCTGTTCCGGAAGTATTTGCGATTTTTCTTTTTCAGGAAGGATAAAACGCACCTCTTGTGCTGGAGTTACCTTATGATGGGGTTTACTAACAATGACGGAGTTTAAAAAAACCTTGCCTTCGGCAATAAGTTTTTGAATATTCGTGCGCGATAAGCCTAAATTATTGCTTTCGGCATATTCCGCCAGCAGCAAATCCAGGCGCATCTTCGCCTGTTCAGGCGAAACAAAAAATGATAGTTCATTCATCTTATCTCTTTTTTAAAAAGAACATCTTGATGAGCATGACAAGGGAAAAAAAGAACATTGCCAGGCTCAGTAACTGAAAAATAGTCAGCCCCTGAAAAACCCTTGGGCTGTCATTGCGGAAGAACTCGATGGAAAAACGCTTTATGGAATAAAGAAAGAAATAAAAGTACAAGACCTGTCCGGGTAAATGTTTTCTTTCCTGGATAAACCTTAAAACTAAAAAGATCAGAAGCATGGAAAGGCTTGAATATAGCTGTGTAGGTATAAGGGTTTGGCCGGAAACCGGAAAATATATTCCAAATGCTGAGGCCTTGCCATAACAGCAGCCGTTTAAAAAACAACCAATCCGGCCGAACCCCTGCCCCAGGGCAATAAAGGGAACCAGTAAATCCAAGGTTGCCAACAGATCCATTTTATTCTTTTTAATAAAAAGGCAGGCAAAAATAGAACCAAAAACTATCCCCCCAAAAATAGCCATACCTCCATGCTGGAGCATAATAATCTCTAACGGGTGCTTAAGGTAATAAGGAAAATTATAGACTACATAAAAAACCCGGGAGCCGATAATCCCGGAAATAAATACGTAAAAACAAAGATTAAAGATTTTATCGGGGTCAATATTCGCTTTTTTTGCCTGGCGGCTAGCCAAATAAGCTGAAACAAAAAATGCCAAAACCAGCATAAGGCCGTATGAATAAACCGTAAAAGGACCAATGTGGCAAATTTCAGGCAACATTTTTATTAAATAATAGCTCCCAGGTTAATAACAGCGCCCCTATAGTTAAGGCGGAATCCGCCAGATTAAAAACCGGCCAGATACGAAAATCCAGAAAATCAACCACATACCCGAAACGTAAACGGTCTATGAGGTTGCCTGCCGCCCCGGATAAAATCAGGCTTAAAGAGATTTTAAAAAGAAACGGATGATTTTTATTCTTTAAGTGAAGGAAGATAAACAGGATGGCAAAGCAAGAGATCGCCACAAACAGGAGCAGTTGATTCTTAAGCATCCCAAATGCCGCCCCGCGGTTATTTACAAGCGTCAAATATAAGAAATTCTTTATCAGGACAACCGGCGTATTTAATTGCAGGAACCTTATAGCGAGGGATTTGCTGAGCTGGTCAAAGAAAATGACGCTGGAAATGATGATAAGGATCATGCGATGCCCCTAAAATTAGAGAGCTTACCTCTTCTCCCTTTTCTCCTGGCATTTAATGCACAACCGGGCAGAAGGCACTGCCTTTAATCTAATCTTGGAAATAGCCCCCTTGCAGTCATCGCAAAGGCCGAAGGTTTCATCCTCAATCCTCTTCAGCGCGTCATCCAATTCATAAAGAGCCTTTCTTTCATTAGATGCCAACCCCAGCGAAAATTCACGGTCATAATTATCAGTAGCCACATCGGCCATATGATAGGTATACCCGGAAATATCACCCGAGGCCTCTTTTTGCGATTTCTTCAAGGTATCATCGGTTATATGCTGGAGGTCATCAAGCGCCGCTTCTTTTTTCTTTAGAATAATTTTCTTAAAATCTTTTAATTCTTTTTTAGTAAGTCTCTTCTTCAATTTGCTTTTCCCCCTGCCATAATTCTCTAACTAATGGCTTTGCCTATCGGAAGGCAAACAGTAGTTTTTTAACTAATGGCTTTAAGACAATTGTCGCAGATTAAAGGATGCGCCGGATCACTACCGAGCTTTAATGAATAGTTCCAGCAGCGTGGGCACTTAGTGCCATCCGCTTTATCTACTTTAACTGATAGATTCACGGAGTTTTCTTTGTCAAAAGTCGCCTTAACTTGTGAAACCTTAAAAATCTCACACAGCTCAACATTAAAGCTTTGTAAGAATGTATAACGATCTTGGGTGTTTGTCAATATATTTATTTGCGCGTCAAACGAACTGCCGATCTTTCCCGCTGAACGCAATTCTTCTAAGGCCTTTGCGGCCTGCGGAACCAAAGCCATTAAATCGGTTAATTCCTCATCTACAGTCTTTAACTCTCTGAATTTACGGTCATCTTGTCTAAAAATAGGATTGGCTTTCGGAAAATCTAAGAGATGCACGCTTAGGCAATCAGTGTCTCTTTTTTCTTTGGGCATATTCTTCCAAATTTCTTCGGCTGTAAAAACCAGGATGGGGGCCATTAATCTTACCAAGCAATTTAATACTTCGTAAATCGCAGTTTGCGCCGCGCGTCTTTCCGCGGAATCGAAACGGGCTGTATAAAGCCGACCCTTTACCATATCAAGATAATACATGGAAAGTTCCAAATTGCAAAAATCATAAATACCTTTATACGCGCGGTGAAATTCAAATAAAGGTTTTTCCTCTGTGCCATAAGCATCTTCCACATAACCTCTAACAAATTGCATTTCATAAAGAATCCACTGATCAATCTTACGTAAGTTTTCATAAGACACTTTATCAGTATCCGGGTTAAAATCATAAAGGTTGCTTAAAATAAATTTCGCGGTGTTACGAATTTTACGGTACGCCTCTGAAAGCCGGCTGAGTATTTCCTTGGAAATACGGATATCCTCATTGTAATCGCTTGAGGCTACCCACATTCTTAAAATATCCGCCCCGTAATCCTTAATAATCTCAAAAGGAGAGATAACATTGCCCTGAGACTTGGACATCTTCCTGCCCTCGCCATCAACCACAAAACCATGAGTGAGCACATTCTCGAAAGGCGGTTTTCCATCGATGGCCAGCGCAGGAATAATCGAAGATTGAAACCATCCCCTATGCTGGTCAGAACCTTCCAGGTATAATTGCGCCGGCAGGCCCCCTAACTCTTTTCTTTTTTTCAATACGGCCTGGCTACTTACCCCCGAATCAAACCAGACATCCAGGATATCCGCGCCCTTGGAAAATGATTTTCCTTTTTTGCATGCCGGGCAAGTCAGGCCTTCAGGAATAAAATCTTGTATCTGGCGGCTGAACCAGCAATCAGAGCCCTCTGTCGCGGAAAACCGCGCGAACCTCTCAATTACTTCGCTATTAAAGAACTCTTCTTTACAATCCTGGCAAACCAAAGCCGGGACCGGCACACCCCAGTATCTCTGGCGGCTAAGGCACCAATCCGGCCGCAATTCAACCATCGCCGAAATCCTCTCCCTGCCTGCTTCAGGAATCCAACGCACCTCTTCTTTTATTGCCCTCAAGACGTTCTTACGTAGATCATTATGGTCAATATTCAAAAACCACTGTTTAGTCGCCCGGAAAATTATGGGATGCTTACAGCGCCAGCAATGCGGATAAGAGTGGGTTATCTTCTGTTCTAAAAGTAAAGCTCCTATTGTATTCAGTTTCTCAACGATCGTTTTATTGGCATCATAAACATTTTGCCCGGCAAACTCCCCGGCGGTTGAATCAAATTTTCCTCTTGCGTCAACCGGCATCACAATATCCAAATTGTATTTTAACCCGGTTTGATAATCCTCTTGCCCATGGCCGGGAGCGGTATGCACTAAACCCGTGCCCTCTTCGCAAGATACATAATCCGCCAATACTACTTTCCCGGAGCGCAATCCGAAAGGATGGCCATAAATAACGCCTTCCAGATCTTTGCCTTTAAAATTCTTTATCACTTCATATTTATCAATGCCCATCTGCTGCAATACCGCAAAGCGGCAGTCGGCAATAATTAAATTCCCCTTACTCGTCTTAATATAAGAATAATCAAACTCCGGATGCACGGCGACAGCAACGTTGGCAATCAATGTCCATGGCGTGGTCGTCCAAATCACAAGATGGCTATCCTTCAGATAAGCCTTTTCCTCTTTTATTTTAAATTTTACGAATACCGAAGGAGAAACATGATCTTCATATTCCACCTCTGCTTCAGCCAAAGCAGTCTCGCATTTAAAACACCAATTTACCGGCTTAAGCCCACGCACAATAAATCCTTTGCCGGAGTCGTATAATTTATTAAAAGAGCTGATAATCGCCTCTTCATATTCGTGGCTTAATGTTAAGTAAGGATTTTCCCAGTCGCCGAAGACCCCCAGGCGCTTAAACTGCTCCTTTTGATTAGCCACGTGCTTCATAGCATAATCATGGGCCTTTTTTCTAAACTCAAGCTGCGGAATCTGGTGTTTGGCTATTTTTAACTCTTTGAATAATTGATGCTCAATAGGCAGGCCATGGCAGTCCCATCCGGGAACATAAGGACAGTCATACCCCCGCATGGTTTTATATTTTACAACGATATCTTTTAAAATCTTATTTAAGGCATGGCCGAGATGAATATCCCCATTGGCGTAAGGCGGCCCGTCATGCAAAACATACCTGCCTTTTGCGGGTTTCTTACGGATAAGGGCGTAAAGATCCAATTTAGCCCAATCCCCCAGCATCAACGGTTCCCGCTTAGGCAGGTCTGCCTTCATGGGAAAATCCGTTTTGGGCAAATTCAGGGTATGTTTATATTCAGAACCAACTGGCTTACTGTCAGGTTTCATTTTACGTATTTACCTATAATTATTTTTAAATCCTTTTTTACCTTTGGAGGAATAAGCTTCTTATCCGTAACAATAGCGAATTCCAATGCCCTGCCGCAACTGCATACGCGTTCAGGCTTTAATTCCTTAATTACCTTGCAAATAATCCTCTTGGCATTCTCCACATTTTTTTGCAGGTTGCTGATCACCATCTCCAGAGTTACGCTTTCATGCTCCGGATGCCAGCAATCATAATCCGTAATACAGGCAAGCGTGGAATAACAAATCTCGGCTTCGCGGCAAAGCCTGGCTTCAGCCATATTTGTCATACCGATTATATCCATGCCCCAGGCCCGGTATAGCTTGCTCTCAGCCAAAGTTGAAAACTGCGGGCCTTCCATATTAATATAAGTTCCGTTTGCATGCATGTTCAGCTTCAATGATTTTCCCGCCGCGTAAATCTGGCTGCAGAGATCATTGCAAACCGGATGGCTGAAAACAATATGGCTGACTATCCCTTTATTAAAAAAGCTCATATCCCGGCCATAATTAGTGCGGTCCACAAACTGATCCACTACCACAAAATCCAGCGGCTTCATCTCTTCCCTTAAGCTGCCGCATGCGGTTACCGAAATAATCCGCTCCACATTCAACTTCTTCATCGCGAAAATATTGGCGCGGTAATTTATTTCACTGGGTGATATACGGTGGCCTACCCCGTGGCGCGGGAGGAAGATTACCTCTTTGCCCTCTAATTTTCCGATAGTGAATTTATCCGAAGGGCTGCCAAAAGGGGTCTTCAGGCTTACCTTCTTTATAATTTCCATTCCTTCAATTTTATACAAACCGCTTCCGCCGATAATTCCGATGCGCGACATTATTACCCCCTCCTTGATAATTCCTGGGCGCGTTTCTTAGCAGCTTGCGCCGCCTCAGGCCATGAGCCGTTTTTAGATAAAACCTTAAGCGCTGCCTCCGTTGTCCCCCCGGCGGAAGTGATCATTTTACGCAGGCCTTCAGGAGAACTGCCTGTTTGTATCAAAAGCTGGATGCTTGAAGCGGTTGTGCTGATGGCCAGATCCAGGGCCATCTTAGAATCGAACCCCACCTCCAGCGCCGCAAGCTTTAACCTTTGGATATACTCATTCTTGCGCTCAACCGGAATTTTCAAAGGGTCAAACTTGCTGATTTCCATATCGTAAAAAATATACGCCGGCCCGCTCCCTGATATAGCGGTCACAGCATCCATCATATCTTCTTTTACTACCCAAACCTTGCCAAGAAGGCCGAATAATTCTTTCGCCGAATCAAGGTCCTCCTCTTTGGCATATTCGCCCTTAGCCAGGCCGGTTTCGGCGGCTTGAATTCTTACCGCCATATTCGGCATAGCCCTGATCACTCTGGCTTCTTTTAAGGCCTTCTCAATGTAGCCCGTAGTTATTCCGGCGGCAATGCTAAGTATTAACTTACCCTGGACAAAAGGCTTAATTTCATTAAGCAGGGTTTCAAAATCCTGCGGTTTAACCGCCAATACAATAATATCCGAGCTGTTGACTAAATCAGCTATCAGTTCTTCAGTTTTCAGGCCCCGGCTGTCAGCCAGCTTTTGTTTATCTTTATCAAATACGATTACTTCAAACAATGAAGCCGCTCCGAAAGCGATAGAGCTTCCCATGTTTCCAAAACCAATAATACCTAATCTTTTCTTTATCTCCGGCATATCAGTTAGCCAAAAATTGCCCTGCCCAGGCGGATTATATCTGCGCCCTCTTCTATAGCTGCCTCAAAATCATCCGTCATACCCATAGAAAGAAGCCAGGATGGATTCAAGGTATCGCGCAGCGCCTTAAGTTCAGCAAAATACTGCCGCGCCTCTTCAGGCTTATCCACTACAGGGGCTATAGTCATCAACCCTTTGACCCTTAAGTTTACCAGGCTTAAAATTTCTTTAGCAGCCTCCGGAAGCGCATCCGGATCAAAACCAAATTTCGTAACCTCAGGAGAGGTCTTAACCTCAAGCAGGATATCCTGGACTTTATTAATTTTAGCCGCCTGTTTATTAATTTCCCGCGCCAGCTCGATGCTGTCAACAGAATGTATCAGGCTAAACATCTTTAAGGCATCTTTTACTTTATTTAATTGCAGATGCCCGACCATTTGCCAATCTACACCGGAAATTTGCTGATACTTCTCCCTGGCCTCCTGCACCCTGTTTTCGCCCAGATGCCTGAGACCTGAACTTACCGCCTCCAGTATCTGCCCAACCGGCCTGCCCTTAGTTACGCAGACTATCGTGACCCGGCCGGGGTCCGCTTTAATCCTGTCGCAAACAGCGGCAATGCGCTCTTTAACTCTTAAGATATTCTCTTTAATCATAAGTCGAAGTGCTTATTATACACAATAAACTTGGGAGGGTCAATTAAAATAGAAAATAGGGACAGCGACCATTGTCTTTATTATTCATAGATGAAAATAATGGTCGCTGTCCCTATTAAAAATACTCCTGGTAAACTTCTTTAAAACGGTTTACCATGCCGATTAGCAGGTTTTTAGCGGGCTTGACTAAAGAGGCGCTCCCGATGGTTTTATTCTCCAGCTCTTCACAGATCATGCCGATACAGGCCAAATAAGTCAGATATTTTTGCCCGCTTAAATCGCTGTGCTCTTTTAATAGCGCGGCGATCTCCGGGTTCCTGATACGGCCGATCTTTACCGGTATACCTATTACGTTTTCCATCATCTCAATAAAACCGTCGCTCAACAGCGTCTTACCAGCCATCACAAAATGATCAATTTCATGAAGCGCGATTTTTCTTTCCACGATCTCCTTAATCTGCGTGCAGATTAAACGGGCTGAATTTGTGACCATCTGAGCAACTTGCCTGTGTTTTATAGGTTTGTAGAATTCATCCTTTTTCACTAGGATTTCTTTATCCTCGGAAATACTGTCGGCATCTCCAATAACTCCGTAGGAACGCTTAATATCCTCCGCCAGTTCGTAATTAATTTTTAATCCTTCGGATAACTGGGAGGTTAAGCTGCTGCCGCCTAATGGCAAAACCTGAATATCCTGCAAGAGGCCGTCTTTAAATATAAGCAGCTCCGTTATATCGCTGCCCACATCACAAAATACGCTCAGCCCTTTTTTCTCCTCCTTGCCAAATACCGCCCTGCTTGTCGCCAGGCCCGAGAAAGAAAGATTCTTGATTTCATATCCCGCCTGGCTGACCGCGCGGCTCAAGCTTTGTAATGATGAAAGCTTGGCGCAAACCAAAAAAAGATCCGCTTCCAGCCTGTGGCTGTATAAACCAACGGGATTAACCACATTGCTTTTAGAATCAATGGTATAGCTGGAGGGGATTACATGAATAATCTCCTCATCCAGGCTTGAGCCCAGGATGCGCGCCTGCTCATTGGCATTAGCTATATCAGTAGAGGTAATTACTTTGTTGCCTCTCTCCGCCAGCGGGATAATCGCGTGGCTATGTTTGGTTGATATATCCCTGCCTGAGAAATTTGTATGAATATATTTGATTTTTAAACCGGATTTGGCTCTTAGGCTTTTAAGAATACTGGTCAAGCAGGTAACCAGTTCCAGGGCGTCGATAATCACCCCTTCCCTGACCCCGCCTGAAATAATGGTATCAAAGAAAATATTCTCTAAGCGGTTCTTTTTCACCAGCGCAAGGCTGGCGGCGATTTTATTTGAACCAATATCTACCGTGCAAATATAGCTGTTATTTAACATTATTATTTAACTTAATTACCGGTTCCTTAAACCTGAGATCTATATACTTGATGTTCCCCCACTCTTTATCTGCCTGCATAAGCAGGCCGCCTAAAATCATCAGCTTTTGCTTAATGCTCCCTTCGCCAATGCGCACCTCAAAACCAAACCACTCTCCCTGGACAAAAGGTTTAGTATAATCTACAACCCGCTTAGGCAGCATGACAAATAACCCGGCGCTCTGCAGGCTGGAGACATCGATTCTTTTTAGAGTAAAAGGCCTCAGCCCCCTGTTGGCGCTAAACTCCTGAATAACGCTCAAAACTAAATCGATTTCCGGCCGTTTATATCTTATCCCCGTCTTCGGCGCGAATATTTTTGTCTCGAGGCCATAAACTACGGGCAGCCCTACCTCTTCGGCAGAACCGACGGGATTAAAAAATACCCCCTGCTGGTCTATTGCGTAAATTTTATAAAATTTGGCCAGGGCAACCGGCTTTCTTTTTAAAAAATCTACAATTACGCAATTCGGCAGTATCCTTAAAAATCTGACCTTGCGGCAATCAGCGCATTTTGATAATGCCTTCTGCGACTCGTTATTTAAATTCAGCCTGAAAATATTGCTGCCTTTTAAATAATCAAATGACTCGCCGGAATTCCTGACCAAGACCTGCTTAACCGCGAAAAAATCAGAGGTAGTCAAGACTTTCCAAATATATCCCAATAATAAAGAGAAGGCAAGTAAAATTATTCCCGTGATAGAAATAAACTTCAAGGGAAGTTTAAACTTTCGCTTTTTCATATGCTAATTCCAATAGCTTAAGGCAAAGCTGGTTAAAATCAATACCTATAATCCTGGCGGCCTTAGGCAAGAGGCTGGTCGAGGTCATCCCCGGTATAGTATTAGTCTCCAGGACAAAAGGAATATTATCCCGGCTCAATATTATATCCGTGCGCGAACAGCCAAAACAACCTAAAAGTTTATGCGCGGTTAAAGCCGCCTGCTGAACATCTTCTGCTATCTTGCTCTTTAAAGCTGCCGGGACAATATAATCCGTCAGGCCTGCCTGATATTTAGCCTCAAAATCAAAAAATTTATGCTTTGGCACAATTTCAATTACCGGCAAGGGCTTTTCATCCAATACGCCGACGGTAAGCTCCCTTCCTGGAATATACTCCTCAACAACAATACGCTGGTCAAACTGAAAAGCCAGCTCTATCGCCGCCCGGATCTGCTGCTTGAGCTCGACAATGGAAAGCCCGATACTGGAACCATGATTAGCCGGCTTTACCACAACAGGAAGCCCCAAATCGCTCTTAAACTCCCCACCCTTATTATAAAGCCCTTGCTCTAAGAATTGCGACCTGGGCACATGAAGATTCCCCGCCCTAAAAATCTTTAACGCACCGATCTTATCCATCGCCAGGCGGCTGGCCTTTACCCCGGAGCCGGTATAAGGCAAATTCACCTGCTCTAAAATCTCCTGGATTGCTCCATCCTCGCCAAAACGGCCGTGCAGGGCGATAAAGGCGCAATCTAAATTATGGCTGCTCAACAAACGGATATTATCTTCTTTATTGTCGCTTATAATATCAATACCCAGCGCCTCAATTCCGGAATCCTTAAGCGCGCATAAAACCGCCTTGCCGCTTTTAAATGAGATCTCCCTTTCCGAAGAAGGCCCGCCCATTAAAACACCTACCCTGCCAAAATCTTTTATCTCCATATTTTTACCTCTGTCTCCAAATTAACTTTAAACTTTTTACTCACCTTTTTTCTCATTAAATCCATGAGCGATAAGATATCCCCGCTGCTGGCTTTGCCTTTATTTAAAATAAAATTCGCGTGCACCTTGGAAACAATTGCCCCTCCGCTTGATTCCCCCTTTAACCCGCAGGCATCGATGAGCATTCCGGCGGCCTGCTTACCGGGATTTTTGAAGATACATCCGGCGCTGGAAAGCTTATTAGCCTGAGTTTTCCTGCGCCGCAAAATAAAATCCTTCATCCTTAAATCAATCGCCTGCTTATCCGCCCGGAGTAATTTAAGCCGCGCCGAAAGGATAATATATTTATTTAAATTAGATTTACGATACGAAAACTTAATCTGCCTTAAGCCGAGCAATTTTATTTTTCCGCTATAATCTAAAACGCGTACTTCTTCAACCTTATCCCCGATTGAACTGCCCCAGGCTCCGGCATTACCGGCCAGGGCCCCTCCTAATGTACCGGGAAGCCCCGCGAGGAACTCCAAGCCGGATAAACCTTTATTTTTTGCATACAGCGTGAGCTGATTCAACTGAAGGCCCGCGCCTGCCTCAACGCAGGATCCCCTGCTACGAATCTGTTTAAAGAATTCTCCGCTTAACTTGATCACTAAACCGCGCAAGCCTAAGTCACTGACTAAAATATTGCTTCCCGCGCCTAATATAAAAACCGGTAGCCCCGCGCGCTTAGTGAAAATCAACGCCTCCTGTAATTCTTTAATATTGCTCGGTTCAAGGAAAAATTCAGCCGCGCCTCCGACCTTAAAACTCGTCAGGGGGGCTAAATTAACTTTAGCGCGTATTTTTTTATTTAAGTTTTTCGGCCAAGGCATCGGCAACCCTCACAATATCACCCGCTCCTAAAGTAATTACCAGGTCTCCGCTTTGCATAAAACCCAAAAGGAAATCGGTTATTTTCTCTTTAGCCAAATACACCGCCTGTTTATGCGGATAATGTTGGCTTATTTGCTTTAACAACCCCTGGGCGTCTACCCCCTCTATGGGCTGCTCACTGGCAGCGTAAATATCCGTGATAATCAAATAGTCCGCCCGTTCAAAGCAGGCGGCGAATTCATTTAAAAGCAGTTTTGTGCGGCTATAGCGGTGCGGCTGAAAAACAACGATTTTGCGCCCTGCCTCCAAATTATCAACCGCCTCCAGGGTGGCTTTTATTTCCGAAGGATGGTGCGCGTAATCATCCAGAACCATAAATTTAGCGCTTTTAAATTTGATTTCCAGCCTGCGTCCGGCGCCTTTATATCCTTCCAGAGTCCTGCGGATATAACCTAAATTAATATTCAGCTCTAAACCCAGCCCGATGACTGAGAGGGCATTAGAAATATTGTGCCTGCCGCCCAACGCTAAATGAAAACGGGAGATAAACTTATGTTTGAGATAACAATCAAAATCCGAGCTCAAGCCGTTAAGTTCGATATTTTTAGCGCCTATATCAGCCGGTTCATCCAAACCAAAGAAAACCACCCTTGGTTTATAATCCGCAAATAATTCCTTAAGGCTTGGGTCATCTGAACAGGCAAAAACACAACCAGCGCTTTGAGTGCGTTTAATAAAATCCTTAAAGGCCTTTAATTCATTCTCAAAATTACCGTAATAATCCAGGTGTTCGCGGTCAATATTGGTAATTATGGAATATTTTGGCTGATAATATAAAAATGAGCCGTCCGATTCATCGGCCTCCGCCACAAAAAACTCTCCGCTGCCCAAACAGGCGTTGGTATCAATGTTTTTTAGTATGCCGCCTATTGCCACGGTTGGGCAAAGCCCTGCCTCAAGCAGCATGTAAGAAATCAACGCAGTGGTAGTGGTCTTGCCATGGCTGCCGGCGATAGTTATAGCGGTTTTATCGCGCATAAGCAAGGCTAGGGCCTCGGCCCTTTTAAGCAGAGGAATGCCCAGGTTTTTGGCCTTGAGCAACTCAGGGTTATCCTCTCTTATCGCCGAAGAGTAAACTACCGCGCTTTGGCCGGATATATTTTCAGCGTTGTGGCCGGTATATATCTTAGCCCCCAGCCTTTTAAGCTCCTTAGTAACCCGATTCTCTTTCAAATCTGATCCGCTGACTGAAAAACCAGCCTTGAGCAAGAGATGCGCCACCCCGCTCATCCCTATACCACCGATCCCGATAAAATGATAATATTCTTTCATTTAAGAATATATTTCTTCCATGAGTTTTCAAAATCAGCTAGGCCAGAAAAAGAATACGTCATCACTAAAGCCCTGGAGAGATCCCTTTTGTCCCGCAGGTTCTGGCAAAAAAACACAAATTTGTCTTTTCCGAATACCGTAATCAAATATTTTACCAGGCTATAAGACTCGGCATAAAATAATCTTACCTCATCCTTATCCTTTAAGCCGGCGACATCCAGTTTGCCCAGGTCATCAAGGCTGATGAAATTACCTTTTTTTATTCTATTGGCCAAATCCGCTTTAACAAAATAATTTTTTTGCTCCTGATAAGAAGCAACCCCTTCTTCAAGCCAAAGCGGGATTCCCGGGTTATTAAACCCGACCATCTCCCGGAAGATAATATGCGCCATTTCATGAGGAAGGATGTTATCCAAAAAACCCCTGGCAGTGATAAATGTCTGGATAAGCTTGCTGTTCACCTGGGCCCGCCCCGCTGACCAGTCCGGGTCACCCGTTTCCTTCATATATTCCCTTTGATTATCAAACAGGTAGATCCTGGCGCGATTATCCCAGGTCCAGAAGTTGAAACGGTTAAAACCTAAATCATCGGTAATCTTATTGTAATACTCTTCGGCCTTTTCGGCTAATTCGTTAAGCTGTGCTTCTTTTGCGTTTTTGTAGGTAATCAAAAAATGCGTACTTTTAAAAACCTGCCAAGGCGCATTGTCCGCAAAGGCAAGCAGCGGAAAAAATAAAAATATTAAAAATAATTTTAAGTTTTTCATTAACTCAGGTTCAAGACTTCCTTGGCTAAGAGGCCCGCGGCATCAGCAATCTGATTCCGGGCGTATGCCTGGCGCATGGTTTCTAATTTTTGAGGCTGATGTATAAGCTCGCTTACGCTATCCCTTATTTTATCAACGCATAACTCTTCATCCCGAATAATCAAGGCGCTTCCGCAATCCCCCAGCACCCTGGCGTTGCTTAACTGATGCGCGTAGGCAAAAGGGTAAGGGATTAAGAAAGCCGGCAGGCCGAATCTTTGCAGCTCGGCGATTGTTGTTGCTCCTGAGCGGCAGATTACCAGGTCCGCCATACTATAAGCATATTGCATATCAGGAAAAAAGTCGAAAACTTTATGCGCGATTCCGCATTGCGCGTAAACCTGCTTGAGCAAAGCAAAATCCTGGCCTCCTGAAATATGCAGTAATTGCAAATTATCCTTCTCGTCACATCCGGAAAGCGCGCGGGAACAAACCGTGTTTAACTTATGCGAGCCCTGGCTGCCTCCGGTAATCAATATATTGAATTTACCTTCCTTAAAATTAAAAAAATCCAAAGCCGCTTTCCTCTCCAGCCTGATTAAGCCCTTGCGAATAGGATTGCCGGTTACGGCAATTTTTTCCCGGTTTATTTTTAAATAGCTGCTTGTCTGAGAAAAAGATAGCGCGGCCTTATCCACAAACTTGGCCAACAACCGGTTTGCCCTACCGGGAATAACATTCTGTTCGTGGATTACGGTCCTTATCCTGAAAAGCCATGCCCAAAATAACATGGCAATTGTATGCAGGCTGCCGAATCCAACGACAACATCAGGCTTGAACTTAATTATAGCGGCCAGGGACTCCCAGGCACCGACCAAGAAGAAACAAACTCCGCTTATATTCTTACTGCCTAATCTCAAACCCAGGCTAAAAGCAGGAATATATTTTACGCACCCGGATTCCTGCGCCATTCCGCTGCCGTTATTCTTCTTTGGCAGGACCAGAAGCAGATCAGTGCCAGATTCCTTCAGGCGGTCCATTAAAGCCAGCGCGGGAAAAATATGGCCTCCGCTTGAGCCGGTAACAAGTAAAACTCGCATATTAAGGATACTCTCCGCAGCGCGCGATATTAATCAATATGCCGAGGCTGACCATGTCAAATATTAAAGAAGAACCTCCGTAACTGATAAATGGCAGAGGCAGCCCCTTGGTCGGAAAAACTCCGCAGGAAACACCGATATTTACAATCGCCTTTAGTGAAATCATTAAAACCAATCCCTGGGCAAGAAAATATCCGAATTTATCCTGGGCATTTTTTATGATTTTAAGCCCCTGCCGGATAAATATTATAAACAAGAGGATTACCCCGAGGGTACCAAGCAACCCAAGCTCTTCGCCGATAATTGAGAAGATAAAATCGGTATGCGCCGCGGGAAGATAAAAAAGTTTTTGCTGGGAATGGCCAAGGCCAACCCCAAATAATCCGCCTGAACCAATGGCAATCTGCGATTGGATAATCTGAAAACCGCTCCCCTTAGGATCAAGCCACGGGTTTAAGAACGCCAGGATCCTCGCCTTGCGGTAAGGTACGCTAAAAACCAGGATATAAATCATTGGTAAACTGCAAAGTATTAAACTTAAGATATACCTTGGCCGCACACCGGCAATATAAAGCATGATCAAAACTACGCTGCCCAGGGCAATGGTCGTACCCAAATCCGGCTGTAAAAGTATAAGTAAGGCGATTGCCCCCAGGGCGCTTACCGGCGGGATAAATCCTTTAAACAGGGTTTTAATCTGCTCTCCTTTGCGGCAGATAAAATCAGCGATATAAATAATCAATGCCAGGTTGGCAAACTCCGAGGGCTGAAAACTGATGAACTTAAATCTGAACCAGCGCCTTGCCCCGGAAATCTCCCTGCCCAGCCCGGGGATAAGCACTAATACCAGCAGGACAAAGGCGACCCAAAACATTAAGCGGGCGTGTTTACGCAATTTACGATAATCAATAATCATCGCCAAAAAAGTAAAGAATACCCCTACGATCAGAAAAATCAAATGGCGTTTCAGGAAATAAAAACTGTCTCCGTACCTCTCCCAGGCATAAATGCTCGAAGAGCTATAGATCATGATGATCCCGACGCAAACAAGCACGATCGAAACAGTAAGTAAATTAATGCGCGTCTTTCTAACCATGCGGCTTGGCCCCTCTGGCTAAATCCAATACGATCTTTTTAAAAGCCTCCCCCCGCTGCTCGTAATCCCTGAACATATCAAAACTTGAGCACATCGGGGAAAATAACACGCAATCTCCCGGCTGCGCCAGTTCGTAAGAACCGATTACCGCATCCTTTAAGCTATCTACCTTCGCTATAGGGAATGCCCCGCTAAGATCAGCGGCGATTATATCTTTGGCCTCCCCGATCAAAAATGCCTGCTTAACTTTATTTTTTGCCGCCTTAAGAATTACCCGGTAGTTAATTCCTTTATGCCTGCCTCCGGCTATAAGAACTATTGGGGCAGAGATATTGTTGATTGCCCAAATAGCCGAATCCGCGGTAGTCGCCTTGGAATCATTGATAAATTTTACCCCGTTTATTTCTTCCACCTCTTCCATACGGTGCTCGATACCCTTAAATTCCCGAAAAACTCCAAGCATCTTCTCCGGTTTAATCCCTAAAATCTTACCTACCGCGATTACCGCGTTTTGGTTGGGGTTTAAACCGGCCTCCTTATCAAAGAAAATAATCTTTGATTTAGATTCGGAGGCCGCAGGCTTTAAGACAGGCTCATCCGCATTTAAAACCAGGAAGTCTCTTTTGTCCTGATTCATGAAAATACGCTTTTTCGCATCCAGGTATTCCTGCATATTATGATAACGGTCCAGGTGATTTGGGGTCAAATTCAGGATTACCGCGATCTTTGGCTTAAAATTCTTAATCGTCTCAAGCTGAAAAGAGCTCACCTCAAGCACAACAAAATCCCCCTTTTTCAACTTCTCCACCTCCGCGCAAAAAGGATTGCCGATATTGCCGCAGACAAAAACCCTCTTTCCGGATCCTGCCAGTATCTTTCCGATTAAAGTAGTAACTGTGGTTTTTCCGTTTGAGCCGGTTACGGCGATAATCTCTGCCGGGCAAAGCATGCTTGCTAATTCAATCTCGCTTATAACAGGCTTGGCGGACTCCTTGGCCCAGATTAGCGGCTGCGCCTCAGCCGGCACTCCCGGAGAAACAATCACCAGGTCGGCCTTTTTGATAAAATCCTCGCTATGGCCGCCCAATTCGAGCAGAATATCTTTAGAAGAAAGCCCGACGGCAAATGACTTGGTGTGCGTATTATCGTTGATATCTGTAACACGCACAATAGCACCCAGGCTATACAAAAGGTTAGCGCAGGCAAGCCCTGAACGGGCTAAACCCACAATAGTGACATTCTTGCCTTTAAAATATTTAGTATTTTGCATATAAACTTACCTGAGCTTTAAGGTAACCAGGCTAAACAGGGCAAGCAAACCCGCGATGATCCAGAACCTGACAATTACCTTGTTTTCAGGCCAGTCCAAGAACTGGAAATGATGATGCAAGGGCGCGATCTTAAAAATACGCTTCTTAGTCGCTTTAAAGAAACCTACCTGCAGGATAACGGAAAATGCCTCTAAAACAAATATGCCGCCTACAATGATAAGCAGCATTTCTTTTTTAATCAATAACGCTACCGTCCCGATAGCCCCGCCTAAAGCCAAAGATCCGACATCCCCCATAAAAATTGAGGCGGGATAACAGTTAAACCATAAAAAACCCAAACCCGCCCCAATGATACTGGCGCAAAAAATAGTCAATTCTCCGGCGCCTTTCACATAAGAGACCAGCAGATAATTGCTTAAATTGATATTTCCCGATATATAACAAAGCAGGCTAAAGGCAACCGCGACCATAACTACAATGCCGATAGCCAGGCCATCCAGTCCGTCAGTGAGGTTCACGGCGTTAGAAGATCCGGAGATCACCAGTATAACAAACAGGATATATAAACCGTCCAAATCCAGGTTAACCCCTTTTAAAAAAGGTATTTCCAATTTGACATTATACTGGGTGTCCACAATAATGATTATCCCCAGTATCAAACCCAGGATAATCTGGCTGGAGAGTTTTACCGCAGGAGACAGGCCGCTGGCCTTCTTCTTTATCTGCTTCAAATAATCGTCAATAAAACCAGTCATGCCCAGCCAGGCCATACTGAATAAAACGATCCAAACGCAATGGTTAGTAAGATCCGCCCAGAGAAGGGTTGAGATGATAACCGCCCCCAGTATGAGCAGGCCGCCCATTGTCGGTGTATTTTGTTTATGACGATGTAAATCATCAAGCCTGACGCTGTCGGCCTTATTGATCTTCTCTCCAAGCTTAAGCTCTTTTAATTTCCTGATCAACAGCGGGCCAAAGATAAGGCTTAGTATGAAGGCAGTCAAAGCGGCCATTGCCGCCCGGAAGGTAATGTAGCGAAAGACATTAAAAGCGGAGATAAAATCTCTTAGCGGATAAAGCAGATGGTAAAACATTAAATCTTAAGGACCTCTTCCATTTTCATCGAACGGGAGCCTTTTACCAAAATAATATCCTGGGCTTCCGGAACAATCTTATTGATTAACAAATCCCGTGCCTGTTGAGCAGTAGCACAGCAAAATATATTTTTACTTTTAAAACCGGCTGCCCGGGCTGCCCGGCCGGTAATGGCGGATAAACTGCCTACCGTAACCAACAGATCGCATGTATTAGTTATACTACCAGCAACCTGCCTATGCAATAATTCTTTTTGCTCCCCCAGCTCAAGCATATCACCCATAACCAAGATCTTCCTGCCTTTACAGCGCATGGCATTCAGGGCAATAAGGGCATTATTTAAAGAAAGCGGATTGGAGTTATAAGTATCATCAATAAAGCTAAGCCCTTTAAGCTCAATAAGCTTAAGCCTGCCTTTAGGAAAATCGAAATCCTCTAACCTAGAAGCGATCTCTCCAAGCCCTAAGCCTAATATGCGGCCAACAGCAATAGCAACCAGGGCATTGTAAACATTATGCTTGCCTAAGGTAGATAATCTAAAATCAAATTTGCGGTTAAGGGTAAAGCTTAATTTTCCAGCCTCTAATTTGATCCGCTTGGCGGAAAAATCGCTTTTCTCTTTAATGCCATAACTAAACAAGCGCAAGTCCCTCTTTTCTTGTTTAAGTAAACCCCGTAAATATTGATCATCGGCGTTAAGCAGGGCTATTGCCGGAGAGCTTAGATTATTTAACAGGCCGGACTTTTCTTTTAAGACCCCTCTTAAATTCTTTAAAAACTCCAGGTGTGACGGACCAATATTGGTAAGCACGCCTATATTCGGCCGGGCGATCGCAGATAAATAATCCACCTCCCCGAAATGGTTAGTGCCGATTTCAACCACCGCGAAATCATCCCTTTCTTTAAGCTGGATCAATGTTTGAGGCAGGCCGACCTGGTTATTTTTGGTGCCTTCATTCTTCAGCACCCTGGAATTTGCCGATAAAACCCAGGCGATCATATCCTTAACAGTAGTCTTGCCGTTTGACCCGGTAACGGCAATCACCGTTTTCTTAAAAATCCCCCGCTTAAAACGCGCAAGGTCGCCTAAAGCCAAAGTTGCATCCTTTACCTGGATAAACGCTACGCCTTTAGGAATTTTCATTCCGCTTATCGCCTTCTCCGCGATAATACAGGCTGCCCCTGATTTTAAGGCCGCGGGAATAAATTTACAACCATCAAAATGATTCCCTCTTAAAGCCAGGAAGGCCTCCCGGGGTTTTAATCCCCTGGAATCGGTAGAGATAGCCATTGGCTTATCGCCCCTGTTACCCTGGATAAGCCTGCCTCCCGTGGCTTTAATTATCTCATTTACTGTAAACATCTTGCTACTGCCTCCCGGTCGCTAAAATGTAAAATCCTACCCTTTAATACCTGATAATCCTCATGCCCCTTGCCGGCAATAATCAGGCAATCATCATTTTTAACTAATTTTAAACCCGCCTTAATGGCCTTGAACCTGTCCGGTATTACGCAATAATTACTTTTGCTTATACCCCTGCGGATATCCCTGATTATGCGAGAGGGCTCTTCGGAACGCGGGTTATCGCTGGTGATAATCGCGTAATCTGCCAACCGGCTGACAATCCTGCCCATCTTTGGCCGCTTAAGCTTATCCCGCTCTCCGCCGCAGCCAAAGATTATAATAACCCTGCCCTTAACCAAAGGCCTTAACGCGCTGATAACATTAAATAGGGCATCCGGCGTATGCGCGTAATCCACAAATATATTACGCCCTTTTTTACAACTCACCTTCTCCAGCCTGCCCGGGACATTCTGGAATTTCTCAATCGCGGATTTAATGTCTCTGGAATGCAAACCTTCGCTTATGCCCCAGGAAACAGCTGCCAGTATATTATAAATATTATAGCGGCCAATCAGGCGCGTTTTGACCCTTGTATTTATCCCCGGAGCAACCAGGGTAAATTCAGTCTCCCTTATTCCGGAATCTATCTCCTTAGCCATAACCGTTGATTTATTTTTTATCCCATAGCTTATCAACCGGCAGCTGATTAAACTCTTGATGCGCCTGCCATACTTATCATCATTATTAATGATCGCTACCCCATCTGGCGTAAGGCCGCGGAAAAGCCTGGACTTCGCCAAAAAATAATTTTTCAGGTTCTTATGGTAATCCAAATGATCCTGAGTAAGGTTAGTAAAAATTGCCTGGCTAAAATTAATTCCTAAAACTCTTTCCTGATCCAGGGCGTGCGAAGAAACCTCCATCGCGCAATAAGGAATCTTTTGCGTACGCATTTTTGCCAGCAGCCCCTGCAACTCTACCGGGCCCGGCGTGGTATTGCTGGCAGGGATCTTCTTCCCCTTAAAACGATAATTGATCGTGCCGATTACCCCGCAGCCATAGCCTGATTGCTTCGCCATAGCCTCAATTAAATATGAGATGGTCGTCTTGCCATTAGTCCCGGTTATACCGGCTACCCTGAGATGCTGCGCAGGGTAGCCATAAAATTCAGCCGCTGCCTCTGCCAGGAAATTACGCGGGTTATTTACCGCCAACAGCTTTATCTTTCCGGGAATCTTTATTTTCGCGGCCCTGCCGCCTACAACAACAATACTAGCACCCTTGGCAACTGCCTCTTTAATAAAACAAGCGCCATCCTGGCGATTACCTCTTATGGCCACAAAAACAAAACCCTTTTTTACGGCTTTAGAGTTACAGGTTATACCTCTGATTTCTATCCCGGCTATTTTCATTGCGAGATTGCCCCAATCGGTATTTCGTTTCCTTTAATATAACGGATCGCGTCACCGGCGACTTTTTGAAAAACCGGAGCAGCCACTACCCCGCCAAAATAATACGGGTGTGGTTCATCAACTGTTACAACAATCGCCAAAAGAGGGTCTTCCGCGGGAGCAAAACCGATGAATGAAGCGACAAATTTGCTATGAGAATAAGCGCCGTTTGGCTCGAGCTTCTGCGCGGTTCCGGTTTTTCCGGCGGCGCTGAATCCGGAAACCTTCGCCAGTTTTCCGGTCCCCTCCTCCACAGCTCCGGTAAGTATCTTTTTTATGCGCATAGCGGTATCTACGGAAATTACCTTACGGATTAAGACCGGCTTATTCTGTTTGATTACCCGGCCGTCTTTATCCCGTACAGAATCAATAACGTAGGGCTTCATCAGCTGTCCGCCGTTAGCGATTACGGATATTGCGCTGACTAATTGTAAAGCGGTAACCCCTACCTCCTGGCCAATGGGAATAGCCGAAATTGAGGTTTTTGACCAGGCAGGCGGCGGTTTGATCATCCCGGAAATTTCACCTGAAAGATCAATCCCCAGCTTTGAACCAAAACCAAAAGCCTTCAAATACTGATAAACCATATCCGCCCCTAAGATTTGCGCCACCTTGACAGTACCGATATTACTCGACTCCTCAATAACCTGCCTGAAGGTCAGCGTCCCATGCGGGCGATGATCATGCAGGATATGGCCGCCCACTTTATATTTCCCATTTTCGCAGAAGAATTTATCCTCTTCCGTAACTTTCTTTTCTTCAAGGGCGGCGGAGGCGGTAACGATTTTAAATACGGAGCCGGGCTCAAATAAATCACAAATAGCACGGTTGCGCATAGAATCCTTACTTACAGAAGAATGGTCATTTAAATCGTAACTCGGCCGGGATGCCATAGCCAAAATTCTTCCCGTATGCGGGTCCATGACAATGATACTGGCGCCTTTTGCATTATATTTCTTAAAAGCCTTATCCAGTTCCCTTTCAGCGATATACTGGATAACCTCATCAATAGTGAGGGCCAAATCCAGGCCGTCAACGGGTAAAACCATCTTCTCCCAAATATCCAGTTTCTTTTGCCGGGCATCGCGCAAAAAAATCGCCCAGCCGGGGCTTCCCTTCAGGTATTTATCAAAATCCCTTTCAATACCTTCTAAACCTGTATTATCCATACCGCTGAAACCGATGACATGGCTTGCCAGATAACTATTGGGATAGATGCGTTTGGTCTCTTTCATAAACCCCAGACCTTTCAACTTAAGCGCCTTTATCGCCTCAGCCTTGTTCGGAGTTAGCTTGCGCGCCAACCAAATAAATGACTTCTTGCGATAAAGCCTATCCCGCAGATATTCGCGGTCAGTCCCAAGAATAGGCAAAAGCTTATCTATTATGTTTTCCTTATCCCTGTCTTTTAGGGTATTGGGTGTAGCGTAAAGCGAATCCATGGATAAGTTGAATGCCTGCGCCTTAAGGTTAGAATCGTAAATCGCGCCGCGCCGCGGCTCAAGCTCCACGAACTGGTTATGTTGTTTTCTGGCTATTGAGGTTAAATAGTTTGAGCGGAAGAATTGAATAAAGAGGAGCCGTCCTATACAAAAAATGAGAAAAATGATAAAAACTAAAAATACCGCCTCACTTCTCCGGCGATAATTACTTATATACACTATTTTTTAAGGAGTAATAAAAAAGTTAGGGGTTAATTGTCTTTGCTTGCGCTTCCCGCTTTAAGCCAAAAATACCCGCCAGCAAACCGGTTCTCGCGTGGTTTTGGCTCGCAGGCTTAAGTCCATCTTTAGAGGTTACGACCTTAACGAAACGGTATCTATCCGGCATCTGAAAATCATTAGCGCCATTGATCCGGCTGCCGATCTTTACTAGAGAGGAACTTTTTTTGATATTATAACTTAAGGCGGTATTCTTATCAAGCAATTCATTATAAGTGCCCTGCCTTTTTGAACCCAGATATGCCAGCCGGAAGATTTCACTCTGCTGGTAAACATAAAGCACGCAAAAAGAGGTGACAAATACTGTCAGAGAAATAAACCGGGACATCTTCATATGACTTAAATCCTTTCAGCTACCCTGAACTTGCTGCTGCGGCTGGAAGGATTAGCCGCTACCTCGCTGGCAGCAGGAGTCATGGGTTTAGCCGTAATAATATCAATTAATCCCTCAGCCTTAAGAGCGCGGAAGGTATGTTTGATTACACGGTCCTCCAAAGAATGGAAAGAAATGACACATATCCTAGCTTTTTTTCTTAAAATTGCAACAGCTTTTTTAATCGCTCCTTCTAAAATCTCTAATTCACGGTTCACGGCAATACGCACAGCCTGAAAAGTACGCGTGGCCGGATGTATGCGGTAATAACTCCTGCGATATCTATAAGGAATAGCCCGCATCACCAAATTAGCCAGCTGGCTGGTGGTCGAAATCGGCTGGTTCCTGCGTTCCTCAACTAATAAATGCGCGATGCGGTTATGCCAGCGCTCTTGCCCAAAATTCCAGAGCAGATGAGAGATCTCATTCTCGTTAAGGTTGTTCACCAGGTCATATGCCGATATATAACTGCTTTTATCCATGCGCATATCCAGAGGCCCTTCCTGCTGAAAACTAAAACCTCTCTCCGTATCCTTTAATTGATACGTGGAAATTCCCAGGTCAAAAATTATTCCGTCTATCTTATCTATGTCGAGCTTTTCCAAAACCTGGTCTAACTCCGCAAAGTTGGCCTGCACCAATTCATAACTTCCGTTAAATCCGCTAAGCCTTTGACGGCAGATCGCCAATGAATCTTCATCGCGGTCTATCCCGATTAGCCTGCCTCCGGGAGTGATTTTTTTCAGTATTTCAAGGCTATGCCCGCCGGTCCCGAGTGTAGCGTCCACGATTATTTGCCCGGGCTTTGGATCCAGATAATCTATGACTTCACGCAACATTACGGGTATATGCAGCTTTTCTTCTACCACTTAAACATCCATTAATTTCTCCGCAATCTCCTCAAAAGATTGACGGCTGTTTGAATAAAAATCACGCCACTTATCTCTTGCCCAAATCTCTATGCGGTTAGAAACACCGACAATCATCACATCTCTTTTAATGTCGGCAAATTCTTTTAAGTACTGGGGCAGAAGTATCCTTCCCTGTTTATCCGGCCCTACCTCCACCGCACCGCTAAAAAGCAACCGGTTAAAAGTTCGCGATTGCTGTTTGGTAAATGACATGGTCTTGAATTTATTTTCCTGCGAACGCCACTCCTCCTCGGAAAACATAAAAAGGCATTTATCTAAACCCCGGGTAACAAAGAATTTTTCCACGAATTGGTTCTTGGCGGTCTCGCGAAATTTAGCAGGTAAAATCAGGCGGCCTTTACGGTCTATGGAATGCTCGAATTCACCGTAAAACATTTTTTCCTCTCTTCCACTTTACTCCACTTCTATCCACTTAGTACTCAGAGTATAGTCAAAATACTCCCCTTTGTCAAGCAAAAAATTACCTAACATATAGTAAACACAATCAATTGTGGATAGTTGGCGGTTAAATACCCATGGCTTGTGGTTCTTAGCGGAGAGCTACCAGGATTTTACGGCAGGAGATTATATCTTTTTTGATTTGAACGCACAACTCTTCCATGGAAGCGAATTTTTTATCCGCACGGATTAATTTCACAAACTGGATTTCCAGGAACCTCCCATATATTTTTCTATGAAAATCAAATATGTGCACCTCAACCTGGAGAGGTTTTTTTCTATCGCTAACTGTCGGCCTGCTTCCGATATAACAGATCCCGTCATATTTTTTAGACGCGAATATAACCTGCACCGCGTAAATCCCCGAAGGCGGGATCACTTCATGGTGCGGGTTTATATTTGCTGTGGGGAATCCTAAAGCCCTGGCAATCCTTGAGCCCCTGATTACCGAGCCTAAAACACTCACCCTGCGGCCAAGCAGCCTCTCCGCTTCTCTAATTTTAGAACCCTTAATCAATCCCCTTATCGCGGTGCTGCTGATCGGACGGCCGGCGGACTTAATTACTTTAAATATTTTAACTCCGAAATTATTTTCTTTGGCACTAGCAGATAACAATTTATAATCACCCAAAGCGCCTTTGCCGAAATGATAATTCTCTCCGATATAAACGAACCGACAGCCTATCTTCTTAACCAGTATTCTGGTGATAAAGTCGCCGGCACTGATTCTAGCGAAACTGGCGCTGAAATTAATTACGATACAGACATCTACGCCTAACTCGGAGATTAACCTTAAGCGATGCTTCAGGGAATACAGGCTTTTTTCTTTTTGCGGATGCGGGGAAAAAGTAAGCACTATGCTTGTGCCCTTTAACCTCCTGGCTTTGCTCACCGCGGACTGTAAAATATTGCGGTGGCCGCGATGCAGGCCGTCAAAAACACCTAATGCCACTACGGGGTTCTTAAACCTGGGGATTTTATTTGTTTTCGTAATTACAATCATTCTACGGTTAGTTTAGAGCCCGTTGGATACTGGCAAGGACTCTTTTAATTACCCGGTTGATCTCTCCATGGGTAGTACAGCCGGAGGCGGTTTTATGCCCGCCTCCGCCAAAAAGAGCGGCTATCTTATTTACGTCAACTTTACCGTGGCTCCTTAAATTAATACGCACCTGGTTCTTGACTGCCGGGCTTTCTTTAAATAAAACCACAACCTCCACCCCTTTAATCGAACGGCCGAAACTTAAAAGCTGGTCCCCTAAATCCATGGAGATAACGCCATCCTTTAGCATATTACGCCTAAGTTTAAAATAAGCGATCTTGCCTTGCGCGGAGAAATTTATTCTCGGTAATAATTTAATCAATAATTTTGTTTCATCTAAAGCAAGGTTCTCATAAACATAGCGGTAAATAAGCGGGACATTGATATCAAATTTTAAAAGCTCGGCAACGGCCTGGTGAGTAAAACTGGTAGTATTAGAATACCGGAAAGATCCGGTATCGGTCATTATGCCGGTATAAAGGCAGACAGCTTCCGGCCTGCTGATAGGCAGGCGCATTTGCTTGTAAATACGGTAAATCATCTCAGAGCAGCTTGAGGCATGCGCCTCAACCCAATGCGTATCTCCAAACCCCTGGTTGCTGATGTGATGGTCAATATTTAAAACAGGCTTATTGTGCTTATTCAGCCGATAGACATCTCCCGTACGTTTTAAATCAGCGCAATCCAAAACCACCAGGCAATCAAATTTAATACGGGAGGAATTACGGCCCAGCTTTCGTATTCTTTTTATCCCCGGAAGAAAATCATATCCGTAAGGAATGCCGTCTTGATTTAAAATTACCCCCTGCTTGCCTAACTTTTTAATCAGGGCATAAAAAGAAAGTTCCGCCCCTAAAGCATCGCCCTCTAAATTGGTGTGCGCGGTAATTAAAAAATTATTAAACTTTTTTATGCTTGCGCAGATTTTTTTTAGGCCCACTGCTCCGCCCTTCCTTTCCCGTGCTTGCTCCAGCCGCCTTATCGGAAGAATCCCGGGGCTGGTCCAGCTCCTTTATCTTATTTAATACCTCTGCGATCCTTACGCTATACTCGGTTGAATGATCCTCATGAAACATAAGCTCAGTGGCAAAACGCAGATTAATCCTCTGGGCAACCAGACTGCGGATATAGCCTAAAGCGGAATCTAAGGCCAGCTTGGTCTTTTTACAATCCTCATCTTTACCCAGGACGCTGTAAAAAATCTTGGCGTTCCTTAAATCCTTGGTTAATTCCACCCGGGTTATGGTAACAAAACCTATGCGCGGGTCATTTAGCTCATCGTGTATAATCAGGCTCACTTCTTTCTTTATCGCTTCTTCAACGCGTTCATGTCTGGACATTTTATTTCCGCTCCATTTTTATGTGCTTGTATTATTCTTTTGATCAAAACAAGTTCATCCTGGCGCTCTCTTACCTTGCCGTTTAACCTGGCCACCAGCACCTTATTTAATATCTTTTGATATTTTGGCCCGGGTAAAACTCCAAGCTTATATAAATCATCCCCTGAAACACAAAGACGCACACAATTATAAGTCTTAAGGAAATCCGCGATATGTTTCTTAAACAAGCTGTCCCGAGAAGAGGAACGCAGCAGAATAACCGACTCACAACTCAAGGGCTTAAGTAACGCGAAAATCCGCGCCGGTTTAATCTGTTTATCTTTTAAGCGCGTAATGAATCTTTGGTTGATTTTACGGCAGCTGATAATCTTTTTTTCATCCTGCTTAGACAAGCCCATCTTGCGGATGATCTTTATCCCCTCGGCCAGGGTAAGCGGCTTTAAAAGCGCGGCAAAATAAATAAGCCATACGTCAAACTGTTTATGCAAGGGGAAATTCCGCATAAACCAAAAAACCTCTTTATTTATTGATTTGAACAAGTTATAGGTTTGGCTATCAGGCTTTAGTTTATCGCTGATAAAAGACAAGGCGCCTAACGCGGAAAGCTGCCTGAGTTGCGCTGATGGGTCCTTTTCTTTAAACATTGCCATCAACTCATCGCGCATCCTGTGTGGGCTTACCTTTTTTAATAAGCCTGATTTTACCGCTTCCTTCAAAAGGCGCAGTGTCTTAGGCTCGATTTTAAAATTATAGCGCTGCTGAAAACGGATCGCCCTTAAGATGCGCGTAGGATCATCCTTAAAACTTAAATTATGCAAAATGCGGATTTTTCCCGCAGCCAGGTCCTCTTTCCCCCTGAAGGCATCAATTAACTTCTGGCCGGAGATTCCGGCAAGGCTAACCGCCATGGAATTAATAGTAAAGTCGCGGCGCAAGAGGTCCTCCTTTAGCGATCCCGGGCTGACCACCGGCAAGCAGGCACTAAAGGGATAGGTTTCTTTACGGGTAGTAGCAATATCCACTTTTAGGTGGTGGCCCAGGGCTAAAGTGGCGGTACCAAACCTTTCATGTTTTATTAACCTGGAATTTAATCTCTTAGCTAAGGCCTCGGCAAACTTAATACCATTGCCTTCAACGGTAATATCTAAATCCCAATCCTTAGCCCCCAGGATAAGGTCGCGGGGAAAACCACCTACCAAATACGCCGGCATCTTAGTTTCCTTAGAAACCTCTCTTGCTAAAGTAATCAACTTTTTTATCTTCGGGGGTAAATTCTTTAGGTATTCTCTCATCTTTATCCTGTATTTTACCTGCCGCCTTTACGGCCGGGGATGAAACATCTTATGGATTGTCTTAAGCCTCTCTTTATCTATATGCGTATAAATCTGCGTAGTGGAAATATTGGAATGGCCGAGCATCTCCTGCACTGAGCGCAGGTCCGCGCCTCTTTCCAATAAATGCGTAGCAAATGAATGCCTTAAAGTATGTACCTTTATTGGTTTCTTAATTTTAGCTTCTTTGGCATACTGCTTAATTAATTTCCAGATGGATTGCCGGGACAACTTACTGCCGGAACGGTTTATAAAAAGAAACTCTGAGGTTTTATTTTCCAGAAAAGACGGCCGGCTAAACTCCAGATACCTTTTAATGCTATGGATTGCCTTTTTTCCCAGGGGGATAACCCGCTCTTTATTGCCTTTTCCGATACAACGCAAAAATCCGATATCCAAATTTACATTATTAATCTTAAGATTAGTGGATTCGGATACGCGCATACCCGTAGCGTAAAGAGTTTCCAGGATCGCCTTATCCCTGGCCCCCTGGCGGATACGCGGGTCAGGCTGGCTGATCAAGGCCTCCACCTCATTCAAGGAAAGGGTATCCGGCACCTTCTTCCATAATTTCGGGGAATCAATCAGGGTAGTAGGGTCATTTTTTAAAACTCTCTCCCTGGAGAGGAAGCGGTGGAACATACGTATAGCCGCAAGGCGCCGGGAGATACTGGTAGGCGAAATACCCTTCTCTTTTTCAAAAAGCATGAACTCAATAATATCGTTTTTTAAAACTTTGGAAAGAGCGTTTATACCGCGCTTGATCAGAAAATCAAGGTAAATATTTAAATCTTCGCGATAAGCAATAATGGTATTCTTGGCCAGGCCGCGTTCAACCGAAAGATAATCTAAAAATGAGTCAATAAGCTCTTTCAATTTAGTTTATAAATGGGTTACTGCTCTTTTCGCTGCCTATAGTGGTTGCCGGCCCATGGCCGGGATAAACCTTTGTCTCAACAGGCAGGGAAAATAACTTTTCCCTGATTGATTGTTCAAGCAGATATTCACTGCCTCCCGGTAAATCATGCCGGCCTACCCCCTGACAAAACAATGTATCACCGGTAAAAACAATATCCGCCTGCGGCCTTTTCATTAAAAGACCGATACCTCCCGGGGTATGGCCGGGTAGGTGCAAAACCTCTAATTCAAAACAATCCAATTTAATAATTTCTTTGTCTTCTAAAATCTTGATTTCAGATTGGACCTTATAGGGCAGGGAAAAGCTGGCGGAAAGATTTTTCTTCGCATCCTCAAGCATCTCTAAATCCTGTTTATGCACATAAACGCTGACACCAAACTTATCATCAGCGCCAATATGATCATAATGGCCATGCGTATTAATCACCATCGCGGGGCTTAATTTATGCCGGTCAAGGAGAGCCTGTATCTTACGCGCCTGGTCTCCGGGGTCGATAATAATCGCCCCTTTTCCTTCTGCGCAGGCAAGAATATAACAATTAACCTGCATTGGCCCTACATTAACGGTTTCCAGTATCATTTTAGATAATTCCTTATTTTTGGATAAATAAACCCTTTATGGATATCCATCTTGATACGCTCGGCAGCCTGGAGATTACGGCTGTCGTTTGTGCCATAAATATCACCTTTTATGGAGGCGAGAAGTTCAATTACTTTGTTAATATACAGATCAAGATTTTTCTGCGTATCGCCTGTCAACATGCCCTTCATATTCACCAGGTTCTTCAACGCCTCCTGAGCGCAATCTACTTTTTTCTTAAGGCTCGCATTTTGGGTAAGGGCATTTTCCAGTTCATCCTGCCATGACTTCCAGTAGAGAAAGTACTGCCGGTAAAGCTCCTCTTTACTCATATTAGGGCCCGTATATTCCTCCGGGGCAAGTACCATGACCACCGTCTGGTCAGTTTTCTTGGACTTACGGGTGAATTTACGCGTAAAGGCTTCGCACCCCGCTAAACCTGAGAACAAAAAACAACATAATAAAATTAAAAATATTTTCTTTAATCTCATCTGACCATCTCCTTAAATTCATCTTCACTAATAATTCTTACCCCCAGCTCCCTGGCTCTTTTGTATTTTATGCCTGTGTTTTCTCCTGCCACCAGGATATCAGTATCCTTACTTACGCCGGAAGATGCCCTTCCCTTGGATTGGCGCACCAGATCCTCTGCTTCCGCCCGCGAAAATCCGCTTAACTCTCCGGTAAAAACTACAGTTTTGCCGGTAAGCTTATTGATCTTAAATTTACCCGCCTGCTGGCGCATATTAACACCAGAGTCCCTTAACTCCTGAATTAACTTCCTGGTCTGGTTAAGATTAAAATAATCCACAATAGAACCCGCCATAACCGCACCTATTTCCGGAATATTGTCCAAATCAGACGGCTTTGCCTCTATTAGTTTTTGCATCTCGCCGAACTCTTCTGCCAGTGTATAAGCGGCCTTCTCTCCTACATGGCGTATGCCCAAAGCAAAAATCAAGCGCGCTAAAGGCTGTTGCTTGCTTTTTTCAACAGCCTTCAACAAATTTCCGGCCTTTTTTGTTTTAAATAACTCCAGTTTTAGTAAATCATCAAGCTTAAGCTTATAAATATCCTCTAAGCTTCTCAGTAGTTTTAAACTTACCATTTGGTTAATCACCGCTTCTCCCATCCCCTCAATATCCATGGCGCCGCGGCTGGCGAAATGCAAAAGTGCCCGTTCCAGCTGCGCCGGACAATCAGAGTTAATGCAGCGGTAGGCGACATCATCCTCTTTTTCTTTAACAATCTTCTCTCCGCAGGCAGGGCATCTTACGGGAATATTATAAGGCTTCTTGCCTTTTTGCTCCACCACTTTTACCACTTTCGGGATTACGTCTCCGGCGCGTTCGATAAGCACCCGGTCGCCTTCCCGTAACCCCAGCCTCTCTATCTCATCAAAATTATGTAAAGTAGCGTTACTGATGATTACTCCGGAACACTCTACCGGTTTAAGTTCTGCCGTGGGAGTAATTACTCCTGTGCGGCCAACATTAACTTTAATCGCAAGCACTTCAGTAGTTGCCTGCCGGGCGGTAAACTTATAAGCCACTGCCCAGCGCGGGCTTTTAGCGGTAAACCCCAGATCCCTCTGTTGAACGAAACTATTCAATTTAACTACTACCCCGTCAATTTCATAACTTAACGCATCGCGCCTTTCTTGCCATTTATGGCAATAATCGATCACCTCATCTATATTACGGCAGAACGCCGAATGCATATTTGTGCGCACTCCCCAATCTTTAAGCAGGGATAGAAAATCCCATTGAGTATTTATAGATTGGCTGCGGCAGGCGCCCAAAGAATGCGCGAAGAAATTAAGGCGCCTTTCAGCAACAATACGGCTATCCAGCAATTTTAAGGAACCGCTGGTAGCATTACGCGGATTAGCGAACAAGACGTCTCCTTTATCCAAGCGCTCCTTATTCACCCGGGCAAAATCCTCTTTATCCATATACACTTCACCGCGGATTTCAATAAGATCCGGGGTATGCCTTCCCGATAAAGCCAGGGGAATGGCGCGGATTGTTTTTATGTTGGCAGTTATCTCTTCGCCTGTCTTGCCATCCCCGCGCGTCGCGCCTATCGCCAGCCTTCCTTTTAAATAAGTTAAGTTGGCGCTTACCCCGTCAATCTTAAGCTCAACCACATATTCATAAACACAGTGATTACCCAGGCCCTTACGCAGGCGCTCATCCCAGCTGATTAATTCGTCGATAGAATAAGTATTGTCCAGCGAGAACATTCCCACCCTATGTTTTACCGTTTTAAAACCCGCGCTTATCCCTGAGCTCAGGCGCTGGGTGGGAGAATCAGCGGTACGCAGCTGCGGATATTTATCCTCGAGCGCTTTAAGCTCGGACATTAGATCATCATATTCTTTATCAGAAACCTGCGGCTGGCTTAAAACATAATAAGAATAATCATGTTTTCTTAACTTCTCCCTTATCAGATTAATCTTATTTTTGATTTGGATAGACATTTTGGCCGTTTAATAAAGGTTAGAATGTTACCTGAAAATCGCGGAATTCGCCGCTTGCCGGAAGCCACTCTGTATTTGCTTCTTTGATATAACGGGAAAAATGCTGATTGATTTGCTCAAGAAAACTTCCCAGGACGGCTTCTTCGGCTTCCGCTAAAACTTCTACGCGGCCGTCACTTAAATTCTTAACCCAGCCGTAAACCTTAAGGGAACCGGCGAAATCGGAAACGGTATAACGGAAACCTATGCCCTGGACCCTGCCTGAATAATAAATATGCAGCTGCTTTTTCATCGCCATAATCCTTGCGTATACTTACTCGCAGGGATTTACTTGCTTGCTTTGCAAGCAAGTATTTCGCTAAATCAAAACTTAAGGTGCTCAAAACTCGTGGACGCTTACGCTACAACTTATGTCGTTATCACTCCATAAGCTGTCCACTCGTTAAATTTAATTCGGGGCGACAGGACTTGAACCTGTGACCTCTTGAACCCCATTCAAGCGCTCTACCAAGCTGAGCCACGCCCCGTATTACATCTTGCGGGGCGAAATCCTCGTAGAGGATGACCACGCCCCGCGATACCAATCGCGCACCAACGCAACACCGATTAAGCGTTGGGTGCTGTAAGATACCTAATTAATAAGTATACCAAAAATTTAAAGCTTACGCAATAACAGAACCTGTATTAATTTTTATTATAAGTTAGCAGAATTATGCGGCAGCTCTTTTAGCGAGGATATCAAACTCTACATTCAGCTTATCAGACGGGCCCTTAAAGCTTAAGGTTGTATTTTTTAGGGTATGGGGAATGATATAAACGCTAAGGATATTCGCGCGCCTATCCGCTAAGGTTAAACTTATCCCATCCAGGGATATAGAGCCTTTTGGCAGGCAGTAGCGAATAAAGTTTTCCGGGATTGCGATCTCAAACGCCAGGTTACCGCTGCGTATACCTTTTTTGCGTACCAAACCTAAACAATCAATATGCCCGCTGACAAAATGCCCGGATACCCTGTCCCCCAGCTTAAGGCTACGCTCAAGGTTTACTTCTTCGCCAATTTTAAGTAATTCGAGATTTGTCTTTTTAAAGGTTTCGGGCATAACCTCAAAACTTAACGAATTACCGCTAATAGAAGTTACGGTAAGGCATACGCCATTAATCGCGACACTATCCCCGACCTTGGTATCCTGGAGGGTTTTCCGGGCTAGGATCTCAAGCGTCATAATCCTGCCTGAATACGCCATTTTTTTGATTTTACCTAATTCCTCAACTATACCCGTAAACATTTATATATTCACCGCTTAAAAACCCGGCCTTTTACAGGCAGGGATAAAAACGCTCCCCAGTATCAACCTCTAACAAACCCCGGGCTTTAGTGCGGAGGAGATCAGGTTGATTTTATATTTGCCTCGATGAGCAGGTCTTCCGCTAAACGCCGGGTCTTTACCTGGCACAATTTTATCGCCTGGTCCGGATGTTTTACCCCCTTGCCCATGACCGAAGAAACCGCGTTTTTGCCGCCGATAATCTTAGGGCTGATAAAAAATAATATCTTATCTACCAGTTTCTCATCAAAGAGCGAACCGATAAGTGTTCCGCCGCCCTCAACGATAATATTGCTGATATACAAGCGGGCTAATCTCTTAAGCGCGTCGCGTAAATTAATCTGGCCGTCCTTTTCTTTGACTTCAAGGATCGTGGCTTTGGCGGATAAATTCTTACGGTTCTCTGTCTCCTGGCCCGGCCGGCTGGGCAAAGTAATAATAATTACCTTACTTTGCCCTGAGAAAATATTGGCATTTTCAGGCGTGCTTAAATTACTGTCAATAATTATCTTGATTAGCTGTTTCTGCGGGGAAACGGCATTAAGGCGCGGATTATCCCGCAATACAGTATTTACCCCAACCATAATCGCATCGTAATCTTTGCGTATTTTATGCGCGAAAACCCGCGATTTATCCGAAGT
>Ga0172368_10000605_pt1 | contig 50681 bp, 55 predicted proteins | sample Lak11m_FD_114540 | JGI IMG/M metagenome (GOLD analysis project Ga0172368, IMG submission 114540) | Freshwater microbial communities from Kabuno Bay, South-Kivu, Congo - kab_022012_11m | ecosystem: Environmental > Aquatic > Freshwater > Lake | place: Democratic Republic of the Congo: South-Kivu... | reverse complement strand
CATTTTTCAGGAAAAATAAAAATAAGTTAGAACAGATACGAAAGAAAATACCTCAGGGGGTTGAAGCAGGCGAAGTAATAGCCCAGGTCGTGCGGGGAAAATCCCTGGAAGCTGTGATCACAGGTTTGACAAAGCCTGAACTAAAAGAGCCGCTGACTCACGATGTTTCTGAGAAAAGAGAAGAAGAAGCATTTAATCTGAGGGGATCCATCAGGAAATATGAAGATATAATCCATGAGATGAAGGATCAACAGGAATTCCTGAAAAATGAACTGGCCTTTAAAGATGATAAGATCCATGAACTTGAAGAGCTAATTAAAAAGCAACGGTCAGAGGTGTATAAGAAACTCAAGAAAGACAAGACGATCCAAATAAAGGACATGGAGATCCAGCGCCTGCATGCCAAAATTTCAGAGAAGAACAAGAATATCTCCGACCTGAATGAAAGGATCCATAAACTGAAACGGGTGAGAAGGCTTGAAATAAGCGGACGTGTGCTGCCGATCAAGATAATATTTACTTTCACAAAGGATAGTATTCTCAAAACCCAGGAAACCGTGGGGATTAAAAAAGATGACATTATTTTACTTAAGGACGCGAGCGGTGGAGGAGCCATTACCGCTAAACTTGTCGCTGACATGGGTATTCGGGCAGTGATCGTGTGCAATGAGATGTCGCATGCTGCGGAAGAAGAACTTTTTAACCTTGGAATACCTGTTCTCAGGGCTAAGGATGTTAAAGTCCAATTTGATACGACAGAGGAGCTTGCAGTGATCGATCCTGAGGATATAAAGAACGCCCTGGACGAATGGAACAAGAATGCACAAAAGCGAAGGATGGCTGCAAAAGAAGAATGGCTGAAATCGCTTGTGGATGAGTACAGGAGCGAGAGGCGTCGTGAGCTGAAGGACTAATTTTTTATCATGATAGTAATATACTATTTTTGAAGGATAAGTTTAAGTATTTTGCAGTAAAAGTGAGATAATATGTCATTATTAATAATTTTAATAATGATAATAATGATAGGAGTATTATATGCTAAATAAAAACGATTCAAATATGATAATAGGTATAATTTTTGTGTTATTAGCTTTGCAGGTGATTCAGCCTGCAGCAGCGAAAGCACCTGATTTACCCAACAACTCTTGCGCAGATTGCCACCGTAAATTGCTTTTTAATTCAGAAAGCCAAAGACAATTTATCGATATTCGGATCAAACATCTCGAAAACGGGATTTCATGTTCGATCGTTTGTCATGAAGATACACTTAATAAAACCACCGCCAGCACTTATGCGATGTGGTCGATATCTACACATGCTCTTTTTGATGTGACCTGCGAAAAATGCCATGGGGGAGACCCGTCAAAAGTTTTGAAACAGGAAGCACATGTGGGTATTTCAAATATAAGCATTCAGCGCGCCAATACTCCGGAAATGTGCGGGAAATGCCATGTGCCTGAACTTGATGAATTCAAGAACTCCCAGCATTTCAAGAGGCTTGAATCAGACCAGGAATTACCGGCGCCGGCATGTATCACTTGTCACCAGGCACATAGTGTCCGGGTTCTGACAGCATCGGAAATCGAGGATTTTTGCAGCAATTGCCATAATAATATCACAGGCATCAATCCCGCAGTTCCAAAAAAAGCTGAATATGCTTTAACTTCTGTAAAAGAATTGCAGTTTGAGATATCAAAAGCAAGAGCTGCCGTCATTTCGGGAAAAGCTCTGGGAAAGGATATGACTTCAGCTGAAGCTGACCTTGAATCAGCAATGACTGTATTAAAAAATACCCCTTCTGTATGGCACAGGTTCAATCTGACATACTTTGATACTGAAGTACAGAAAGGATTAGAGGATGCCAGAAATGCGCAAAAAGCAATGCCTGAAGGAGGAACTGCAGAACCCTCGCCTACAAAAACACCGGGATTCGAAGTGTCCCTGCTGGTATCAGGCTTGATTGCAGCCTATATATTAAGACGGCATTGAATAATCATCATTGTAGATTAATATAAGAATTGAAAGGTGATTGAATGAATATTAAAAAAACGATTGTATTAGTTGGCTTTATGCTTTTATTCGGTATATTGGCCGCAGCCGTTTCTGCAGCAAATAATTCATGTCTGGATTGCCATGAAAAACTTACTCAGTATAATGATAAAGAAAAACAATTTAATGATATAAGAATTGAACATCTTAAAAGAGATGTTGCATGTTCCCTTGAATGTCATGCAACGATCATGGAAAAGTTTGCAAAAAACAATTATGAGCAGTGGACAGCATCCAAACATGCATTGTTCAATGTAACCTGCGATAAATGCCATGGGGGAGATCCTGCAGCTGATGTGAAAGAACTTGCCCATAAAGGAGTTTTAAATTCATCAGAAACCAATAGTAGGGTGTTCTACAGGAACGTACCTGAAACATGCGGAAATTGTCATACAAATGAATTGAACCAGTTTAAAGAATCCAAGCATTATCAGAACCTGAGGGCTTTAAAACAAGCCCCTTCATGTGATACATGCCACGTGCCACATGAATTCAGGATATTAAATGCCAGTGAATTCCAGGACGTATGCAGCAGCTGTCATAATATTGATATGAATATTGCCCCTGATGTACCTGAAAAGGCAATGAATGCGATTGAAAATGCTGAAAAACTAAAGAATGAGATAAGAACAGCAGATGCCGCGATAAAAGTGGCAAAACAACAGGGAAAAGATGTCACAGCGGCCCAGAAAGAACTTGAAACTGCGATATCCATACGGGATAACCTTCCTATATTCTGGCATAGTTTTAACCTTCCTAACTTCCAAAATGTTACAGACGAGGGCATTAGTCATGCAAGGGCAGCACAGACTGACTCGGGTTTACCGCCAACAAAGCCTTCAAGTCCAGGATTCGAAACGATGACATCCGTAACGGGAATAATTTTAATATACCTGTTAATGCAAATAAGAAAAAGGAAGGTTAATTAGCATGAGCAGAATAAATCAACTCATTTTAGCGGTTGTATTGGTTATACTGCTTTTTATCCCATCTTTTACTTTAGCAAGGCCCGAATATGCTGTGAAGGAAAGCAGAAATTGTCCATTCTGTCATACAAGGGATGGACCGCCGCAGCTTAATGAAATTGGCGTTTATTATGCTACCCACAATCATTCAATGGAAGGTTATGTTGCTGCACCGAAGGTAACTCCTACACCCGAGCCAACACAGGAAATCGAGATCGGAGTTCACATGACTACCTGGGATGTTGGACTGCGGGCATTGGCTATGATCCTGCTTATTCTTGCGGTTGTGTATGTAATACGGTTGTGAGATGATCTTATGCATATAGAAAAAATTGAATATGGGCCCGAAAAAACAGGCTTTTGGTCACAGGTTTCATTTGCATTGATAATTCTGTTGACACTTGCCGCCCTGGCAATGACGGGCAATATTTTTTGGAAAATCCTTTCCAGCGATGCCCCGGCTGCATCTACAAGATCCTTCATAGAAGAAGTAGGAAAATTACTTGCTTATCTCCTCTTTGATCTGGGAGCGATCATATACCTGTATGTGAAAGGATTACTGCGAGATGAATACGTTACGACACTGGAGTGAAATCCATGGAAGATAAGATTACTTTTACTATTACACGAAGAAAACTTACTGAAATTTTTATGGGATTAGTTGGATTATTCTTCGCTGGGGGGGCGACAGCATCGATATTGAAATACCTCTGGCCTGCGACAACAGCAAAAGGTGAATCTGTTGAAATAAAAATAGCTAATGCAGATGAAGTGCCCACGGGAAGTGTAAAAAAATTCATGTTCAATGGAAAAGCATCCGTTTTGCTGCATATGCCCGCCGGATTCAGGGCATTCGGGTCTGTTTGCACACATCTGGGATGTATCGCTTACTGGAAACCGGAGGAGAATTTAATCTTCTGCCCATGCCACCTCGGCAAGTTCGATCCCAATACAGGCTCTGTAGTATCAGGCCCGCCTCCTTCTCCATTGCCGGCTATTGACATAGTCGTAAAAGATGGAGCAGTCTTTGCGCTAAAATGGAAAGATCCGGACTACGTGAAAACTATTTCGTTCTATGCAGGAGCTGCGTGAGGTGAAAAAATGTCTATATTAGATAAGATATACAAATGGCTCGATGACAGGTACAAATTAAGGGATTTGTTACCTCCGATAGTGAAGCATCCTGCGCCGGAATATGCAGTGACGAATCCATTGTATTGCCTTGGAGGCATCGCATTTTTGTGTTTCCTGATACTTGTTGGCACCGGGATATTTCTGGCTATGTACTACAAGCCCACACCACTTGAGGCTTACAAGAGTGTAGAACATATCATGACCGCTGTCCCCATGGGAAGCCTGATACGAAGTATCCATCACTGGGCTGCAAATACAATGATAGCTGCTGTAATGCTGCATATGATGAGAATTTATTTCATGGGCGCCTACAAGAAACCGCGCGAATTGAACTGGGTCGTTGGTGTAACGTTGCTATTGGTCACCACGACTTTTGGTTTCTCAGGATATTTACTGCCATGGGACCAGCTTTCATTCTGGGCAACAAAAATAGGAACAGGGATAGCAGGGTCGATTCCCATTATGGGTCAATATATTTCTTTGCTCCTTGTGGGAGGGAACGACATAGGCGAAGAGACGATGACGAGGTTCTTTGCTATACATGTTATGATCCTTCCGTTAACGATCGCAATTCTCCTGGTAATGCATTTTGCAATGGTCAGGATACAGGGAATCTCAGGGAGGCTGTAATATGTCATTGATCGAAATAGAAAAAAAAGAAGTAGAAAAGGAGCGCCACGAACCGGTAAGGATACGCGGTCTTCCGTTTTTCCCCCATTTCCTTCTTCGTGAAGTGGTTGTCATGTGCTTTGTTGCAGGCAGCCTGATACTGATGGCGTCACTTTACCCGGCGGGACTTTTAAAACCGGCTGACCCGTTCGATACACCCACGCCAATATATCCCGAATGGTATTTCCTTTATGTCTTCGGTTTCCTGAAATTCTGGACATGGGATATAGGACCGATTCCTGCAAAAATTATCGGCGTGACTTTACCCATGGTATTGTGGTACGGCCTTCTTTTCCTGGTTCCCTTCATCGACAGGAATCCATCAAGCGATATTAAGAAAAGAAAGGTCGCAGTGGCTCTTGGGGTGATCGCGCTCCTTGGAATTCTATATTTCACATACTTCAGTATTGTCCACCATTGATGAAACTGTCAAGATCGAAATATAATAAGGTAGATGCATTGTCAAAATTCACAGGACTTATACTGCTGGCTGTGAGCATTGATAATCTGACAAAGGGCAATTATTACATTGCCCTTTTTCTTTTCGGGCTTGGAGGAATTATCGGTGTCGTGCCTATCTTCATCAAAGTTGAGACTTAACCTTAAGAAGATCTGTTAATTTTTTTCCATTAACCCTGTATGTTGAGATGATCTGGCCGTCCACTTCAATAACAGGTATAAGATATTTATATTTTTCAAAAGCGATTTTGTCTTTCTCGATATCCACTTCCTGGATCGAGAACTCAAAATCACATTGCAACGCTTCAAGTTCCTCTTTAGCAATTTCACATAAATGACATTCTTTTTTTGAATATATCCTTATAGATTCCATTGTGTTTTTCCTTTGTTTGATCTTGAGCTGATTCATACCTGGATAAACATAGTTTTTTATTCTTTAAAATGGTATCATAAATTAGTTTAGTTTATTATAAGATATTGATATTGAGATATAAGAAATTAGTGGGAGCTAAGCATGAATGATAGAGAACAGAATGCTGATGAGATATTGCCGCAAGCTGATGCCTTGTTCCAGAGCCTTTTTGATTTTGCTCCTGATGCAATAATTGTAGTCAACAATAAAGGGCTCATATCGCAGACAAATGCACAGGCTGAGAAAATATTTGGCTATGAAACAAAAGAGTTGATCGGGAGATCAGTTGATATCCTGATACCTGAACGGTTCAGGAAAAGTCATAATGAACACCTGAAAGAATATATACAAAATCCCCGGAAGCGTTTCATGGGAGAAGGGCTTAAACTGTTTGGCCTGCGAAAGGATGAGACTGAATTTCCTGTTGATATAGCACTCAATTATGTATCGACAAAAGATGGGATAATGATTTTGAGTATTGTCCGGGATATCACAAAACACATACGGATGGAAGAAGCTCTCCGCATGAGCGAGGAAAAATTCCGCAGGATTTTTGAGAATGCTGCCGAAGGAATTTTCCAGACCTCGATCGATGGAAGAATACTTGCAGCAAACCCGGCATGCGTGAATCTCCTGGGTTACAATTCATCAGAGGAGCTTATTGCAACAGTCACGGACGTTCGCAAATTATATGCAGAACCCGGAAGACGCCTGCATCTTGTAAGGGTGGTCAAAGAAGAGGGCAATATTTCTGATTTTGAAGCCATTATCAACAGAAAGGACGGGAGCAAGATATGGGTTTCGATAAATGCCCATGCATTGCGGGATCCGAAAGAGAAGATCGTAGGTCTTGAAGGCATAGTAATTGATATTACCCATCGCAAGCGAGCCCAGAAGAACTTCCAGATGCTGATAGATGGAACTCCTGATGCCATTATTGCGATCGAGCGGAATTCTAATATCCTTCTTGCCAATTCCAAAATTGAAAAACTATTTGGATATAGTAAACTGGAATTGTTGGGGCGTCCTTATGATATCCTGATACCATTGCGATACAGGGAGAAACATGTTGCATACTGCAATAGTTATTTTGCAGATCCATCCACAAAAATAATGGCGCTTCATCTGAGTTCCATTGCAAAACGAAAGGATGGAAGTGAATTCCCTGTTGAGATCAATATGAGTCCCGTAGAAACTGATGGCGGGATAGTTGCTGTTATTGATATCCGCGATATATCTGAGAAAAAGAATTAGGGTATGATCATTTTAGCGAATTTAACGCTAGCGCGCCATTGGAACAGGAACCTCAGCCTCCGGGAACAATTTCCTTGTTTTCATGAAATCCCTTGCATTCTTGATAGCTGTGGCATAAACGAACATCCAGCCCTCATTGATAAATATCGTTCCATCCCGGACAGTTTCATTACTGAGTGTCTCGACCCCGAACTCCATCAATAACTGGATTGTTGCAATGCATGCCGCTGAATATTCATCAATATCGATGGATTCTGTGGTGATATCATGGAGCAGCATCTTAAACAGGCTCCTGAATTTATTTGAAGGGATGAATTGTTTATCTCCAACTTTTACCATGACATTTATCTGCATAAGATCAAAGACCAGTTTATTTATCTTTTCTTCGCTCCATGTTTCAGTGGGAGAATCTGTGAGTTCATATTCACTCCAAACACTCCGGAGATGTTCATCTATTTTATCCTTTTTTTCTACACGCTTTAATGCATATTCAGAAGATTTCAATTCCGGTATGGTTGAAACGTAAAGCCTGAAGAGGTTCCTGAGTTTCTCACCGTCTTCCCCTTCCACGACCCTCATTTTCTTGAGTATCTCATACTCAAGGTCATTAAGAGTTACTATCAGATCTTTTGGCATTTTATTCCTGACCAATAAAATCTAACCATTTTTCGTGATTTGGTACAATAGTTCATACTTATAAATATTATGTCTCACAATAATCATTCAAATAGCTCCGCAACAAAGATGCATTCATTTTGGCCTTCAAGGATACATTCACCACTTTTTCTGCAATAAAATCTCGGATCGACGTGTTTCTTTGAAATGCCTCCGAAAAATCCCCTCAAAATATCGCAATACCTGCATTTTTTGCCAGAAATTGGCAGGCCTTTTAAATGAAAGATGATCTTTTTTTCAGACATTTCTATGGAAGTGGTGATCCCTTCTTTAGCAAACACATCTTTGATATCTTCGATTTTCACGGTCCTTATACTGAGCGCCGCCTGTTCCCCTGCTTCAAACATCAATACAGTGTTAGCTGCCTCTGTAACAATATTATTGCAGACCTCCACATATGATTCCAAAAATCTCCTGAACAAATATTCACGCCCTTTATTCTATTTAATAGTCGAATTGCATTCCTAATAAGTCTTTCTCTTAAGGATGAATCAAGAATAACTTTTAATATCCGTATCCCCATTTTACCCCCAAGATGCTAAAACGTGAAGATATACTCATAGAAGCGCTCCCGTATATTCGTGATTTCCACGACTCGATGATGCTGATCAAGATGGGAGGACATGCGATTGTCAACCCGGAAATAATGGAGAAGATAGTTCAGGATATAGTGCTTCTTAAATTTGTGGGCATCCATCCCGTGATAGTGCACGGCGGTGGACCTGAAATAACAGACAAGATGGAGCGTATGGGAAAAAAGGCTGAATTCATTGCGGGATTGAGGGTCACGGATGATGAGACCATGGAGATCGCAAGGATGGTGCTTGTCGGGAATGTGAACAGTAAAATAGTTTCACTTATCAGTAAGCATGGAGGGAAAGGCATAGGGTTGTCAGGCAGCGACGGGAGGCTTATCGTAGCAAAAAAACTTGCGCTAAAGAAAGTGACCGTGGGCGGAGTTGATAAAATGGTTGACCTTGGCTGGGTTGGTGAAACAGAGTCTATTAATCCTGAAGTGGTCATGATACTTGCAGGTAAAGGATATATCCCGGTCATTTCACCGATCGCCACGGATGAGAAAGGAAATGACCTTAATGTGAATGCAGATACCGTTGCGGGAGATATTGCATCGGCTATCGGAGCAAGGAAACTTGTTTCATTAACTGATGTGCCTGGCGTGCTCCGAGACCATAAAGACCCGAAGACCCGCATTTCAAGGATAGCGTTTGATGATATTGATAAACTTATTGCCGATAATATCATAAGCGGTGGTATGATACCCAAGATCCTGTCGAGCGCTGCAGCGTTAAAAGGCGGCGTCAGCCAGGTGCACATAATCGATGGCGGAAGTCCGCATTCCCTGCTGATCGAATTGTTCACGAATGAAGGCATCGGCACAATGATATATAATAAAGAGTGAATTATTTTGACTGAAAAAGAAACACAGAAAGAAATTATTAAAGAAATCGAAGTTATCGAAAAGACTCCTGCCGAGAAGAAGCGATTATTGATCGAAGGAATTAAGAAAACAGTGGCTCCTGCTTTTATAAGCGTGCTTTTTGCATTATTATTTGTTTATGAATTCGGTAATGCATCGGGGATTGCATGGTTTTCAGTATTTTTACTGGTCATTCTTGTTTCATATTATATCCAGAAATTAGCATATCCTGCAATTGGAGTACAGGTGAAGGATTTTGAAACAAAAGACTGGCTGTATGTGGAATTCCTCGTCGTAATATATTTCTGGGTATTCTGGACGCTTTTATTGAATTAATAAGGTGTTTTTATGCGACTTGCTGTTTTAGACCGCGACAGGTGCCAGCCAAAGATGTGCGGGCTCCAGTGCATTAAATTCTGCCCGAAGGTAAGGACGGGAGACGAGACAATAATTATCGGGGAAGATGAAAAACCCGTCATTTCCGAGGAATTATGCGCAGGATGCGGGATTTGCGTCAATCGATGCCCGTTCGGTTCAATTATGATCATAAGCCTTCCGGAAAAACTGGAAGAAACTACACACAGGTATGGTAAGAATGGCTTTTCACTATATGGCCTTCCCGTGCCGACCGTGGGAAAGGTCACGGGGATCCTTGGTCCGAACGGCATTGGAAAAAGCACAGCCATAAATATCCTTTCAGGTACACTGAAACCCAACCTGGGACGGGGCAGGATAGGATGGGAAGAGATTCTTGAATATTATTCAGGAAGCGTTATTCACGATTATCTTCTTGGTGTTTCACAGAAAAAGGTCAAGACTTCCCAGAAACCGCAATATGTGGATATGATCCCCAAGAAATTCAAAGGGAGCGTGTCCCAGCTATTGTCAAAAACAGATGAACGTGGCATCCTTAAGGAACTCATCGCGAAACTTGATATTTCAGATATCATGGAACACAAAATCGAAGAGCTTAGCGGCGGTGAACTCCAGAGAGTGGCGCTTGCAGCATGTGTGGCGCGGGAAGCTGATTTCTATTTTATTGATGAAATAAGCCCTTATCTTGATATTTACCAGAGAATTAAAGCGGCGCAGTTGATCCGGGAACTTGCTGTGGATAAGGCCGTGATGGTCGTGGAACATGACCTTGCCATCCTTGACCTTCTTGCTGATGTAGTCCATGTCGCATATGGAACGCCAGGCGCTTTTGGTGTTATAACACATCCCAAAGGCGTGCGCGTGGGGATAAACGAATATTTGAAGGGTTTCCTGCGCGAGGAAAATGTACGCATAAGGACTGAAGCAATAAAATTCGATGTGCATGCGCCCCAGACTACAAAGGAAGTGTCTTCTCTTTTAACCTTCGGGCAATTTGAAAAGAAATACGAAGGGGGATTTGAGCTCATTGCAAGGGGAGGGGAGGTACGGAAAAGCGAAGTAACAGGGATAGTAGGACCAAACGGTATCGGTAAATCTACTTTCGTGAAGATCCTTGCGGGTGAGATAGTCCCGACAATTGGAAAGGTTGAAATGAAGATCAAGGTTTCGTACAAACCACAATATATCAAGGCAGAAGAACCTATCCTTGTTTCTGAGTACCTTCAATCTCTCAGTAAACAGGTGGGTACGAGTTATTACGAGACTGAAATAATAAGGCCGCTTCAGCTTGAAAGATTGATGAATCAGAAGCTTGATGACTTAAGCGGCGGGGAACTCCAGAGAGTTGCCATAGCAGCATGCCTCTCGCGAACGGCAGACCTGTATCTTCTTGATGAACCCTCGGCGCATCTTGATGTGGAGCAACGCGTGCTTGCCACGAAAGTGATCCGGCGCTTTGCCGAGAACAATAAGGTCACGGCAATGGTTGTTGACCATGATATTTATATGATCGATATGCTCAGTGACAGGCTTCTTGTTTTTGAGGGTGAGCCCATGAAGAGGGGTGAAGTGCACGGTCCTTTTGACATGCGCCAGGGCATGAACAGGTTCCTTAAAGGCATCGGGATAACCTTCAGGCGCGATGAGGAAACAAAGAGGCCCAGGGTCAATAAGCTTGATTCGCAGCTTGACAGGACGCAGAAGTCGGAAGGGGAGTATTATTACAGCGTGGAGAAGTAGCCCGTAGTAAAGAGAGGGACTTGCAACCTCCTCATTAAACTTCACATATTGCATTTTCCATAAAACCCATTTCCTATTTTTGCCTTTTCTAAATCCTGAGATTTTTCCCCAGGATTTGTTAACGGGATTTTTATCCGCTGAATATGGGAAAATCAGGCCGCTATTATCACTGTTAAGCAGCCCGATACAAAATCAAATGAAAAGATATTAATTCAAAAAAAATAAGTAATAAAAGAAGAGGATATTAAATGGATAGTTTATGGTTGATCTCGTTGAAAGCTGGCGGTTCCGTCGTACTCGGATTGACCGGGCTTTATTTAGTCATAAGGATATGGATAAAATGGCAAAAAATGGACCTTGATATTATTAAAGCCCGCGTTTTTCTTAACAGGAAATTTCTGATGAAGAACTGGCAATATACATTTTTATCTGGTGCCTTCCAGGCAACGCATCAGTTCCTGGATTTATCCGTATCAATGAATTATGTTGGCAAAACCCGTTTGATCGAAACAATATCAAGTTTCCTGGAGTTAATGGCTCTTGGTTTCCTCGTCCTGCTCGCCTTTGAATGGTATGTTTTGATACTGGAAAAAAAATAAAAACCTTTTATCGCATGATCACGATCGTCGAGTTTCCCACTTCCAGGATATCAACAACTTTACCTTTCAGCAGCCTTTCCTTTTCAACTGTGAAACAGGATGAGTCAAGAGTGAGCTCTTCACCTTCAACCTGAACGGTAATGCTTCCGGCGCAGGCAAGAGTCAAATCCGCTTTGACAAGCGCCTCTGCAATGGATTTTGCCCTGTTCCTGTAAGTCTTGCCAAGCACCTTCATATTGGGTTTTATCCCCCTGGCTACAAGTTCAAAATCCGGAACCCCGGATTTAAGTTTGATGGCTGAATTGGAAGCGCCGGCGATATCGGACGCGTCAGTGATTGTGGAATATATCTCTATTTCCTTAAGCGGGGCATTAAGGGGCATGCCGCGTTCTGCCTTATACCGCCTGATGGCGGAAGTCATCTCTTTTATCAATTCACCTGTTGCCTCAGCATCCGAATCAATAAAAGATTCATTAACCTGCGGCCATGGCTGGAGATGAACGCTTTCCTGATTTATATGTGAATATATCTCTTCTGAAAAATACGGAAGGAACGGTGCAAGGAGCTTTGAGATGGTTTCAATGGCCACAAAAAGCGTGTATTGTGCTGCCTGCTTTCCTTCCCCGTCCCCGTAAAGCCTTGATTTTGCAAGTTCAATATAATTATCCGCAAGTACATCCCATGCAAATCCCCTGATAGCCTTAAAAGTTTCATCGAACTGGTATGCATCCATCTTTTCTGTGGTCTCTTTCACAAGCCTGTTCAATTTGCTAATCAGCCACAGGTCGATGGGCGTAAAAGATGCGGGTTTGTCTGAAATATGGGGAAGTGAGAACCTGACGATACTCCACATTTTCTGTAAGAAGCGCGATCCTGCGACCACATCCTTCCATAAGAAAATAATATCAGAACCAGTTGTCCCGCCGATTGCAGCCCATTGCCTGAATGCATCAGCGCCATGCTTAATTATGACTTCTTCGGGAATCACGAAGTTATCGCGGGATTTGCTCATCTTGTGGCCATCTTCGCCCAGCACCATGCCATTGAGCAGGATCGTATCCCAGGGTCTCTTATCAAGAAGCGCCTTTGATCTCAGGATCGTGTAAAATGACCAGGTTCTGATGATATCATACCCCTGTGGGCGAAGCTGTGCTGGAAGAAGTAACGGATGATCGCTCAACCATCCTGACACATGAAGAGCGGATATTGATGAATCCATCCATGTGTCAAGGACATCTTCTTCTCCCCTGAATTCCATTGAGCCGCATTCGCATGCTTCCATGGGCTGTGTTTGTGTCGGATCAAGTGGCAGCCATTCTTCTTTTGCGACTTTTGTTTTTCCGCAACTTGAGCAATACCAGGCAGGAATCGGGGTTGCAAATATCCTTTGTCTTGAGATACACCAGTCCCATTCCATAGTTCCTGTCCAGTTCTCAAGCCGGACTTTCATATAATCGGGAACCCAGGTGACCTCATTAGCGGTATTAAGGATTTCTTCCTGCTTTATCTTAACGAACCACTGTCTCTCTGAGAGTATTTCAATGGCTGTTTTGCAACGCCAGCAAAGTCCCACGTTCTGGGGCAACTCTTCCTGTTTGTAAAGGAGCCCGCTTTTCTTCATGTCATCGATTATGGCTTTCTTGCACTCCGTTGTGCTCATGCCCATATATTTTCCTGCAAGCTCGGTCATCTTTCCGGTCTTATCGATCGCTTTCCGCAGCGGAAGGCTGTGCTCGACCCACCATCTCACATCCTGCTTGTCGCCGAAAGTGCATATCATGACGACCCCGGTACCGAATGTGGGATCAACATTCCGATCAGAGATGACTTTAACTTTATGACCAAAAACAGGCACTTTTACTTCAGTATTCACATAGTCGCTATATCTTTCATCATCGGGATTTACTGCCACGGCTACGCATGCAGCAAGCAGTTCGGGTCTTGTGGTTGCGATCTTGAGTTTGTCAAAATTAAGATAATTCAATGTAGTGGTTCGCGAATCATATTCAACTTCGGCAAAAGCAATGGCGGTTTCGCAGCGTGGGCACCAGTTCACAGGATGGTTCTGCTGGTAGATCATGCCGCTGTCGTGCATCTGGACGAATGAGCGCTGTGTTTTCCCGAAATAAGCAGGCTCCATCGTTATGTATTCGTTGCTCCAGTCGATAGAAAAACCAAGGCGCCTGAGGCTTTTTCTCATCCGGGTGATGTTCGTTTCTGTCAGTTCCACGCACATGCGCCTGAATTCTTCACGCGATACCTGGCTTTTGGTGATGCCGTGTTTTTCTTCCACTTTCACTTCAGTCGGAAGACCGTGGCAGTCCCAACCTTCGGGGAACATCACATTAAAGCCGCGCATCCTCTTGTATCGCGCCACAAAATCGATATAACACCAGTTAAGGGCATTGCCGATATGGAAATTCCCGGTCGGGTATGGCGGAGGAGTGTCGATTATGAACTGGGGCTTCCGGGAATCCCAGTCGAAATAATACATGGAGTCCTGCCATGTGTTCATCCATTTTTCTTCAAGTGTGTTATGATCGTATTCTTTCGGGAGTTCCATAGTCCGGTTTGATTATTTGCATGATTAATAGAATTATCGGTTTAATGGAATGAACTTCAAATTATTGAGACTTTCTATTATTTTCCGGTTGAAAACCACTGAGAACGCAGGTACACAGAGAAAAATGGCAACCCTCCGGGTTCTCCGTGGACTCTGAGGTTGATTACATTTGCAAATATTCCTTTTTACAGAAGAATAAGAAATCTCAAATTATTTATAGGAAATATTTAGAAAATAAGTAATTTTCGACAATCCTTATAAATAGATGATCGTCTGGGGAAAAATCGCTAGATAGAAACAAGATTGTACGGATGACATGTATCCAATGTGGCAAAATTAAATATTTAATACGCTATTTTCAAGTAAAAGCTGTGAATAACTGTGTTAAGACAAAATAAAACTTACCCCTTTGTTTCCAGTGGATAAATATTACAAGTAAAAATAAAGTGTTAATTTAGATAATAAACTATCAAATACATTAAAATAATTAATAAACATATCATAATATCTAATTACTAAAAATAACCAATTTAGTATCCTTATTCATGAAATATGTCATCAAACCATTATTTCTACTGAAAAGCTTAAATACAAATAAAGCCATCTATTCACATGCGTTCACAAACATGAACTAAATTTAAAGGAAAGGAGACATCGGAGGGGAAATCCGCATGTGAAGCTGCCTGCCGCGATGGGCGGGCAGCGCTCCGTTTTTTTTGAGGATTATGAAAATAAGTCTTGAGATCGAAGGAAAAAATGCAGGCAGTATAAATTTTAAAGGTCCTGATTGCGTTGATCTTGCAGTCGCTTATCTTAATTCAATCGAAGCAGATCAAGTACAGGTGCGCATCGCCAGGGATGATGGAACGAAAGCGGATGCAGAATTCGAGGGTGAATTCCCTCTAATGTCCGCCATAAAATTCATTATTTCGGTTGCGGGAAAAAATGCACAGGTGCTTCCACAACCAACGATAACAAACAGCATCAATGGGTCCGGGACCCTGTCTATCAAAGAGAGGTTGGAGATGTTCCTGCGATTTGAATATCCCGGGGCCTGGTTCTCTTCACTTGATGTGAAAAAGCAATATGAGAACGTGTATGGTAAAATAGGGTTGACCACAGTATCAACATACCTCGCGAGGATGTGCCATGAAAATATACTGATTCGAAGAGGCAATCGTAACCAGAGAGAATACCATTTCAAAGAAGAAAATAATGTGATCCATAATATGGAAATCGGCCTGGTAAAATGAACAAAAAGGTTTTCCATGGTCGCATCATATAGGCGCAACCAGCCACTTTCAAAATATGTACTCCAAAATTCCATTCAAGATTTTTCCAGCATACCTTCCAATTCGGCAATATTTGCTTTTATCTGATCCTCCAGTCCTTCTATTTTTCCCATAATGACCTCTGGATTTTCATAAGTAATCTCTTCATACACAATCTCCTATACTTCGAGATCGAGAGGTCATATCCATTTTATTTTATCTCGCTAATTGGACAAATAAACACTTTCCTTTCCTATCTAATGGGTTAGCTTCATATCGTTTTCTGAAATTATGAATGAAATTGGGGATGTCACCTTTGCCATCAATAAAATTCCGTTAATCATCCAGGGAATAACCATCTGCCTCCATATCATATATCCTTTAAAAAGTATGTTTCTATTTTATAGATCATAAAAGCCGGAAAAGCATTTATTCCGAATATAGCGGAATAAAAATTGGAACTCAATTTTTTATAATGAACTAAATATGTTATGGGATATTGGGAAGAGGATCTGAATAGTCACCAAAAAGGTTTGTTTTTATATGAAAAGCTTCCAGTTAGTCACATATCATGTCAAAAAGGGCCAGCATAATAAGATTCTATGAAGACCTTGCCAGGGATTATGATCACAGGTTCAATAATCCCAGGATTAACTATATGAGATCCGTAGAGAAAATGGTTCTTCTTGAAAGCCTGAAGCCTGGCATGATCCTCGATATAGGCTGTGGGACCGGGGAGCAATCATTGTTTTTAGCGAAAAGGGGATATCAGGTCATTGGGGTGGATATATCCAGGGAAATGCTCTTAAAAGCGAACGAAAACACAAAAGAAGGAAAGTTAAAGGATAATATATCCCTGGTCATAGCCTCAGCTGAGGCCCTTCCGTTTCGTGATAAAAGTTTTGATGGTTTAATTTCGATTTTTGGGGTATTTAATCACATTCCAAAAGCAGACCATGCCTTTCAGGAGACATACAGGGTCTTGAAAAGTGGCGCAAGCGCTATCTTTACTGTGGTAAATAGATGGAACCTTACATGGTGGATCAATGCGTTTTTAAAATTAAAGGGTAGCTGGCTGATCTCTTCCCTGAGAAGTAAAGAGTACACTGTTAATGGATTATGGACTTATTATTTTTCAAAGAATGATCTTAAAAAGTTCCTGGGAAGTATCGGGTACAGGGTAAAGATCGGATGTATGTTGCTTTTTATATATCCGTTTACTACGAGGAAGTTATTATTTTATGAAAAATTGTTCATTATTTTTGAAAATATAGTAAGGTGGAATAGCCCATTCAATGGCCTGGGCTATTATCTCCTTGTCAAGTTAGAAAAATGATTTACAACCAAAAAAATAAAAAAAAAATACCAACAGTTTTATTTCCTGACTTCTTTATACCATTCGCATATCATGCAAGTTCCATGTTTTTGAGCATCTGTTCCCTGAACTTTGCCACCACAGAATGTTCCTGCTATTTTCCAGCAGTCTCGTCCATGTGCAGGAAAAGCAGGGCAAACGCCCATTTCTTTAGCTTTGATCCCGTTAAGTTCTCTTCCGCATTTCTTGAATTCCCAACAATTTTTTGTAGCCATACTTTTCTACCCATATTTTCACACCCACAATTAGTTTTATGTGTAAAATGTGTGAATGATCCTGCCAGTTGTTCCCGCCTATATATCCTTATCACGACCGTTCCCTGGTGTTACCGATAGCCCGGTTTATCATGGCTGAAATAGGTTGCGATTCCTGACCGCTGTAAAATTACCGGGGCTCACATCGTCTTCTCGCCAGAGCTATCGATTGTGAATGTTGCCAGGAGACTTTAAGCCGGAGCAAGAGGTAAGAATGGTCATTCCTCAAGTTTTGGCTACGGCAATTCGAGTAATAATTTGGAAAGTTCGTTCATTATAAGCCAAACTATATATTTAATATATTGTAAAATAATTTGTTCCATCAATATGGAAATTGAGATTGAAGCGGAAAATATTTATTTAAAAAATAAAGTTATCTCAAAATTAGATATTTTTGTGGAAGATTTTATCAATATCCTGAAAAAATATACGGATTATGTCGTTGTCAGTGGCTATGTTTCAATACTTTTTGGAAGATCTCGAGGGACTGAAGATATTGACCTTCTTATAAATAAGATAGATATGGACACATTCCTCAAATTTCATAATGAACTTATCGAAAAAAAATACTGGTTCTTAAATGCAGAAAATCCGATTGAGCTTTTTGGAATGCTGGAAGGCGGGCTTGCAATTCGTATCGCTGTAAAAGATACTGTTATCCCGAATATAGAACTCAAGTATGTCAAGAGCCAGCTTGACAGGATTTCCCTGAAAGAACATAAGGTAGCTCAATTGGACATGTATAGTATTAATATATCACCTCTTGAACTCCAAATAGCGTTTAAGTTATACCTGGGAAGCGATAAGGACATAGAGGATGCGTTATATTTAAATGAGATATTCAGTGCACATCTTTCCAGATTTAAAATTAAACATTTTATGGATATTCTGGGAGTAAAAAGAGGAGATTATGGATTCGAAATTTGACAGGGAACAAAATCTAAAGCAGAGATTGGATTTTATTCGTTTTTATGCCAGATGGGTTAAAACCGTTCCCAATGAAATATGGAGCAAGCAGCAGGCCGAGTTCATTGACAGCCTTTTTGATAATGCGAAGAAGTTTTCGTTAACACGTGAAAAGTACCTGAAGACCATCAGGAGATAGCGACCCATTTCATAACATCTTCGGTAGCATCCTCGTGCACAGAAGCCATTCCCGGAAAATTTTTCCCAAAGAAGATCGCCGGTTAGAACAGCATATATTTTTTCCATAGAGATTGCCATTAATATAAAGCTACAAGTTTATTATGTTATATTTAAGTCCGTCGTTATATTAACTTTGTCCTTCAATCCCTGGTTCCACAACTCTCACGGGATTCTCCTCTATGACCGGCCTATCCTTCCTGTAATCTTTCAGTCTCCTGATTATGACTTCAGCCAGGAATAACACCAGCGCCGCAAGCAGGTAAGGTTCTTTCTCGCTCTTTGGTTCGTTTACCGTGCGCACCGCTTTTTCCTTGATATCCATGAATAGCAGTCCCTGTACATCATCTTCATTATACACCGCCCCGCCATTTGATTCAATGACCGATGTGAGTTGATCATTGAATCCTATCTCCCTGTATTCAAGAGGATAGTTCACCGCTATTGGGTATATGCCATTTAGATCATGGAAATCCCCAGTCTCAAGGTTAATTGAGGTTTCGTATGTTGTCGGGCCTGTCCTTGAAAGATCAAGCAGAACTTTGTCAAGTAGCACCCTCGGCGGCGTATCCAATTCCGATGTGACAATTACCCTGCCCGAGGTCCCTGCCCATATATCTTCAGCCTGTATCATGACCGCTTCCTTCGGGCGCGGGTCGCCGATAGCCCAGTTTATCATGGCTGAAATAAGGCGCGAGTTCTCGCCATTGTAAACCTTTCTCGCCCAGCAGGTACCGGTACTTCCAGGGATACATTCATTTTCATTACCACCGTTATCGGTTGTAAATGAAACCACTCTTCCAAGCCCGAATCCCCATGTCGTGAGGATGGGTTTGCCGCGCGTTGTGGCTACAAGCTGGTCAGAGCCGAGTTTTGGCGTGACATCATTGTATCCTGTGACCGAGGCTGAAATATTGATATATTTTGTGATGAAATGGTTTGTATCTATTGCTGCAAGGGGGTACTCATAACTGATTTCAGGAGTTGCAGTTGGCGTGGGGGTCTCAGTAGGTCCTGTGCCGATTATCGTAGTTGCCCTTTCATCCGGGAAAAGCAGTATTACATCAGTTCCTGCCGTTTTTGCCAGAGCATCATAGTTATCATTTGGCATTCTGCTCATTTCTGGCAGCAATACCTGTATGAACTGGATTTTCATATCCTTGTTTTTCAAGTCGGCAACAGTATTTTTTGTCTGGGAAAGACCATCAGGATGGATCAAGCCATCCGAGATGATGATTATCTCTTTTGTTCCTGTTACAGTATTTAGTAACTCTTCTGCGGCCCGAAGTCCTTTATCAAGATCAGTCGGATTATCTCCTCCTTTTGGACCTATTTCCGTGATAAAATTTTCAAGCTCTGCTCTATTTGCATCAGAGCTCACAGGCAAAATACTTGTTTGCCTGGTTACTCCACTAAAAGCGACGATCCCCACGCGGCTGTCTCGTCCAATGCTCCTGATTATGCTTATGGCATTTGCATCAATAAGGCTGATAGGTGAAGGGGAACCTATTCCCGTACTCCCGGAAGAGTCAATCAGGATCACAAGATTCCTTCCCCCTTTAAACTCTCCCGCCCTTGATATTATGGGCAGCATAGCTTCAACCGGGGAATTGTTATAAGAGCCCTTATCATACGAAGAATCGCCCCCTACTACTACAAGTCCTCCTCCATTCCCCACATAATTAATCAAACTATCAGCCGGTAACTCGCCTGCACCTTTATTGTCTATTATTACGGCTTTGAAGCTGGAAAGGTCAGATGGCAATGCGGTCATTGTAGTGACATCATACAGGCTTGTTGTAACAGTGTAAAGGGCTGAGCCTGTATCTCCAGTCACCTCAAGCACTTTTGGTTTTGGCACAACGAACACAGACTTGTAAAACACATTATTAAGGTTGAACCTGTCCTCAGTGGCCGGAGTTATCGTTGCTTTAATCCTGTGTGAACCAAGGCTGGTAAATGTGTATGTGACAGGAATGACCTTTTCGCGTTCCTTCTGGATTATGGAATCACTCATCGCCGACGTGCCATCGATTTCGACATCCAGCCTGTAGCTTATATCGGTTCCAGCCTGCCTCACAATGACGTTGAAGACGTTCTCATTCCCGATGATGATATTTTTTGCGCTCTCGATTTCCACGCTCGCATCATTGTGCAACGGTTTTAGTTTTACGGCGAACACTCGCGTCCCGGCGCGGGAAACGAACGAGATAGCATTGAAAAGATCTTTTCCATAATTGCCGTTGCCGTCGGTGACAAGGACTAAATTATTATTCTCCGACGCTCCTATTATCTCATCGCCGATCGGGGATTTTATTCCTGCGAACTCAGTGTATTTTGTTGGGGTCTTGGGTTGTATGGCATCGTATAATTTCTTTCCTATATCCATATTGAATAGATCCATGCTCAGGGTCTTGTCTGATATCACGGTAATCCTTGGTGCATCATCCCTCACTGTGCTTATTCCCAGCGAATAAGGCGAAGCAAGGGCTATTATCAGCAGGCTCAGGATAATAATTCGCGAGAATACTATCCATTTCGATACTCCTCGCCGGATTGCAAATAACCCCGCAAGGATCAGGGGGCTTATAAGCAATAAAACGAAAGGATGCTCAAACTGCGGGAGGACTAAATCCATTATAGCTCACCTCTCCAGGGGCTTTTTAATATATTCAGTTCCAAAAAACCACAGAGAGCACAGAGAAACGAAACTATGTGCTCTCTGTGTCCTCTGTAGTTGATCGCGTAAAGCCCAATCAAACTATCTTTGCGCTCTTTGCGGTGAAAAATATCATACACAGCAAAGGAGGCAAAGAACGAAAAGTCCTCCAGCAATGTGAGTTCGTTTTGATTTCGTCGCAGTTCGTTGTTAATTCCTTTCATACTAACGCCAGGGACTATCATAATTCACCCCTCCAGTGCAGGTAGTAAAGTTCAAGGAAAACAAGGAAAATCGCTCCAATTATAAAATAGATATCAAGATAATCTGGCTTTCGAACGGTTTCGACCGAATATACCGGTTCTTTCGTTCCTGAAACATTCGAGATCATAGCTGCAAGACCTCCCGATTCAAGGTTTGACTCCCTTTCATCATAAAGGTTCACGGCAATGCTTTTCCCCGGAACTTCATAAATGCCAACTTCATCGAACAGCAGCGTGTCGGTTGTAACTTTGTCTCCTGGTGTTTTCACGGTTATTGACGCGGGGAATTTCATGATCATTCCGGTCTTTGCATTGTACTCTGTCACATCAAGGCTTCCTTTTATCCATTCAAGTAGCTGTTTCCAGAAAAGAGGATAGCTGGAACGCGTATGGAAATCATTCCAGACATTCGCGTTTAATGGGTCGTATATATTCCCCTGAGGATCAGAAAGACCTGAATATATCACCGTACCCTTCCCGAATTTCCAGTATGCCAGCATTGGTGATTTCTCCTTATCCCCGCTGGCGACAAGAGCCAAAGCGCCATTTTTAAGTTGCGCCTTGAAATATTTATTAACATCGATCTTCTCTATATCTATCCCGTCTGTTATTGTTGTCTGCCTGGCGATATTCAGGGATGTTTTATTTCCGAATGATGATAATACTACAGGCAAAATATCCATATCCTTTAGATCCGCATATGCTATTATTACAGCCGTCCCTCCGCTGCTGACATAATCTTCCAGTTTCTTGACAGCATCCGTAGAAAGAGCCGCGCTCACTATGACGATATTTCCTGACATCGGGGGTATGCTTTTGGGATCAGCGATTGTCAATTTTGTATTGGGAATAATGCCAAGAGCGACAAGCGACGGGGATTTCGGATTCTGGGTTATGTAAAGAACATCACGCTGGGCTGATGGCGGGATATATATAAAAGCATTATTATCAAGAGGAAGTGCATCCGGGGAATCGATTGATATTTTGGTGATGCCCGGATTCACATTCAGGTCACTGACACTGAAATACTCGCTTGACTGCGCTTTTACATTGATAGTGTTCGAGAGGACGTTTTTATCATTAATGGTAACATCTATCCTGACATCCTGGTCTGCTTTCTTAAAGTTCTTTATAACTATTTTATAATCCCCATTGGATTCAAACCATCCGTTAATGATCCCGATATTATCCGTCCTTCCGCTTACAGTTATAAAATCCACTTTGATCCCGTTTGATTCAGCCAGTTTTTTGGCTACAGCCGGGCTGTCACCGCTTGAGCTGATAAAATCGGAAAGCACCACGATCCTTCCACCTTCAGGAAGCATCCGCCTTCCTAAGAGAATAGCGCTTGAAAGGTCAGTATCGGTGGCTTTTGCTTTTAATTTCAAAAGTGCATCAGAGGCGCTGCTTGAGGGTGAATCCTTCATGACCATTACCGGAATGCTCTCCGCAAGAATGATGGTGTTCTTCGCGCTTAAGAATTTATTTGCCTCCGACACGGCTTTCCCGAACCTGCCATCTGCCTGCATGCTGGCGGATGCGTCAAGGACGATCACGGTTGAGCCGCCTCCTGCTTGCTCATTTGCCATAATAAAAGGCGCAGCGATAGCTAATGAGATTATGATAAGCGTCAGAAGCTGGATAAGGAAAAGAGGGTCTTTCAGGAATTTCCTGAAAATATTGAGCCGTTTCTTTTTTTCAATATCCAGGAGGAACATCAGTGAGGGGATCTTAAGTTTTTTTGCACGGGGTCTTAGAAGATAAATTATGATAAGCGGGATTATTGACAGGAGAGCGTAAAGCCCTGCCTCATTTGCGAATTGCATCGGATTGGCGGTTATCGTATCAAGAAGTGACATTATTATTTTGCCCCTGCTCTCCTGTTCACGACTTCAAAAATAGCATCAAAAACAGGCTTATCCGTAGTTGCCGTATAAAAATCCGCTCCTACCGCGATGCATGTTTCTTTTATCTTTGCATTGTGGTCATTCAGTTTCTTCTGGTATTCGGCGCGAAGCCTTGGGCTTGTGTAAATATCCATTTTCGCATCGGTCTCAAGGTCGATCAATTTTGCCTCGCCGCCAAGGTCAAGGTTTTTCTCGATCGGGTCAAGCACCTGGACGAGCAAAAGTTCATTATCCCCAAGCCTGAATATTGAATTCTTTATCCCATCGGGATCAGCCATGAAATCCGAAATGATTATGACAAGAGACCTTGATTTTATTACGCTTGCATACTTTTCCATGCAATAATCAAAACGTGTTTGTCCGATAAGCTCTGTGCTGTTGAGAAGATCTATGGTCTGGGAAAGATATTTTCTGCCCCGCTTGGGTTTTGTGATATTTATTTCCTCGCTAAAAGCCGCAATACTGAATTTTTCGTTATCTTTGGTTACAAGATAGGCAAATCCAAGAGCCAGCATCGCCGCATAGCTAAACTTATTCCGGAAATCCATGCTCTTGCTGGTGTCAAGCAAAATATGTGTTGTTAGACTTTTTTCTTCCTCGAATTCCTTGACATAAAGCTTCTCTGTCCTGCCGTACACTTTCCAGTCGATGATCTTGAAATCGTCTCCCTGCGTATATTCCCGGTAGCTCACAGGCTCCATGCCCCTGCCTTTAAGAATAGAACGCCGGCTTCCGCTATATGCGGTCGAAACGCGCTTTCGCACCATGAATGAGAAGCGATCAAGCTCTTTGAAGAAGGAGGTGTCTATCATTTAAGTCACTTTTCTGATTAAATATTGTATTATCTTTATTTATTAAGGCATAGTAAGATGTCGCAGTTTTTTCTTTCATCGATAATATTTGACGCGGATGAACATAGAGGAAAGTAGAGGAGATGCAATCGGACGCGGATGCGCACTGATATGTGTAAATCCGGGTCTTCAATGCTGTAAATAATCTCAATATACCATAGAGCATACGGAGAGTATAGAGATTTGCCATTCTCCTCTGTGTCCTCTGAGATCTCTGTGGTTTATCCGTGAAAATCCGCGTCATCCGTGTTCTAAATCGTGATGGTGCTGCCTTTTCATACGTGGTAACAGGTATCGCTGAGCTTTGCGCTCTTTGTGTACTTTGCGGCGATTTAATAAGACCGTTTAATGGATAAACCTCAGAGAAGTGCTGGATGTCAAGATGAACAAATCCACGTTCTTCTGCCTTTATCTGCGGTTTGTTTTCCAATGAACCCTGACAAAAATGAAATTGATCAGCAGGTTTGTGATTTGATTTATGAATCATTTTTATTTCACGTTTTTCAATATATCAGAAATCACCTGGTCGGTCGTCATCCCTTTGCGCTCGGACTCAAATGTCAGTATAACACGATGCCTAAGCACAGGATATGCCATTGCATCAATATCTTCCTTGCTCACATAATTCCTGCCTTTCATAAGCGCTCTTGCTTTTGCCGCAAGAATAATGCCAATCGATGCGCGTGGCGATGCGCCATACTCGATATTTTCATTTTTCGCCCTGGTCGCGCCAACGATCTTTATAGCCCTTATTTTGATTTCTTCAGCTATCGGAACATCGCGCGTGAGCCTCTGGAGCTCAAGAACTTCACTTTTTGAGACCACGCTTCTGACTGACGGAGAGATATTTTTAGTGTATCTATTTACTATCTCATTCTCATCCTCAAACGTAGGGTAATCCATCAATATTTTTAGAAGGAACCTGTCAAGCTGTGCTTCCGGCAGGGGATACGTTCCTTCCATTTCGATCGGGTTTTGCGTGGCAAGAATAAAAAAAGGCTTATCCAGCAAATAGGTCTTATTTCCAACTGTCACCTGTTTTTCCTGCATTGCTTCAAGCATGGCGCTCTGGGTCTTGGGCGATGCCCTGTTTATCTCATCGGCAAGAACGATATTGGCGAATACCGGGCCAGGTTCAAACCTGTATTGTTTCTTCCCCCCGACATCTTCGATGATATACGTGCCTGTGATATCCGAAGGCATAAGATCAGGCGTACACTGTATCCTGTTGAATTTAAGATCAAGCGCCTTTGAAATCGTGCTGATGGTAAGTGTTTTTGCAAGTCCTGGATTGCTTTCTACGAGCGCATGGCTGTTGCAAAGAATTGCTATCATCATCTGTTCAACAGCTTCATGCTGCCCTACTACCACTTTTCCTATCTCATCCAGAAGGTCGTTAAAAATCCTTGTCGAGCTTGAATAAGTCTCATTACTCATGTTTTACCTCTCTCATATTTGACTTCTTTTGATTGCATATTGATTAATTAGTTGCTTTTCAGTTTCAGTTTTTTTCATAAGCATGCTGTAATCGCTATCAGAAACATTTGACCCCAGGATATCCACAGGGAAAGCAGGCGACTTGATGAACTGGTTGCTCGTCGGATTATAATCACTTACTGTCGTACCCGTATTATCTCCGGTATAAAGTGTGAGGTCAATATTTTTTCCTTCAATGGATGCTATCTTTGGCTTGCCAAAAATATCCCCGCTTCCTTTCGCGGCCATATTATCCATATTCTCAGGGCGACCTGTGATATCTATCAGTCCTGTAGTATTCTGGTCCTGGCCCGTTATGGCTTTTGTCATATTGTCCAGGGTATTTTGCGGTATCTGGATCCCCTGGGGATTTAACGAAATAAAAGCCATTCCTGCAAGGAAAATGACAGTGATCATGATCTTTGATATGATCAGGCCTTTTGACATCAGCATCGATGGTGAAACCGGGGTCATGGATTCTGAAACAAAGGTTTTTAAAGAGTCAACTATTATATTCGATTCATCACGATTGTCATATGCAGTACTCAATCTTTCATTAAGCTCAGGGTATTTATTTTCAATCAGCCTGATGACATTTGTTTTTTTATCTTTTTTGTGCAACAGCGTGGAAATGATCAAAGCAGTAATTATAGCAACAGCTGGAGGTATGATCGGGATCGATGGAGGTAATGATGAAAGTATTGATAACTTAGTCAGGAGATATTCAAGATTGGCGATAATGAAAATAGCATAGAGGATACTGAATATGGCAATCAGGTCCAGAAAAAATACCAGTCTTGTACGACTAAAAAATCCTTCCCGGGTTTTTTGAAGCTTTTCAAGAAAATCTTCCAATTTCAGTCACCTTCATCGGCTTTATTAGTTTTGATTATATTAATACTTGGTATGACCGCTACCGAAAGGTTTTTCTTTGCCCAGACTTATTTTGGGCTATCTCAGAGGCTTTCCGAAGCATACATATACGATGTCGGCAATTAGCACCTGAAATGCCCAGATAGCTCAGCCTGGGAGAGCGCTGCGCTGAAGACGCAGAAGTCCCCGGTTCAAGTCCGGGTCTGGGCACATTCCCAATTAATTTATATAGTTTGAAGGGGAAATAGGCTGGTCTCTTCCGCTATACCCATAGATCGAACAGTGGTCTGGACGGCGAGTGTGAGGGAGAGGAAAAATAAGGTAAATTCAATTTCTCATAAGAAATTAATTCTTATTTCACCCCTAACTCTCCCCAATAGCTTGAAATGGTTTCATTCTATCGCCTCGTTAATCCATTTTTTGATGGTATCGATTTCTTCATCCACTTTAATAATTTCATTCAAGAAGTTTTGAAAATTTATTCTTCTCTCAATATGTACCATATCATGCAATTCTATTGGGTCATCCGGAAGTCCAAATTCGTTAGGTGATATGCGATTTTTGCTTGCTCGATGTAAAAGCCAGTGCTCAAGATAGGGAGATAACTGTATTACTCTTTTTTCATCGTCGTCTTTTCTTTCGAATAATTTAGCCGTAAGCATCGTTTCTTTTTCTTTGTATTGCTTCATTTCCACAGGCTGGGATTTGCCCGGATCTTCATCAATCATACCAATTACCTTTTTTTTTTTATTTACGATCCGGAGAACATCTCCTTTGCCGCTTTCATGTTTAATTTTCTTTTTTGAAAATCCGATGTTTTTTATGAAAAACTCATCAAGATTACATTCCACTATGATCATTTTTTATTCCTCTTCTATGAAGGAATTTAGATTGAAAAATGGATCATATTCTAATAATTCTGACATCTCTTCCTGATTTAAACATTTTACTTTTGTCTGGTAATCTTTGAAATATGTTATAAATACATTGATAGAATCTATATATGTTTTCTCGATGATCGCCTTCAGGAAATATGGATTATGTGTTGCTATAAAGTACTGGTTAGATTCATCAAAAGCGATCTTTTCACCAAGATATTTTGTATAGTAGGGAAATGCATGGGACTCAGGCTCTTCAAAAATAAGCGTGGAATTTTTATTTGAATCTATAGCTATCACATGGAAGATGATGGTCTGGAGTGTATCTGATGACAGAATGTAGGGATAACTGAAAACCATATCTGCTGTTTGCTTCAGTATATCAAAAGTTTTCTCCTGGGGTTTAGAAATCAGGCTAAAACCATAATTCTTAAAGAATCCTGTCATACTATCTCTTAATATTTTATTTGCCATTACCACCGAATAAAGGTTAGAACCATGCGGAGGCATAAGAAAAGACGATCTGATATCCGGAAATTGTTCCATTTTGGAATATCTGAAAAATTTTATATACGCAAATTCAGGGATATCCGGACGTTTATCGCTATTCCCATTATAATCTAATTTGAATACGGGGCTTTTCTTTTTTGTTTTGAAGACGAAAGCATCATCTTGAAATGAAATATTGATGCCTGAATCGTGACTTATTTTATCCTTGCCATCCAATTTTCTTATTTTTATTTCAACCGATTTATCAAGCAGGTTATCAAAAAAAAGGTTCTGAATACCATGAAATCTGACATATTTTTTGAGTTCCCCTCCATAGCTGCACCAGCTTATCACGCCCAGCGCTTCAAGTATGTTGGATTTGCCTGCATTGGGTTCGCCTATGAACAGGTTTATTCGCTTGCAGTCGATTGATAAATCTTTTATGGATTTGAAATTTTTTATGGAAAGCTTCTCTATCATTCACTCAACTCCTTTCGGATAATGTTTCAAAATATCCAATCTATCAAAAATTTCATTCAAAATAATTGCAGAATCTTTCAAGATTATAAAAAATAATCCAAATAAAAATCCTGTAAAAAACATTTTGACTAAGCTCCAATATTCAAATTTCATAATATATTTCATAATATAGTTGTCACTTAAAAAATTAATATGGTTAAGAGCTATAGGTATCATAAATAAAAAAATGCTGGAAATAGCAAATAAAAAGGACTTCTTATATGGCTCAAAATCACGTTCTAAGTTTATATGTTCAAGTATTAAATATTCTAAAATATATTCAATATGGTTTAATGTTTGCTTTTCTTCTACTTTTTTATTAAAAACCTCTCTGTCAATGACTTTCTTTTCTTTGATATGACCTTCAATTTCATAATCCAAAGATTTTATATGTTCTTTAATAAGTTTTAATTCGTTTTTTATTTTTTCTGGATCAGGTTCCTTGATAAAAACGGGATATATTTTTAATTTATCCTTTAATCTATTTAAATCTGAAAAATAATATAATATCATATTTCGATTATTTTCTAATAAAAAAACAAGAAATATTCCTATAAATCCAACTAATGCAAGTGCAATAGTTGCCATTGTACTGAATAGCGAATTATATGACTCTTTATCGAGATCAAATCCAAAAATAGCCAATAATAATCCCAATATTACAAAAATAATAATGATATACAAGTTCGTTTTCAATATATCATATGTTATAATCATAATATCATTATAAAGAGAATTATTTTTATTTATCCGATTTTCGCTTTTTTCAGACATCTCTACCTTCTTAATTGAATTTCATATTGCTGCAATGCTCACTTCTTTTACGTGGAAGGAATCTTCGTGAATCGCTTATTCATTTTAACCACTTCACTCAATACACACCAAATCTTTAAGCCATTTTTCTGGTAAGTCTCTAATCCCAAAAGTTTTTCTTTCAGAAATAATATCACATTCTATAAATGCAATTTTGATTTTTTTCTTTGGTGGTAAATCTTGTAAATTACCCCATAGTTCATCTTTTCGCGTATTATGCCGTTCTATTTTTCGTTCAAGTTTTGGAATTGTCGATCTTGTAATATAACTTTTTAAAAAATAAATGATATAACCATTTTGAACTGAATTGAAAGGATTCGAAAGTTTCTCGAAATCAGAAACAGCATGAGGAAGGAACTTTTTAAAATCTATGTTTTCATTATTTTCCAGATTATCTATATCAAGTTTGAATTCAAAGGCAAATGGTATTTTATCTGTTTTATCATAAATTAATGCTACATCAAAATAACCTGCTGTTCCCTCATCCTTTTTTATCTCTAAAAGTTTTTTAGATTCATTGGATTCGTAATGCTTGAATAAAGTAGGATATTCCCATCGAAATCTTAATTCATTTTTCATTATATTCAATAAAATATCATGAAATTCGTAGTGCAAATCCTCCTCTTGCTTAAAGATTTCAGGTTGATCCTTGAATCTTAAAGCCAATTTTGCCATACCTTTTTCGATGTCGATAATACTTGTTTCTGTTTTAAGCATTCTGCTCCTGTAATTTTTCTTGCATCCACAAGTTCAAAAAGGTGTCTAGAGATACACCGCGCCCTCTGGCAAATTCCTGAATCTTTGCAGATAATTGTTTGTCAACTGCATAATATATTACTTCAGATTGTATTTCGACTTTAAATTCAGCAGGTCTTGTTTCTTCCCATTGAATAGATATGTCATGTTTATCCCAGAATTCACCAATTTCTTCATAGCTTTGTGCTTTTGATATAGAACTTCTATTTTTGCTCATATTTCTTCCTTTCTGCGCCTGTCATGTCACGCGCGGATATGATAAGTGCATGTTTATCTGTCCACTTTGAGAAATCAATAATGAACTGCCGCGTTTTATTCCACTCATCGAAATTTTCAGATGCGGGAATAAGCGCCGCGTAGTTGGTGGCTCTCAATGATGTAAGAGAACGGCGCGCCCACCAGATGTGAAGAGTGGGGATTTGACCGTGGCGATTGTTTTTCTCGCGCGCGGATTCGATGCTCACTTCTTTTACGGGGAAGAAATCTTCGATGAAGTGGCGGGTGTTAGACATGGTTTTCATCTCTTTTTGGTAATAATTTCTTTTTCACAAGATCAATTACAATATCTTCTATGAGTTTAAGAAGAGTATCTGTTTCAAGAGGGACTAATGAAAGTGGTATTTTCTTTTTTATATCTAATTTTAATCTATCGGCTGGATATCTGGGAATATATGATTTTAAACTATTATGTGTAAAATTATTTCGTACATAGTATAAATAATCCGCAAATTCATCAATTTGTTTTGATTCATGATTTTTCCACTCAGTTATGATTTTATCAGAAAATATATCATTCTGGAACTCCACAATTGCAAAATGAGAACATACTCTATTCTTCAATTCTTCAGGGATTTGCGTTATTGCAGTTTTAAAATTTTTCCCAACTTTATTTCTATCACCAACTATTGTGTCAATACAGGTCAATAACAGGTAAAAGCATAATGCTTCAATATCATAATCTACGCCATTATATTCTCTTCCATGAAATTCAATATCATCGTTTATAGTTAATTCTTTTCTTTCTATTTTTATGGTTAAAGATTTTGATTTTTTATTTTGTTCTAATAATTCTTTTAATGCCAGCAAGTGATTAATAAATTCGAATCTTTCTGTAACTAATTGTAGTTTAAATTTTATATTGGAGTCTTCAGGCTCATAATTCTCTCTATAATCCTGAATAGAAATCTCTGGGCAAAAAAAATCAATAATATCGTTCTCTAAATCTGGTGTCCTGATATTTGGCGGAGCGAGTGGAATTTCAAGTTTCATATTCATATCATCCCTGCATCATTTTCCTGATTTTCCTCCCTTAAGTACAAGAAACGCTTTTTCATACTCATTTTTCTTTCTTGTATTACTGAAGTTTTGAAATAACATGATTGCCAGTTTGGACTTTCAATAATACTTCCCAGTCTAATGTTATTTATCACATGCTACCGATATATAGATAAAGATTGTTAAATTCTTTTTACATTGGCATATTATCTCATCGGGGGAGTAATCCCCATAAATGGAAGATCGCCTGTCAAATCACGCTCTGAAGGAAATGTATACTTCATCTCCACACACAAACATCGTTATAAAAATATAAATTTACTGGGCTAAAGTATGTCCCGGACTTGAACCATTTCATACTGTCCGGGTCTGGGCATTAATCATTCAAAATGTCTTGGGATTGAATACAAGACAGTAAGATGATTGGTGCATGGTACATTACGGCAGCCTGATACAGTTTTCATATTCTGAGTTCACGATTTTCGAAGATTTCATGTCCCCTGCTCTGCCAGTTCTCCATCTTTGAGCCAGATAACCTTGTTCACATACTTAATATCATCAGGTTCATGCGTTACCATCAGGATAGTAAGCCCGGTCTCCCGGTTTAATTCCTGGAATAGCTCAAGTACCTGTTTTGAAGAACCACTATCAAGATTTGCCGTCGGCTCATCCGCAAACAATAGATCAGGCCTGTTTATCAGCGCCCTTGCTATCGCTACACGTTGTTGTTCGCCTCCCGACATCTCACGGGGGCGATGATACAATCGCATTCCCAAACCGACCTGTTCCAGTACTTCTGTCCCGGCTTTTATATACTCTTCCTTTTTCCTGCCCAGCGCCATTGCAGGCAGATATACATTTTCAAGTGCGCCTAGCTCAGGAAGAAGCGCATATTCCTGAAAGACGTAACCGAATTTCGAAAGGCGGAATCTCGCCTTGCGGGATTCAGATACCTCCAGGATATTTTTTCCAGCGAAAATGATCTCGCCGGAAGTAGGTGAATCGAGTAATCCAAGCTGGTGCAGCAATGTTGATTTGCCGCTTCCGCTCTTACCCATAATCGCTGCAAAGTCCCCTCGCTTGATATCGAATGAGACATTATTCAGTGCCTTTACCTTGACATCTCCCATGCCATAAATCCTTGAAAGTCCCTTAACTTCCAAAAGTGTAACATCTGTCATTTTAATCACCCCATATTGTGTCTATTATCGACTTTCGGACTGCCATCCATGATGGTATAAACCCGGCAGCAAGCGCAGCTATGATCAGGCTTATCGCATTCATCGAAACTTTTTCAGGAAGAATCATTAATGAAGCGAGTCCGATAGGAAATTTTAAAGGATGCTCGATGAACCATGGTTTTATTGCAAAAAATATTATTATTAAGCCAATAAATATGCCGGTAATCACAATGAATAATGCCTGGAAGATATACGATTGTATGATTATGGATTCTTCTATTCCAACTGCCCGCAAGATCCCTATCTGCTTTCGCTTGCTGATTGTACTGGTATAGACTATTATAAATATAGTAATGACCGCAACAAACAAGCCGATAGCGGTAATCATCATTGCGATCATATCAAAGCTGTTCGTTATGTTTTTTACCATGCCTGAATAGACGGTCCATGGATCTATTTTTTCTTTAATACCCATCTCTAAGAACTGTTTTATGTACACGTCTTCATTTCCATTATCAATGGTCTTGACAAGTATTTGCGAAGCTTTGTCATCCAGGCCGATTACGGATTCCATCTCTTTCTGGCTGATGTATGCCATAGTATTGGTTTGTATGAAATTTGCATCAAAAATTCCCTTTACTTTGTAGCTCTTTTTAATGCCATTATCGAACAGCACATCTATGGTATCACCGACTTTAGCTCCAAGTGAACTATAATCAAGATCACCGCCATACCCTCCTGAAATCTCTTTTCCAAGCAAGATTTCGTTCTCGTCAAGCCTGCTCAGGTATTCGCCGGCGATCAGATAATTATGATTTGTAGTCACTTTCATCTCGTCATCCGGATTAATGGAACGCAAAGTCCATGTTCCATGTTTATCCTTATACGAAAGTGTCGCGCCCGTTACATATTGTGATGAGACGCCCACAATCCCTGGAACGCCTGTTATTTTTTGTTCCAGGGAATAGACATCGCTTATATATTTTTCATCCTTTTTGGGTTCGATCACTATGTTGCTGTATAGCGAGTTGATTACCTGTTTGTTAGTTGCCTCGGTCACTCCAAGAAAAATTGAACCTATAAATACAAGGTTCACAAAGATCAAGGACATTATAAAGATTATTAAAAGCAATGTGCTTTTATTTCCTTTCATCATTGACTTGAAAGCCAGAAACAACGATAGTTTAGCGTTATTGAACATATGCCCTCTTCATATCATTATCTATGGTTTTTTCCTGCGGTGAAGATAATATGCGCCCACCGCCAGGATCGGCAGAGTCACAATAACCGGTCCTGCAATGCTATTTTTATTGGGGTTGCGTACATAGAGGTTCAAAGGTTCAGTGACGGTTCTGACACCGAGATCGTCTTCAAATTCGATGTTAGCAGAATAAGGTATCTCTCCGCCTTTCTCTGCATAGAAGGTAAAAACGCATGGTGCATCATCATCGGGTTTGATCTTACCCAGGAAAGCTGTCCTTGTCCCCTTAAACGGGACATCAAGACTGACTTTCACGGATTTCGCCTCACCTGTTCCCGAATTTTCAATGCGCATGTTCACAGTTACAAGGTCACCTTCAACAGGATTTTGCGGATCGATCTTTATGTCTGAAATCGCAAGTTCTGCCTTTCCAAGTACCCTGACGCCTGCAAAACTTTTTGAACTTATATTTTCTCCGTTCTCATCCTTATAATCCATTTTGATCGGGATTGAGTACGATGAAATTTCGGTCTTGTCTTTGACCTGGATTGCGTAGCCCAGTTGAATGGATTCGCCGGGATCGAGTCTCTTTATGATCTTCGTGTCAGCGTCCACGGATACGAATGGCATGCCGCTCATGGCAGCGCTTACCTGTGCTTCCCGTGCCGTACCTGTTCCATCATTTGAGACTGAAAACCTGATATCAAATTTATCCTTCGGGCTTATGCGCTCAGGATTTACCGTGATATTTGATATCATAAGTTGAGGAGTTCCCCGTACCATTACCCTGAAGGTCTTATTAGTTTCACGCAACATGTAATTGCTAAACCAGCGTGTCCTGAATTCAATATCATAGGAACCCGAAGCTGCAACAGGATCAATATGCAACAGGTAAGTTTCGGCGATAGCGCCATATTTGATCATCCTTCGCTCATCGATAATGCGGTCATTTTCATTTTTAAGTTTAATGGGCGAATCCGGGACTATCTCAAGTCTTACATTATCTATATCGCTATTTTCATTTTCAAGCCTGACTGACAGCGTTAAATCCTGACCCGGTTCAACGGGCTGGGGAGAAAGCTGATCAAGTACGATTTCAAGTTCTGCACCGGCAGGAGCGATCATGAATATGAGTGCAACTGCAATCATGGTTACCAGGGGCAGTTTCATGGCAAATCACCTTTTGCAACCTGTGCAAAATTTTCACCAGCATTAATTTGTTCTTTATCCTGGCCCATCCTGGATTCCTCCAACTTACCCTCCCGGACGCTTACATGTAGTTTATTCATTTTATTCACCTCTTTTTTTGACGATGGTCTCTAACTCAGGACTTGATATGCCCAAATCTATTACACCGAATTTGCCCGCTATCCTGAGGAGTTCGCCTTCGACCATCCTGATCTCATCGACTTCCAGGGTTCCTCCGAACTCAAATTCCTCCTTGTAATCGCATCTGATCTTGAGGTCTTTTATCATGTTTGGCTTCAAGGTCCCATAGAATGCAAATTCGTGCCCGACCATTTTTTTCACCAGGAGAAAAATGGATTTGAAAATGCTTAAAAAAAATCTGGCACGAGTGTGGAGTTAGACAACAAGCTTATAACAAAGGTTACACAAATGTAATCAGGAAAAACGATGAAAATCTGCGAGCTATTTACGGAACTGTCCTCAGAAAACAGGCTTGGCATACTCCAGAGATTGGATGAAAAACCGATGACCTTCACCAGCCTCATCAAAAAAGTTGACATAAACTCGACAGAAGCATCAAGACAATTATCCAGGTTAACGCAAAACCGGTTAATTGAGAAAAAGGGAGACGGGAGATATTATAATACACTCTTTGGAAAACTGGTTTTATCCAGCATATCAGACCTGAACTTCATATCTGAGAAATCAGAATATTTTGTTGGACATGATACTGCGCAAATACCACCCGATCTCCTGGGACAAATAGACGTCCTTTCCACCGGAGAGATAATAACTGGTGTTTATAATATCTTAAATACCCATGAAAAATTGGGTGATGGTATAAAGAGCTACATGTGGTACATGTCCGATGATTTTCCCAGGCACCATCTACCCGATATCGAAAGGAAATTGGAAGAGGGATGGGAAATAAAAGTAATACTTCCAAAATACATGTGCTCTACCAGGCCATTTAGCGCGTCGCTTAGCGAAAAAAATAGGAAAAAACTGGAGATCAAAGTATTGGATGAGATCAGGATATCTGTAATAGCAAGTGATAGATTTTCTATGCTCGAACTACCTGGAACTGATGGAAAGATCGATCAAAATACTGCCATCTTCGGGTATGACGACCGATTCAAGGAATGGTGCAAAGATCTCTTCCTGTATTACTGGGCAAAATGTTATCCTTGCATTTGAGCATTTAAATTTTTAAGTATTTGATTTGTGAGTGCTTATTAAAGCCATGGGCGAAATATAGGATAAATTTTAATTTATTATAATTATCCTTCTTGGACTCATTAAATTCATCATAATTAATCATTTTGTTCGTACTCATGCGAACCAATATCTTTAATACCGCCCATATCATTTACATCAGTTGTAAATATGACCCGTCAAAGCAAAAGAAAAACCTCGGACAGGCTGCACTGCACGTTCAGTGCTATAATAGATATGTTTGAGATGGAAAACAACAGGGAACCATCAAGCCAGGAAGTGAACAACATAATACTGCATATTGGAGACAGGGGTTGGAACGCAAAGTCACATGATTAATAATTATGCTCCATTATTAATAATGATTATATGTTCTTAATAATGATGCTCTGCATCGTTTAAATCGAAAACTTTAAAACCAATTATACCCTCTAACAATAAAAACGTTACAGTAAAGAAGAAACGAAGGGTACAAATGAGTAACGTACAAACATGTTATCAATGTGGCAAATGCACATCCATATGCCCGATGCGCAGGGTTTCGAAGACATCACCTCGCAATTCTATCTATAATGCCAATGTATATGGGCTTGAAACAAAAGACATCTGGACCTGCCTGACATGCGGCCTGTGTCCGATCGAATGTCCGCAGCAGGTGGATTTCCTTGGCTTCATACGTGAAGAGAGGAATGGGAAAGAGCCACTGGATGTTGCTCATCTTGGCGTTTTTAGTGAAATGGCTCAATTGAGCTCCAAGCTTAATGGGAACATTCCGGACAATTCACCTAAATCAACAGATTCAAAATTCGGATTTTTTCCAGGATGCGTGGACTCACTGGATCTTTTCCTGCATGACGTAAAAACCAATTTCGGGGAAATTACCACATCATCACTCAAACTTCTTGATAAACTGGGTATAAAACCGCAGGTCATGAATATGAAATGCTGCGGTCATGATGTCCTGTGGCAGGGAAAAAAAGATGTTTTCGACAGGTTAAAGGAATATAATAAGAATTATATCAAAAAAAGCGGCATCGATACCCTTGTCACAAGCTGCGCGGAATGTTACCGCACATTTTCAAAGGATTATGAACTCGGCATTAAAGTCGTTCATACATCAGAACTCCTCGATAAGCTTGGAATGAAGATCGATGCGCAAGTTACCTATCATGACCCATGCAGGCTTGGCAGGCACATGGGCATGTATGACGCCCCGAGAAAGGCACTTGCTGCTAACGGTGTGGTCGTAAAAGAAATGGAGCATTCAAAACAAAATGCCCTGTGCTGCGGCGTAAGCAATTTCATGAATTGCAACGAACAGACAAAGGCGCTTCGAATTGCACGCATGAACGAAGCAGAAGCCACAGGGGCAAAAACCCTGATCACAACATGTTCAAAATGCCTTGCGCATTTTAACTGCCTGAAAACCGAAAAAGATGCAGCACATAAATATGATCTTGATATTGTGGACTTAAATGTATTCCTTGCGCGGCAACTGGAGATGGGAAAATGATAAAATCTAACGAACTTGACCCGGATTTTAAATATGAGATATCCAAAGAACCGGGAGGCGAGAACATTAAAAAATGCTTCAACTGCACAGGTTGCACTGTCGGATGCCCGGTCACTGAAATCGACAAAACTTACAACCCGCGAATGATACTTCGAAAAGCCATCCTTGGCATGAGAAAAGAAGTCCTCTCGGATGAGTCACTCTGGCTTTGCGCATCGTGCTATATCTGCTATGAGCGGTGCCCGCAGGATGTTAAAATAACAGAGGTCATAGGTGCGATACGCGCGATAGCCTAGCGCGAGGCAAAAGCCGGCAAGATCAAGCTCGATAATCCCAAACCATTATTTGATCATCTTTTCATAGACTCGGTCAAAAAGAACGGAAAATGGTATGAAGCGGGCGTCAGCGGAACTTTCATGCTTAAAACAAAAGGGATCGGTGGAGCCATAGGTTATGCTCCCATGGGTCTTGAATTGTGGAAAAAAGGAAAACTAAGCATCCTGCCGCATACGATAAAAGGAAAAGACGAGATAAAGCGTATATGTAAGGAAGTGGAAAAATGAAACTTGCTTATTATCCGGGATGTACTCTCCACGGCACAGCCCGCGAATACGATGCATCCACAAAAGCGGTATGCAAAGCGGCTGGCATTGAACTTACGGAAATAGAGGACTGGAACTGCTGCGGAGCGCTTGAGGCTATATTTGACAAGGAACTCTCTATGGGCTTATCAGCACGAAATAACTTCAAGGCGCAAAAAACAGGGCTTGACCTTGTTGTTCCATGCAGCATTTGCTCGCATAATCTTTCAAGAGCCGATAAAGCCATGAAGACTGATAGTAATTTCAGGGCAAAGATCGAAAAGGCGCTCGGTGAAAAGTATAATGGCGTAAAAATAAAACATCTTCTGGATGTCGTTGTAAATGACCTGGGAACAGAAGCCCTTGCAAAGAAATTCAGTAAGCCCCTGAATGGCATAAAAGCCGTCCCTTATTATGGCTGCCTTCTTATTCGTCCATCAGAAGTAAGTAAATTCGATAATCCCGAAAATCCCACGTCCCTTGATGATATTATTAAGGCAACAGGCGCCGAATGTTTGCCTTTTACCCAGAAAACAAAATGCTGCGGCGGCAATCTCCTGATGAGCAAACAGGATTATGCATTCATTCTCACGAAGAAGTTGTTCGACGAGGCAAAAGCCTCAGGTGCGAACTGCATTGTTGTTGCATGCCCGATGTGCCACATGCTGCTTGACGGGCAGCAGGGAATGGTCGAAAAAGCGCATAACACAGTGATCGATATGCCAGTGCTTTATTTTACACAGCTTATCGGACTTGCGATGGGGTTGGGCGAAAAAGAATTGGAACTGGATAGGAATATGGTTTCAACTTCAAAGCTTATTGCATCAATCGGAAAAGAAAAGCCTGCCGAGAAAAAAGTGGAGGCTAAAATAGCAGCAGCCGTTGAAGCGGAGGTAGCACAATGAAAGGCTCAGTAGCGGTAGTTGGCGGGGGAATAGCGGGAATACAGGCAGCCCTTGACCTTGCCGACAGCGGTTTTAAGACCTATCTTATTGAATCAAGACCAAGCATAGGCGGGGTCATGTCCCAGCTTGACAAAACATTTCCTACGAATGATTGCGCCATGTGTATCCTCTCCCCGAAACTTGTGGAGACCGCGCGTCATCCCAATATTGAATTACTCGCATACAGCGATGTCAAGTCCATAAGTGGCATGGCCGGTGATTTCAAAGTCAAAGTCGTGAAGAAAGCCCGCTATGTTGATGAGACTAAATGTACAGGATGCGGTTCATGCACTGAAAAATGCCCGTCTAAAGTAGCGGATGAATATAATGCAGGCATAGCCAAGCGCAAATCCATCTACATCCCGTTCGCGCAGGCTATACCAAGGGTTGCGACGATCGATGCCGCGCATTGCATATACCTTACAAAAGGCAAATGTGGCAATTGCAAGAAAGTATGCGGCCCGAAAGCTGTTGATTATGAACAGAAGGATAAAGAACTCGAATTAAATGTTGGTTCAGTGGTGCTCGCCACTGGTTTTAAACCCTTTGATCCCTCGATCCTGAAACAATACCATTTCGATCACCCGGATGTAATAACCGCACTCCAATTCGAACGCCTGCTGAGTGCAAGCGGTCCAACGCAGGGACATGTCACGAAACAATCAGATGGGAAAGTCCCGAAAAATATTGCTTTAATCCAGTGCGTTGGTTCACGAAATCCGAGGATCGACAGGAAACACTGCTCTTCGGTTTGCTGCATGTATGCCACCAAGGAATCCATAATAGCAAAAGAGCATGATCCTGAACTAAATATCACAATTTTCCATATCGACATAAGAGCTTATGGCAAGAATTTCGAGGAATTCTACAACAGGGCACAGAGGGAATATGGCATTAAATATATCAACTCCCGCCCGTCTGAAGTAACAGTTGGCACAAATAATGCACTTTTCTTGAAATACGAAGATTTCAATACTGGCGACCTTGTGAGCAAGAATTTCGACATGGTCGTTCTCTCCATTGGGCTTGACCCTGCTGATTCGACACACACACTTGCGAAGTCCTCAGGAATTGCCCTTGATGATTTTGGGAACATCGCTACAAGTATCGAAAATCCGGTTGAGACAAGTGTTGCCGGGATATATGTATGCGGAGTAGCGCAAGGACCAAAAGATATCCCCGACACAGTAGCACAGGCAAGCGCTGCCGCATCAAAGGCTGCCGCCCTGCTGTCCCCGGAACGCGGGACTCTCATTAAAGAAAGGAAATTCCCTGGTGAGAAAAAACTCTCCATCGAACCGCGTATCGGCGTATTCGTATGCCACTGCGGAATAAATATCGGAAGCGTTGTCAATGTACCCGGTGTTGTTGAATACGCAAAGACCCTTCCTGGCGTAACATATGCCCAGGAAATGCTTTATGCCTGCTCTTCAGATTCGCAGGTCACAATAAAAGATGCAATCGCAAAGAATGATCTTAATCGCGTGGTAGTGGCATCATGCACGCCGCGTACCCATGAACCTTTATTCCAGAATACCTGCCGCGAAGCAGGACTTAATCCTTATCTTTTCGAACTGGCAAATATCCGCGAACACTGCTCATGGGTGCATTCAAAAGAGAAAGAGAGGGCCACAGAGAAGGCAAAGGGCATTGTCCAGATGGCTGTGGCAAAATCTGCGCTTTTCCAGCCGCTTTATAAGCAAAAAGTCGATCTCATTAACAAAGCGCTAGTACTTGGTGGCGGTGTAGCTGGCATGACCGCTGCGCTTGATATTGCCAATAATGGTTATTATGTGACACTAGTCGAGAAGGAAAAAGAACTCGGCGGAATGCTTCGTGAAATGACGGAATTATACGATGGCAAAAAGCCTGTCGATGTGCTAAAACAACTGATAAGCAAAGTAAGCGGCAACAAAAATATCAAGATAATAAACGAGGCAAAACTCCTCAAGGTCGAAGGTTATCTTGGTAATTTCAAAGGAATTATCCTGGCTAATGGAAAGGAACTGCCGGTTGATTTCGGTGCAGCCGTTGTTGCGACCGGCGCCCGCAACCTTGAGCCTTCGGGATTATTCGAGTACGGAAAGGATCCACATGTTGTCACGCAGGCGCAGCTTGAGAAAATGCTCGGAAATGTTATCAGCGCTAAAAATGTGACAATGATCCAGTGTGTGGGAGCGCGCAGCAAAGAACGCGAATACTGCGGCCGCACATGCTGTGTTGACGCTGTCAAGAATGCGATAAGGATTAAGAAAGCAAACAACAGCGCAAACGTTTATGTTCTATACCGTGACATGAGAACATATGGCGTGATGGAGAAACTCTACGAGAATGCAAGAGACCTTGGCGTTGTTTTCATCAAATACGAACCTGAGAACCCGCCGAAAGTGCAAAACGGGTCTGTTATCGTCCATGATGCCATGCTTAACCTGGATATTGAATTAGCATCAGACCTCATTGTTTTGAGCACCCCACTTGTGGCAGGCGAGAATAAGGAGATCAACGAGCTCTTTAAGATCCCACTTGATAAGAACAAATTCTTCCTTGAAGCTCATCCAAAACTGCGACCCGTGGATTTTGCAACCGACGGCGTATTCCTGTGCGGCAGCGCCCAGGCCCCAAAGCTTATTGAGGAAGCAATATCCCAGGCAAGCGCAGCAGCGTCGCGCGCGTGCACGATCCTATCACGCAAGTTCATCGAAACCGAAGGTGCGATATCGGTCGTGAACGAAGCAAAGTGTATTGGCTGCGGAACATGCGTTTCAATGTGCCCGTATAATGCCCCGTCATTATATGATGTGACCGTAAAAGCTGAAGAAGTCACATATACTACGAAAAAATCAAAAATAAACGCAGCCTCATGCAAGGGCTGTGGTTCATGCGCTGCCGCCTGTCCGGCAGGAGCTATCACTGCCCAGCATTTCTCATCTAAAGAGATAGGTGAGGCAATTGATGCGTTTCAAAAAGGCGTAAAAAGTATTTCGATCGACAAAGAGGTTGTAGAGGTGACCGTATGAGTACAGGAACAGCAGATGTTAAGCCCGCGCAGGCTGGAAACGGTTGGGAGCCAAATATCCTGGCATTTTGCTGCAATTGGTGCTCTTATGCTGGCGCTGACCTTGCAGGTGTGAGCCGGTTCCAGTATCCTCCAACCGTTAAGATACTCAGGGTAATGTGTTCAAGCAGGGTAGAGCCTGCATTCATCCTGAAGGCGCTAAGAGAAGGAGCTGATGGAGTCCTGATCGCAGGATGCCATATAGGGGATTGCCATTACATAGACGGCAACAAGAATGCAGAGGTGAGGATCAATAACACCAAAAAGGCGCTGATAAAACTTGGGCTTGATAAGAGGCTTCGGCTTGAGTGGATCTCTGCCAGCGAAGGATTGCGATTTTCAGAAGTCATAAAAGATTTTACGGAAGAGATTAAGAAACTCGGAGAGAACCCGGTAAAATCAGCGGCTAAAGTTCAAGGAAGTGAGTAAATGAGTGATAATAAAAGTACTGAAAACAAAGGTACTGTTGTAATGGAAAATGAAGAAAAACGGGTCGGTGTATTCGTATGCGAGTGCGGCGTGAATATCGGAGGCGTCGTAAATACCAGAGCGGTGGCGGATTACATTGGAACGCTGCCCGGAGTTAAAGTCACATCCGTGAACAAATTCACATGCTCGGACTCAGGCCAGGCTGATATCCAGTCAAAGATCAAAGAACACAATCTCAACCGCGTAGTTGTGGCAGCATGCTCTCCAAAGACCCATGAACCAACATTCCGGGCCTGTATAGAACAGATGGGCCTGAACCAGTACTTCCTTGAATTCGTAAATATCAGGGATCATTGCTCCTGGATACACATGTGGGAGAAGGAAAAAGCCACGGAAAAAGCCAAAGACCTCATAAGAATGGGAGTTGAACGCTCAAAACTGCTTGAACCCCTCCAGGCAAGCGAAGTACCTGTTACTGATAAAGCTCTTGTCATCGGTGCAGGCGTTGCTGGCATGCAGTCGGCGCTTGACCTTGCCGATATGGGTTTCCAGGTTTATCTTGTCGAGAAGGAGCCATCGATCGGGGGAAGGATGGCGCGCTTTGATAAAGTGTTCCCGACTAACGATTGTTCCATATGCATCCTTGGACCGAAGATGGTGGAAGTTGCGCGCAACAAGAATATCAAGATAATGAGCTATTCAGAAGTGAAAGCCGTGGATGGGTATGTGGGAAATTTCAACGTCAAGGTCGAACATAAACCCAGATACCTTGATGTCGCAAAATGCACGGGCTGCGCCAAATGCAGCGAGGTTTGCCCGGTCGAAGTGCCTTATGACTTTAATGAGGGTATGGGGACACGAAAAGCCATATTTGTTCCTTTCCCGCAGGCTGTCCCTCTTCGCGCCCTGATTGACAAAGAGAATTGCATTAACTGCAAAGCATGCGCAAAGGCGTGCGCGAGCGGTGCAATAAACTATGACATGCAAACAAGCTATACTGATCTTAATGTTGGCGTCATAATAGGAGCGGTGGGCTTCAAGACCTATGACCCCGAACCGAGACACGATTTCGGATACGGGTTATACGATAATATTATTACTGCCATGGAATTTGAGCGGCTTCTCAACGCAGCAGGGCCGACCGGCGGCCATGTCGTTCGTCCATCTGACTGCAAAGAACCCATACGCGTAGGATTCGTAAATTGCGTAGGCTCGCGAGATAAAAATACAAATATATATTGTTCCGGCGTTTGCTGCATGTACACGATAAAGAATGCCCAGCTCCTTAAAGAGAAGCGCCCGGAGACTGACCATACGGTTATGTATATCGATATCAGGACTCCATTCAGGGCTTATGAAGAATCATACAACAGATCGCGAAACCTTGGCGTTAAGTTCCTGCGCGGAAGACCTGTGGAAGTGAAAGAAGACCCTGTTACAAAGAATATCAAAGTGAGAGTTGAGGATACACTTGCAGGGGAAATAAGAAACCTTGAGTTTGATCTCCTGGTGCTGGCTACAGGCATAGTCCCGAATGAAGGGATAGGACAGATACAACAATTATTGAAATTATCAAAAGCAGCAGATGGTCTCCTGATGGAAGCGCATCCCAAGCTCAAGCCTGTTGATACAACTATCGATGGCGTGTTCCTTGCGGGCTGCGCTTCAGGGCCAAAGGATATTCCTTATGCGGTTTCGCAGGGCAGCGCATGCGCAGGACGCGCCACAATTCTTCTCAAGAACAAGAAAGCCATAACAGAAGGCATCACAGCAGTAGTGAATCCGGATGTGTGCGTGGGATGCCAGGTATGCGTATCAATGTGCCCGTTCCAGGCAATAAAATTTGAAGCGAAAGATAATAAGGCGAATGTAGTCAAAGCATTGTGTAAAGGATGTGGAACGTGCGTTGCAGCCTGCCCGACTGGCGCTCTTGAGCAAAGCCACTTTAAGAATAACCAGATTCTTGCACAGGTCAAGAATGTATTCAGGTTCGAGGAGGTTGCGGCATGAGCGCAGAAACGACAGCAGCCGCACCGACTGCAAATACTAATGGCTGGGAACCAAAGATAGTAGCCTTTTGCTGCAACTGGTGTTCATACGGAGGCGCCGACAGCGCAGGCATGGGACGATTCCAGCAGCCAGCTTCCACGAGGATCATTCGGGTAATGTGCTCCGGAAGAATAGACCCATTGCATGTTTTTAATGCATTCCTTGAAGGCGCGGATGCGGTTCTTGTCACAGGCTGTCATATCGGTGACTGCCATTATGTTAACGGGAATGATAAAACAAAGATAAAATACAAATATCTTGAAAATGTTGTACATGAGCTTGGTATTGAAAAAGAGAGGCTTCAGCTTAACTGGATATCGGCAAGCGAAGGCGAGAAGTTTGCTAATTTTATCCGGGATGTCACAGCACAGATAAAGAAACTCGGTCCAAGTCCATTGAAACCTGAGGGGGTGGCGTGATGCAGAAAGGCGAGATGTATGTTGGATGGTCAACAAAAGAAGACGTGAGAAAGCGCGGGGGCTCAGGCGGTCTTGTAACTTCAATGCTGGCAGCAGCGCTTGAAAAGAAGCTCGTGGATTCTGTAGTTGTTTTAAAGAAAATCAATGAATTCGAGGCTGTTCCAATAATCACTTCTGACGTGAATGAAGTCCTGAACTCAGCTGGCTCTTTGCATTCTGTCCCTAGTCACTTTGCAAAGTTGATCGCTAACAGGAACCTGAAAGTTGCACTCCCTGCAAAAGGATGCGATGTTCGCGGGATAATCGAGCAGGGAAAACGCAATGCAATAAATCTTGATAATACTTTCATTGTTGGATTGAACTGCGGCGGATCGATGCATCCTGTTGTGACGCGCGAGATGCTTGAAGTGATGTATAAGATCAAGCCTGAAGATGTACATGGTGAAGAGATCGAGAAGGGCAAACTTATTTTTGAGACAAAAGATGGGAAGGAGCATGCCATAACTATCGATGAACTTGAAGAGAAAGGGTATGGAAGGCGTGAAAGCTGCCGGTACTGCACGATCAAGGTACCAACTAATTCTGATATCGCATGTGGTAACTGGGGCGTTACAGGAGACCTTGTGGGAAAAGCGACATTTGTTGAAATAAATTCGGAAAAAGGCGCAATACTCCTCCAGAATGCCATTGATGCAGGGTATGTGCAGGTGCAGAAACCAGATGAGAAAGGCGTTGCGATGCGCACTAAAATTAAAGGCGTGATGGAAGACCTCGGAAAGAAATGGAAAGGAAAGGTATTTGTGCCGATCGAGAACGGGAAGCTTGAATATTTCAGGAAAGAGCTTGAAAACTGCATCGACTGCGGCGCGTGCAAGACTGTTTGCCCGACATGCTCATGTGGTGATGTTTCAAAGTGCACAGAGTACCATTCCAGGGGAGATGCTTATAAGATGTCGATGTATCATCTCATTCGCTTCCTGCATCTCGCGGATGCCTGTATCGGATGCGGGCAGTGCAGCGATGTGTGCCCTGTGGATATTCCGCTTACCAGGTTGTATAGAAGGTTTGCGAATCCGGTCCAGGAGCAGTTGAAATATGAACCCGGTATGGATATGCGAAAACCGCCTTATTTCGAGGTGAAGCTAAATGAGTGAAGATTCTAATTTTAATAGTGACCAGAAAAAGGAAGAAGAGTGCGGTGTTGTGCCGGATTTCTCTGGTTCATTGGGAAAAGGGATGTTAGCAAAAGAGAAAATAGAGACATTGGGAAATTATTCAGGATTAACTCCCCTGGGTTTTGGTGTTGAGGTTCATAACAGGATCATGGATAGTGAAATCACCGAACTGAAACGAACTGAAACGAACTCCGATAGCGTGAGTTCGTATGGAGTTCGTACGAGTTCGGTGTTGAATGGTTCATACCAGCACGCAGAGAAAGAGATGCCTGGCAAATCACCAGGACTGGCAACATTGCATCCAATTGAAGAAATAATTAATTTAAAAAAGAAAAATATTTCTTTAATAGAGGGGTTTTTAAATGACGAGGATTTAGAAACCTTGAGAAATTCTTCAGGATTAACTCCATTGAATTTCGATAGTGAACCGCCAATGTGCGCTTGTAAATGCAGAATTTCACCGCAAAGAACGCTAAGGATGCAAAGCCAGGGTTTTACAAATTCTGCCTATAAGGGAGAGTGAATTGAATGACTGATAATGTTTATTCAACTATTTGCCCGGGCTGCAATTTCGGCTGTGGATTATACATCCGCGAAAATGGCGCACTGGGAGTTGATTTCAGGAAATCGTCGCCTGCCAATGCCGGCAAGTTGTGCCGGTTCGGGATGAACCTGCCAAAACTCTTTGCATCCACAAGTTCGATGGTAGATGGAAAAGAGACTACTATCGAAGAGGCAGCAAAAGAAGCTGCAAAAAGGATTTCAGTAAGCAAGGGTTCCGTTGCATTCTTATCATTGGGAAATACTACTTCTGAAGAGATTCTTGCATTCCAGAAGATTGCAGAAACGTCCTTATACACTGGGGCAGTAGCCGCGCTTCCTGAGGACACATATCAGACATTGAATATCGGGATACCGTACAGCGAAATAGAAGCAGCAAAACATATTGTTCTTTTCATAGACCCGTATGAGCAGTATCCCTTGATAGTGCGCCGTTTGCTTTCTGCTAAAAATAAAGGTGCAAAGATAAGCGCTGTATGGTGGAAGGACTTACCCCTGGCTGATGAAAATATAAGACCTGCGGATTTTTCAAAGCTTGCACTTACAAAGGATTCACTTGTTATTGCAGATTACAATCCGCTTTCTGAGACTGAACACATAAAGAATGTCCTTGCGCTGGCCGGGAATGCAGGCGTACGGATAACATTCCTTAAGCCATTTGCGAATTCAACAGGTGCGTATCTTATGGCAAAAGGGATAAAACAAAAATCCGTATTGCAGCTTGTTGAAGATATCAATAAAGGCGCAGTGAAGACATTATATTCACTTGAATCAGACCCCTTTTCGGTCATCCCTCAAGAGACTCTTGGAAAGCTCACAAATCTTATAATCCAGGCAGGACAGGGAAGCGCTGCCACCAAAAAAGCCAGTGTTGTTATAGCCCATGAACCCCTCTATAAAAAGAAGGGCACACTCATCAACAATGAAGGAAGAGCGCAATCACTTGGTGGCGCGGGCACGAACGGGCTTGATGCCCTTGGTATCATTGCAGGCGCCAAATTCGATTTCAATGCTCTTCATGAATCTATGAAAAAAGCAATAGGTATAACGGCAATAGATGAGTTTACGATACCCAAATATGATAGACCTGCATATGGCGCCATACAGGCTGCTGTAAAACCGATGGATTCAAAGACCGCGCTTGTGAGTGTTTATAATCCATTCATGTGGTCAGGGCTTCCTGATGATAATGATTTTGTGGAACTTAACCTGAAATCAGTACAGGCACTTAAACTTATTAAGGGCGCAACCGTAAAAATACGATCGAATGGCATCGCTATTGAAAAGAAGTTCAGGGTGGCGCCTGTGCAGGATAATATCCTGCTTACAGGGAACAGGTTCGGTATAGAGAAAGGAATTATTACGCCTGTTGAAATATCGAGGTGATTGGAATGGCAGAAAAAGTAAAGAAAGCAGTAAAGTCCGGAACGCCTGATGAAAAAGCAGCAAAAGATGCCGCAAAAGCCACTTTGCTGGCCATGACTAAGACGGATGCACAAAAAGCGGCAGCGGTGAAAGCGCCGGCTCCAATAGCAGTTAAGACGACATCCACGGCGGCGGTCAAGGTTGAAGAAAAACCCATTATGGTAGCGCCAAAAGCACCAACATCCGCGCCGAAACCTGAAGCCGCTAAGATTGAACCAGTAAAACCTGCCGCCAAATCCGAAGCTGCAAATGCCGAAACACCAACATCCAAATCCGTGACGAAGCCTGAAGTTAAAAAGACTGAACCAGTAAAAGCAGCAGTATCTGAAGAAGCGCCTAAAGCTGAATCAAAGAAGGAAGCGGACCCAAGCAAGGAATTCGTGGATGGGATCATGACAGAAATGGCTCTTAAGGGCGGATCAAAGAAAAGGCTCGTCAAGATGCTGGCTGAGCAGTTCAATTTCGACAAGCAGAAGGTCATGTTCAGGCTCAAGCGCGCGCTGATCACGGAGAGGTACGCGGCGGCGCATGCGGAAGCGGGGCATTAAATTTAATAAATCAATTCATAATTCATAAATAAATAATTATATTAGTTTTTTATTTATGTCTTAACTTTAATATTACCAATATCAAGAATATTATGATGCCGGATATTAGCAAATAAAAATTCCATTCCGTATAGCCGTATATTGTAATTATAAGTGTTCCAACCCAAACGATGAATCCTGTAAGAGATGCAGGATTCGCGAGTTGATCGATCCAGGATTCAGTTTTTGTTGGATACAGTTTATCTTGAATACCGGAATTCACCTTGATATGCGGGTTAACTTCGATATGTGGATTTACTTCGATAAAAATATTGTTTCCAGTTCTATCGCCTTTGTCCATAATTTTTTCCATTCTTTCATCTTCTTTCTCAATTCCGTCGAGTAATTGTTTTACAAAATATTTCTTTCCCAGTTTTCCATTACTATACTCTCTTTCACCCATTCTTTCAAGTCCGACTAATTCTGAATACTCAACAAAGATCTTATTGTTGTCAGGCAAAGGCACCAGTTCTTTAACTTCAAGCTTTTCAAAACCTTTATTTATATCCCTTAATGTCTTACGTATAGTTGAGAAATAATTCCTGTTTTGTTCGCCAGATACATAAATGAAAATTTTCTTATCTCTTTCATCCGCTTTTATTACAGCCTTTGAATTGTAAACAGTTTTTTCTTCCAGAACTACTCCTGTTCTCCACCGCAATTCATCTTTAATGTCCGTATGCATCTTTACAATGAAGCGGGGCATAACTGATTTTGGCAGGAAATCATATTCAAAAATGAATTTCAGGGAATCAGAAAATGGAAAATCAAATCCGGGTTCCTGAACTTGCAGGAGATCAGGGATCAATACGGTATCTGGATCAATCCCAAAACACAATTCAAATTTCTTCATCAAATCGATTATATATCCGAATTTATCGCGTGGGTAAGAAAAACCGGTATCATCTTTCTTTTTTAAAATCTCCTCCAATAGATCTAATTTTAATACACCTTTGTTAATGGATAATTTCTCAGAATTGATGATCTTATAAACCGCATTTGTGACCCATCTGGGCTCAAGAATATATGTATCTTCAAGTTGGAAGTCCTTAAAATGCAGGATAATACCAAGGTCGTTCAAAAAATCAACAAGAGTTTCCTGACTTTCTTTTTCTTTTACAGTTTCTTTCGTACATAACGCCATGTACTCATTATAGCTCATGTAATTGCCAGTCATGTTTTCCAGTTGACTTTTCACATTGAACCAGCTTTTCGGAAAAAGAGACCTACAAAGTTCCACATTCAACAATTCCTTCCTCAAGCTCTCTTTGAATTCCTGGATTCCTCTCCCATCCTTGCATGAAATCCGGTAAAAACCATTTATGCCTTTATATTTTTCCTGCAGGAAGGGTCTATTCACATCAAAAGCAGGATTTTCATCGATCTTATTTATTACGATCAAAACATGAGAATTCCCGCCAAAACTTTCAATGTGCTTTAGCCAGTATTCTGTTTTTTCTTCTTTCCTGCCGTCAAGAACGAGGACATACAGACTGCGCCTTGATAAGAAGAACTGATGCGTGGCATGCATGATCTCCTGACCGCCAAAATCCCAGAGATGAACTTTTATTTTATCGTCATCTTCCTGTATTTCCCACTGTCTGATATTGATGCCATGTGTTTGGGATTCATTCTTATCGAACTTTTCACCCATCAGTTGCTTTGCAAGTGAAGTTTTCCCGGAGCCCCCATCACCTATCAGCAGCACTTTTACTTCATTAAGTGGTTGTTTTTCACCTTCAAGGGATTTGAAATATTCTCTGATCGCATATTTTCCTCTTTTTACGATCTCTATGGGAGGAATTTCAAGAGGATTGTTATATAAATTTAATCCCTTAGAATAATATTCTTCCGATTTGATTTCGATTTTCAAATCAACAAAATCAACAGGTAAATATTTTATTTGATTAGAACTCAAATCTAACGTGGTCAGATTCTTTAATTCCTTGAGAAATGATATATCCGAGATTTGATTAGAACTCAAATATAACGTGGTCAGATTCTTTAATTCCTTGAGAAATGAT